>Ga0182027_10004570_pt1 | contig 21401 bp, 16 predicted proteins | sample 712E1DmetaG_FD_121300 | JGI IMG/M metagenome (GOLD analysis project Ga0182027, IMG submission 121300) | Permafrost microbial communities from Stordalen Mire, Sweden - 712E1D metaG (Illumina Assembly) | ecosystem: Environmental > Terrestrial > Soil > Wetlands > Permafrost | place: Sweden... | reverse complement strand
GTGTTAGTCTCATATTGTTTCATTAGGGAATGTGAATCTACTATGCCTGTCGAAGAGGAATATAGTGCTCTCAAAGCATAAATTTCCGGTTCAATTTCTGAAATCGCATCTTTCTCCAAGACTTCAAGATCAGCAACTCCGTTATCGATGGCTGTCTGCCTTATTCCTTCTATGATTTCAATCTCTTTCTCTGAGGTAGCTACTATTAGCTTACCACAATTATTATACGGAATACCAAATTCTTTGCAATAGTCATAAAGGAGCCATTTTCCTTCGACACAAAGCTTAGCCTTAAGACTTCCTCTCGGATAATAAATTCCTGCGTGTATTACTTCACTGTTTCGGCTGCTGGTTTCCTGTCCGAATGTGTTATGTCTTTCAATTAAAAAAACATCAGCATATTCTTCAGAAACTTTTTCAGCGATAGCAAGTCCTACGATACCGGCTCCTATTATGGTTATTTCTGAATCCATTTTTCACCTGTTAATTAAAATCCTCTGAGTTATCGAAAATTCCGTTATGGCATTCCAAGATCAGGGATAATAGACTTTAAAAATAGGTGAAAAAGGCTATACTGCAATGAACTGTGGATAATTTAACTTTACTTTTCCTTTTTACATTCACAGCGATTTACCACAATAAACAGTGCAATTGTGAAAAGAATAAAAGTACTGGCTGCATGAAAGTAGTTTATAGCATGTTTGATGCCAAATATTGGTTTGTCGATAAGTAGAGAAACTCCTGCAAACAGGACTAAAAGTGCTGCGAGAGCCAACGAAATCCATCCGATCCAGTTTAATGTTTTCATAGAGTGAATTTTTAAATGTAAATTATCATTGATAAGCATTGCGAAAGTTAAGAATTAATTAGATACAAGTCAATAACTTAGACATGACTTAAAAGTTTTTTCTAAAATCCGGAATTTTATTAATTTTAGAATCATTTTAAAATTGTTCAATAAATATTAAATTCGAAACAAATAAGTAGGCCTTTTACTCAAAAAATGATGACAAAAAGGAAGTTCTTTTTACTTTTTCTCATAAATGGGTTGACTTGTTTTGTAACTTATTCACAATTTGAATATTATCAGCCTGAGGTTACAAAAATGCAACACCAGTCTGGTGATATAATTCTTTCTGTATCACCAAACATTCTCTTCAATACGCCAAACGGAGTCCAGATAGCTGGCGGTGTTAAGTTCCAGATGTTTCTTAGCAAAAGGATTAGTTTCGATGCAGATCTGGTTTTTGGACGGGATTATCTTCATACTGGTCCGGGAATTATAGGAATACCGGTGGGACTTCTATTAGGAACTGGCTCTGAAATAGAAAGTGATTCATTTTCTGATTTTCTTTTTTATGCGGCAATGATTGCACTTTCTTTCGAACACATTTCTTACAATGTCCCTGTGAAAAGCGATATGGATATTTCACCGTATATAAGCCTGTTGCGGTATAAGTATGCATACGAACATGGCAACTATTCAGATCCGAATGTCAAGGGAGAACAGCTGAGTTTTGCTCTGGGCTTGCAGTTAAACAAATACTTTGGAAGGTTTGTGCTTTCTCCTTACGCGGAATGGAACATGGGTTACATGGATCATATTTCGGGTTTTAATGTGGGTGTTTATTGTGGAATTTATTTTCCTGTAAAAAAGAATTAGACGGGTTATCAGTCTAAATAATAATTATAATTTTCAGAATAATCATTTTTCAAAATTTGTACTTCAATGAAACAATTTAATTCAGATAAACTAAGTCGCAAATTGATTCTTAGCATTTTATCGTCATTTATTGTTTTGAATCTTATCGCGCAGTCTGATCAGGTGGACAACCTTGCTCAATTTCTTTTTCCTGAATTTTCAAAAAGTATTATCAAAATGAAGGCAGGGAATGATCTCACACTTATGCTGAATTACAATATTGTTACAGAAAATATGGTTTTCCTTCAGAAAGGCCAGGTTTTTGACATGCTTAATCAACAGAATGTAGATACTATAGTAATGAATAGCAAAAAATTTGTTCCTGTAGGAAAATCTTTTCAGGAAGTATTACTTACAAGTCCTCTAATTCTTTCTATCCAGCATAAAGGTAAGATTCAGGAACCAGCAAAACCTGCAGCTTATGGCGGAACATCTGAGGTCTCTTCATCGACCTACCTGACAAGGCTTGACTTTGGCAATAGCGGGAATTCCATATATAACAAGAAACTGCCTGAGGAACTGATAGTAAAACCGGAAACTGTTTACTGGATTGGTTTCAAAAATAATAAGTATAGTTTCACCAATGAACGTCAATTTCTAAAGATATTCCCGGGGAAGGATGGTGAAATTAAAAAATATATCAAGCTAAATCATTTCAGTTTTGAAAATGCTGAAGATGTGATTAAGGTTGCAACTTACAGCTATGGATTGATTAAATAAGCCTGGATTTGTAGAGAACTATTCTATTTCAATGCTATTCCAATTACTACAACGTCATCAATCTGGGATAGATCGCCCTTCCATTCTTCGAATCTTTTCTCAATGATCTCTTTTTGTGACTTCATTGGATATTTATGGATTTCGAGAAGTAGTTGTCTGAATCTTGTTGCTTTGAATTTCTTGCCTTCCGGGCCACCAAACTGATCTTCATAACCATCTGAAGCCATGTAAATGACATCTCCATTTTCCAAGTCGATATCATACCTTGTAAATGGATTCATTTTTTCATAGATTCCGATTGGCATCTTATCACCGGCTGTCATAAATATTTCCCCGTTCCGTATCATTATTAAAGGATTATATGCACCGGCGAATTGAATCTTTTTCTTCTTTTCATCTATGCTAACCATGGCAATATCCATCCCGTCTCTTGCCTCGCCAGAAATACCCTGTTGCTGTAAAGCCTGAATTACCTTGCTCCTCAGATTGTTCAGGATCTCATCGGGTTGGGTGATATGATCCTCATTTACTATCTCATTCAAAAAAGCAACGCCCAGCATGCTCATGATTGCCCCAGGTACTCCATGACCGGTACAGTCAGCTGCAGTAAATATAATTTTATCTTCAACCTTTCCAATCCAGTAAAAGTCCCCGCTGACAATATTAAGGGGTCTGAAAAACACAAAGCTCTCAGGCAATAAATCGGTACAATCCTTTTCTGATGGGATCACTGCAGACTGTATCCTGCGGGCATAACGAATACTGTCTTCGATCTCCTTTTTCTGATATTCCAGTACTATGTTCTTATTTTCTATTTCATCCTTTTGTCTCACAACCTCCGAAGTTCTTTCAACAACAATACCTTCAAGCCTGATGTTTTCGCGTTTAAGCCTGTAAGAATATATGCGTACTATAAGCCATATCAGAAAAACTGTAAAAATTGAATAAAAAACATATGCTAAAATTGACCGATACCAAGGTGGCAATACTTTAAAGTTATATTGAACCACTCTGCTCTCTGAACCATAAACATTTCTGGCTTTTAGATTGAAAGTATAATCACCTTCTTTAAGATTAGTGTATTCCTGATAATTCTCCCGTGTCCATTGGGTCGATTTTGAACCATTTCCTTCAAGCTGATATGAATAGAATATTTTTTCCGGATATTCATAGAATGGCGCCGTGAATTCAAATCTGATAGAATTATTACGGAAATTCAGAATCGGTTTCTGACCAACAGGTTGGTCATGAATAATTTTAAGCTCGCCAGAGTCTGTCTTGAAATTAGTCCCCATAAATATCACCGAATCGTTATCGATTAATGTTACTTTTCTTATAAGACTGAAATAGGGAGCTTTGTAATTCTTGAGAGCATTTTCATTATACCTTACAAGTCCGTCACTTGTACCAATCCAGCAGATGCCGTTTTCTTCCGGATATATTGTAAGAATCTTTCCCATATCAATTCCACGTAATGGCTGACTGATGTATGAAAGATTATTTTTCTTCATTAGAAACCCTAACTTATTGTCGGAACATATCCACACTTTGTCGCTGCTTTCAATAACTGATGTAATTGACTTTCCATTAACTTCAACGCACAATGGCAAAGCTGAAAAATAACCTTTAAGAAAATCCTTATTGTCCTTCAGAGAGTCAGGAAGTGTCTCTCTTACGGTCTTTTCGTCAATGAATTCATATAATCCATCGATGGTTCCAAATACCGTTTTAGAATTGAATCTGAAAGGAGTGACGGAACCACTGGGAAGTCCGTCTGTCGAACTATAATCATCGGATATGAAATTCAGGTTTTTGTAAACCTTGATACGTTTTACACCGTTGTATCTTGTTCCAATCCAGAATACTGCTGAATCACCTGAATCTTCATTTTCACCAGTAATTCCGATGACGTCACCATGAATATCATTAAAATTATCAGGTTTTCTGAGAGATCCATTATTGATAAAAACAGTTACTCCTTTTTGGCCACCAGAAAAGAGTAGTTTCATTTTTTGAGAATAATAAAGTACCCATGATCCTTCTTCACTTACCTTTTGGAAACTATGACTACTAATCTGATAAATGCCTGCATCAGTACCGGCCATCAGGTTTTCACTGACATTAATCAATGACCTTACCGGAAGCGAAAAGTTAAAAGCAGGCTCAAACTGAACCTCGGAATTATTTTCCGGTTTTTGCACGAGCAACCCGCTATTTGTCCCTGCATAGAGAAGGTTCTTATATCTATTCAATGTGTAGATACTTCCTGTTATTCCGGACTTTTCGGTAAAAACCGATAACGGTGAACTTATCTCTACCGTGCTTATTCCGTTGTTTGTTGCGAGCCACAAGTTCTGACTCTGATCAGATATCACCTGATTTATCTCATTATCTGACAATCCGTTTCTTTTGTTAATTACAGCTATGGTAGCTCCGGTAGTATCAATAACAATCAGTCCGTTTAATCTGGTACTTATCGCAATTAATCCTCCTCCCGTCAAAGCGCCACCTGATATTTTAGCCTTCTCAATAAGGTCAAGATCATTTACTTTAAACTGGCTGAAACGACCTGAACTCTTTCCGGGGTCAAAGAGCCAGAATCCTTTTTCCTGGGTTCCGATAAGAATCTTCTTGCTGTTTCTGCCGAACGGGACCATCAAAAAAACACCTGTAGTATCAAATATCTCACTACCTTCAATTCTGACCAGCCCCTCTTTTTTCAATTCCATAAGTCCTATTTCACGCTGTCTGACATACAGAATATCGTTTACGATGAATGAGGTATGAAAAGATGTCTTTGGTTTGATGATTTCCGTTTTCCTGTTTTTAAAGAGAAAAAGTTTCTCTTCAGCCTGGAAAACAACACCACCTGAGAAGGCAAGCACTTTCCATATATTGCTGAAATCGCTGTCACTATTCTTAAGAGAATCAGATAATGAACAATACTTGAGTTTTCCTCTTAAGTCAGGTGCGAAAAATCCGAATTCATTTTGCGAACCTGCATATATAATACCTGCATTGTCGACAGCCAGAGATAATATGAAAGTCTCTTTATTTATAGGATATGAATTCCATGTATGTCCGTCATACTCAAGTAGTTTAAAAGAGTTTGCAGCGTAGATAATACCGCGCTGGTCCTGAACAACCGACATATTACTAGGATGGAAATCTTTTCCGTACTCTTTTGTTGTATAGTTTTTAACAGGGAAGGAGACCTCCTGGGCGTTCGTCCTCCCAAAAAGGAAAACTGTAAAAATGATTAAACTTGTAAGGTATTTCATTGTGTGGATGAACAGCTTAAAGTGCTATTATCTTAATAATTATATGTTATATTTTGCCAGTCTTTCAGCCAGAACATCAGTATGGATTTAAGAATTTGGTAAGAAATTATTTTGTTTTAAGTCCGAAATTACCTGTCAGCCACGAAATTAAATTTTCCTTGTAAACTTTTCCATAGAACTCGTTAAGATAAGAGTTTACTTCACCAACCTTTTCACCAGTTGATTTACCCTTTGTTTCGTCGAGAATAATCTGTATCTCCTTTTTCAGTTGGTTTATATCCGGAAAAATAAGGTCGAACTCACTGATGAGAACAGATTCTGAACCTTTGTGGTAAAAGAGCCGGATAGCTGTATTATCGGGACTAGGAATCGGGTTGCCATCGACGGTATACAGGCTTCTTTTATCTATCACCAAAGAATCGCCCGAATACTCAAGCTTCTTGTTAATCTCTTCACCTTTGTAAATGTATCTCAGGAAAAAGAAGTGATCTTTGTCCATCGGGAAATTGCTTTTATCCAGTTCGATTGTCTGCCTGCCTAATACGACATACTTCCCGGAGAAAAAATTCTGGAGATCCATCAGATTCACAAGTGATCCGCCTCTTGAGCTTATATTGTACATTGAAGGAAGATAATTGGAGCTGGCAGCTGAAAGATCATGGTTTTTGTTTGTAATTATCATCCTGCCTCTCTGTGAATTGATGACTGCAGCGGTGGCATCTTCCGATCTGAACAGCAAATCTTCTTTCTCGGAAAAAACGGTTCCGGTCTCCAGTGAGATACCTTTCGCCTTTAACAGTATTGTTCCATTCACCTTTATGACCTTAAAGTTATCCTGGCTGAATGATGACTCGATAAAAAGAAAAACTAAAATTAATGCTGCAATTATTGATTTCATAATGCTTGAATTTTAAAAGTCTGTTTGTTAATATAAAAGACTCAGAGTAATCATATCAAAAAACGTACCCGCATTTTTAACAGACAAATATAATTAAATGGAGTGATAACATTATTGATATTTTGCATCACGAATTGAGCTTTCATAATTTAAACAGCTACCAAATCCTCCAATCGTTATAAATTGATTCTCTACAGGCCGTTGGAATTTGCTTTTCACCTGTTAAAATCTATACCTGTCTGATTGAGTAATCTTTTAATTCGGATATCGTGATTATACCATCCTTATTAATATCAGCAGCTTTATTTTTTAGGCCATTTATTATTCTATAGCTGAAAATACCATTGTTCCATTCGCAGATTCAAGAGTGACCTTTTTTGGGGATTTCTGAAATCAATATCATATATGGCAAAATAGAAATCCATCTGCGGATTAATCTTATATGATCGGATTCAGAAAGGAATGATGTTCAAAGAAGATAACTTACAGCACTTAATTACTATATATTCAGCGTGTTTGTATATATAGAGATATCATGATTATCAATCAGCCTGCTGCCTAATTAATAATAACCGTAGCAGTCATTGATGGATGAACAGAACAATAGTAAGAATAAGTGCCAGCAGTTGAAAACTGGTGACTGTAAGTTCCATTAGGGGCTAGAGATCCACTGCTGAATAACCCAGAATTACTCGTAACAGTGTGGGCAACTGCGTCTTTGTTTGTCCATGTAATAGTTGTACCTGCGGCAACAGTGATTGTTACCGGAGTATATGCCATACCCTGAATCCAAACTTCGTCTGCTCCGGGGCCTCCGGAACCACTGGTTCCCGTATTATTCCCCATGTTGGTCATATTGTTCATTGATTTTTTACAACTATCAGTAATAATTATAATTGCGAAAATAAGCAGAGTACTGATTAAAATCCTGTTTTTAGAGATTATAAATTTTTTCATATTGTTTGTTTTTAATTGAAATAAAACAACCGGAATCTCAATTTGTTCACAAAATGGTCTTTTAAAACCTATATATTTTCCAGATGCTGAAGGTTCGGATCGATAACTATTTCAAAGTTTTAAGGAATAAGTTGGTTTCTTGAGTTCAAAATAAACAGAAGCGCCTAATATCCGAGATATCATAAAGGAGATAGTTTTTTTATCTACATGCCAGCTAAATAAAAGAACATAACTTACTTTCTCAAATTGATTTCATTTCATTAAATTTGTTTAATCATATAGTTGCATTAGTGATTTAATTCAGCAAATGACAATCAGATGATTAATATTTAACTAAAACCTTTCTCATGAAATCTCTATTCAAGACTCTTTTCATTGTTTCCTTTGTACATTTAATTTTCTTCAATTCAAACTGTATGGCGCAGTTACCAAAGGAGCAGCTTCTCTGGTCAAAAGGTATTCCAAATAATCCCGTAAAGTACAAAGAAGAGAAACTCCGTACAAATGATCCCCTCAAGAGTTCTCTTTCACAGTTGAACAGGGTTTTCAGTTGTGTGTCAGTACCAACCTATATAATACATAAACCTGAAAACAGCAAATCAAATGGTGTTGCAGTGATTATCTGTCCTGGTGGTGGTTTTCGTGATGTTTGGTTCGATCGTGAGGGCAATGATTTAGGATTGTGGCTCGCCCAGAGAGGAATTACCTCACTCGTATTAAAATACAGAACATTTAACGCAGATGCAGAGGGATTTAAACTTTCTCGCAATGATTATGATCCTCAGGTATATGCCGACGCTAAACGAGCGATTTATACCTTGCGTAGCCAAGCCAAAGAACTTCATATTGATGAAAATAAAATAGGAATTGCGGGGTTCTCTGCGGGAGGATCTCTATCTTTGACTATAGCCCTGGAAAAGTATGAAAAGGAGTTGCCGGCTTACGCCAGTTTTAATAATATAAGTACAAAACCAAATTTTGTAGGTCTTTTTTATCCTGGATTAAATCCTGAATTGATAAATCTCGCCAGGGTGAAAGATTCCGTTCCGCCTGTTTTTATTATTAACGGAGGACAGGATAAAACTACACCCGCCGATAATTGTATAGAATTGTACAAAGCTCTGACATCAAAGAATGTAAGTGTAGAATTGCATATTTATGCTAAAGGAGTACATGGTTTCGATTCGGGATTGGAAAGAGGTTACGGAATCAGTATCTGGCGGGAAAGCTTTATAGCCTGGTTGAAAGATACCGGATTTATTAAAGAATAACTGAATGTTGGAAGATAACTTTTGTTATTCTTTATTAAAATTCCCATGAGAAATATAATCATTATAATTGCGCTTATAGGGTACTTTTCAGTTGCTCATTGTCAGACTTTTAAAGGCACTGTTTATGATCGTTCAACTGACAGTACATTAAGTTTTGCAACTGTCTATATCAGCGGAACATCAATTGGGACCTATTCTGATATACATGGGAATTTTGAGTTAGACATATCCAAATACAGTTCTATACCAATTACAATAAGCCTGCTTGGATACTACTCCGTTACATTATCTGAACATAACAGCAATAAGATATACGACATTTATCTTTCTCCTAAAATAAATGAATTAAATGAGGTTTTAGTTACAGGGAAAAAAGGAAAATGGGAAACATATCTGAGAATATTTAAAAGAGAATTTCTTGGCGAAACAGAAAATGCTTCAGAGTGCGATATTCTTAATGAAAATGACCTTCGCTTTTTTTATAACTCCGATAGCAGTACGTTAAGAGAAATTTCATTAAAACCGATTCTTATTCGTAATAAAGCCCTTGGATATACCATTACCTATTACCTCGATAAATTCAAATTTAGCCGTAAAAGGATTACCAATGGTCAACTTACCGAAACATGTGCTATTCTGGGAAACTATTTGTTTAAAGATGATTTATTGATATTAAGTGAGTCCGAAAAAAGTAAAATAGAAGAAAGAAGAAAAAGTGCATATCTTGGTTCAAGGATGCATTTTTTCAGGTCGCTTTACAACGGAAACCTCATACAAAGAGGAGAGTATAGTATTTCGATTTCAGATAATGGCTCATTTACTAAAGGGTTTTCAATTAATTCAAAAACACCTATTAATTCTGACTCATTTATAATTAAAAAGGATAGTCTTTCCGGTTATCTTAAAAATGCAGGGGAATTATCTGTTACATACAAATGGATGAATACTTTAATAAACATAAAATGGGATTCTGTTTACTTTGAAAAGGATGGATATTATGATCCTGTAGGTATAGAGTTTTCAGGAGATATGTCTAAACAAAGAATAGGTGATCTATTGCCTTTCGAGTATTTTATAAAATAAAAACCACTTGCCAATATAATGTTATGGGTGAGCTGAAAATAATAATAAGCACTTAAATAAAATGAAAAGAGGTTTATACATCTTTCTGTTGCTGGCGACTGTCAGTATTTATGGTCAAAAAGGAGACAACGCATCTTTCGTATTAAACCGCATTATCCCTTTAGATAACAACTGGCTTTTTACAAGAGAAAGCGTTTCGAATGCCGAGCTGGCAGACTATAACGATTCAAATTGGAGATTGGTTGACTTGCCTCATGACTGGAGTATTGAAGACCTGCCCAATCAGACACCTGGAAATATTACTGGACCTTTTGATAAAAATAGTATAGGATCTTCTCCAACGGGATTTACTATTGGAGGAATAGGTTGGTACCGGAAGAAATTTGTAACTGCAAAGGCACAGCAGAACAAGCTTGTGTCAATATATTTTGACGGTGTTTACATGAACTCAGATGTGTGGCTGAATGGACATCATCTGGGAAATCACCCTTATGGTTACACTCCTTTCTTATTTGATCTGACGCCCTACCTGAAACCTTCCGGTCAGAAAAATGTTCTGGCTGTCAGAGTTCGGAATGAAGGACAGAATACCCGCTGGTACAGCGGTTCCGGCATATATCGCCATGTTAGCCTCATTACAACAGACAGCGTCCATATTGCGCCCTGGGGAGTGTTTATTACTACACCCGTCGTTTCAGAAAATACTGCAACAGTACATATAAAATCGATAATACAAAATGAAGGAACGACCCAAAGCAATATCATCCTTGAAACTACCATTCTTTCTCCTGATGGCAGAGCTGTAAGCCTGACTAAAAAGGCAGTGATAATTAAAGCAAATACATCTTTAACAGATGAGGAAAGCATTACTCTCAACAAACCAGCTTTGTGGTCTTTTGATGCTCCTGGATTGTATAAATCAGTTACGGAAATAAAAAACGGGAATGAAATTATAGATCATTTTGAGACAATATTTGGTATCAGAAGCATTCATGTTGATGCTGTTGGTGGACTAACCATAAATGGTAAAAGTGTTTTATTGAAAGGTGGATGTATTCATCATGATAACGGACCTTTGGGATCTGCCACTATCGACAGGGCAGAAGAGCGTAAGATTGAAATATTAAAGGCGAACGGTTTTAATGCCATTCGCACGAGCCACAATCCACCATCCAGGCAATTGCTGGATGCATGTGACCGGTTAGGCATTCTTGTAATTGATGAAGCCTTTGATGCCTGGGAAAAACCAAAGAATCCTGATGACTATCATCTTTATTTCAGGGATTGTTGGAGGAAAGATCTGGAATCCTACATACTTCGGGACCGAAATCATCCTTCGGTAATCATGTGGAGTATTGGTAATGAAATTTCTGAAAGGGTTGACACTTCCGGTTTAAGAATAACTCGGCAATTAGTTGATGCTGTCCGCAGGCTGGATCCTACTCGTCCTGTCACGGAAGCATTATGCCAATACTGGGAGCCGTCGAACTCTGGAAAAAAATGGAGCGACACAGCGCCGGTTTTCGCGTTGTTAGATGTTGGTGGTTATAATTATTTGATGAGCGAGTATGAAAGCGACCATAAGCTTTATCCCAATCGCGTTATGCAAGGTACGGAATCCTTCCCTGGTGAGGCTTTGGAAAACTGGAATCTGGTGGAGAAACATCCCTACATCATTGGGGATTTTGTATGGACGGCAATTGATTATTTGGGTGAAGCATCAATAGGACATTCCACATATGATAAAATAAAAAAGTCACAGTTTTTTGTCGGCTGGCCCTGGTACAACTCATGGTGTGGGGATATTGATATTATCGGAAACAAAAAGCCACAATCTTATTACCGTGATATAGTTTGGCGCAGGAGTCCGATTGCAATGGCAGTGCATGAGCCGATCACTGATGGATTAATAGAAAATACGAGTAAATGGGGTTGGCCCAATGAATTGCAGAGTTGGACATGGCCAGGTGCAGAGGGCAAATCATTAATGATTCGTGTGTTTTCACGGGCTCCGATGGTAAGGTTATTTTTAAACGGGAAAATTGTTGGCGAACAAGAAATCAAAGAGGGAAACATAACAGCTGTTTTTAATGTTTCCTATGAACCAGGATCGCTGAAAGGAGTTAATGTAGAAAATGGAAAAGAAACAGATTCAATAGAGTTTAAAACAACCGGCTTGCCTAAACACATCCGGTTAACTGCAGACAGGAATAGGATAAATGGGAGCAGAAATGATCTGTCATATGTTATGGTAGAAGTTGTGGACGAAAATGACCATGTTGTACCCACAGCTGTCATTCCAATTCAATTTTCCATTACCGGAGTAGGAGGAATTGCGGCTATTGGCAATGCAGATCCAACTGATTTATCAAGCTTTCAGAAACCGGAAAGGAAGACTTTCAGGGGAAAATGTCTGGTAATTATCCGTCCTGAAGAGAAGAGCGGTACAATTAATTTAAGAGCAAAGGCGAACGGTCTTTCCGAAGCGCAGATTGCTATTACTGTAGTCCATTAAATATGTACCTCGTTAATCAAACTGAACCATAAAAAAGAGTTTATTATTGTTTTGAATTATAGTTTTCATCTCCATTGGTAATACAATAGACAGACTTGTCTCAGAATAGCGATCTGACAATTTAGTTATTTAATCTGACTAGTTTAAAACCAAAGGGAAGATCAGAAGTTGACCTTACCACTCTGGCTTAATATCGGAAATGATACCATCCTCTCTTGTTGCCTGGACAAGCGAACCTTTATCCACTTGTACGCAAAAATATGACAATGGCACTGATTCATCCGCTTTCAGTGCCCGTACGCAGACTGGCGAAACCCGGACAACACTTCCCTCTTTTACCGGAATAATTGTTCCATCCAGCCAAAAAAAACCTTTTCCCGCTGTGAACAGGTATATCTCCTCATTTCTTTTGTGTGAATGTGCGAAAGCGCTGGTTTTTCCGGCGGGCATATGGTTAGCTGAAATCTCAGCGCCAGTTAGTGACAGAGTTTCCTTCAATACCACACGTGTAATATTCTTCATCGGACCAATTTCTGCTGAACTGTAATTCTTTTGATTTTCCATATCGATTCATTTTATTAGTTAAAAAGTCGTAGATGATTATAAAAATCATAATCAAAATTATAAAAAACTTCGAAGGAATATCAAATCCATTATAACCTATTAGTATCAATCAATAATATCAAACAGGATCAAAAAGAAAACGAAATCCTCAATAGTCCTTTTAAGACTATGCTTTTGTTTGGATCAGGAAATATGGAAGCCGACAATATTAGCAAAATCCTTTTAGAAAATAAGCCAGGGCTATTCCGAGGTAATTACCTGCTACGTAACCTATTATACCTCCAGTAATACCGGTTATGATGATATCTTTGTTTTTTAATGCTCCGGCAACCATTGGAACAAATGGTGTAGAGAAAATAAAAGCAGCTGATGTAATAACGAAATTATCAGCATCAATCCTGAAAATAATAGAAAGAATGAGATGCAAAATCAGTGAGCCGAAATAGCACCATGTTATAAAAAGAATAAGATTGAGCATCCCTAAACCAAACATTGTTTTGAGGTCAGCCATTGATGCAACTGCAAGCGAGAAAACCACAATCAGGTACATCCCAAGCTGAAATGTCTTTTCAATTCTATTCAGCGATTTGATTAAAGAGCCTAGTATAGCAAATGTCGTTATTGATAAAATGACCACGACCATCTGGGGAATTCTGGGAAAAAGCAGACTTATTCCGAAAGACAAAGCAAATATTACAACAGACAATCCCAATGCGCCTAGCAAAGGTAAAATCCTGCCTTTTTTGAACATCCCTGAATAATCTTCATAATCAGTCTCGATCTCAGCAAAATTAGTATCCGGATTTGCCTTTGTATCAGGTATTTTCTTGAACGGAGGAAGTATAGATCTGAATAGTTTTGGGGCAATTGATATAAAAAAAAGGATTAGTACTGCTCCTACAATCATATCATAAGTACTTACAATTACAAAGAGGTTCGGATCAACATTAAGCGCCAGCTTCAAAGCAACGAAATTTGGTGTTCCTCCGGCATATATACCTACAAACATGCCTGCCAGCTTCCAGCTTTCTGGAATTGAATTTTTAAAAACAAAGAAACCCAACGGAACCATTATCAAACCCGACAGCAGAGCCAGACATACGGAAATGAATCCTATTTTGGCATATCGAAGCCATTTCTTAATATTAAGTGAAAAGAGCAGAAGCGGGAAAGCAAGTGGGATGACTATTGAAGGAATCATATCCTGGGTTTGAGCTATTTGGTTGACATAATAATCCTTTTCAATTGCTTTTCCCTGCATGACTAATGTTTCGAGTTCAGGTCTGGGGAGAGAAGCTCTACCCTGGAGAGCAGTATGGTAGCCGGAGCTTCCCCTTGGCAGGATACCAATTGATCCAATTAGAAGACCGAATGCATAAGCTAAGACAATTGATCCCAATTTTTTGAGAAAGGACCACTTTTTGCACAAATAAATGATTACCAGTGGAAATGTAAAATAGAACAAAACAAGAATTACTATTTTAACCATAACTTAAGTTTTATTATAGTTTCCAAATATAAAAAATACGATTCTCTTTTTTATAACGCCTCTAAAAATTAGGTATTTATACCTATAATGTTACAATCTCTGTCAGTATCTGTCTTCTCAAAGTTTTTCTACTTGGTCTTAAACAATTATAATAATGTTTATTTGATCTATTCCTTTTTACTGAAAAACCCTCTTCTGAAAAAAGATCAAGCTTTTGATTGTTAAATTATATTTCCAATTCAATTATTATGTTTAACTTGAAAATGAAATGTGAATAGCAAGAGTCAGGAAAAGCACTGTATAGGTTTGTATTTCAGTGCATTAATAAGGAAGTGTTTTTGTGACTTACGAGGCTGAGTTTTGAGAACAAGGAGAAAGTTTATTGGACTACTATGACATCTACTGAAATCAACCCTGACACCCGATCATCATTTATTAATGTTTTTGCCTGGATAATGATAATCCTAAATGGATTTAACCTGTTTTTCTCAATTATCCAATACATGATTTTGACAATTATTCGTCAATTTAAAGAATTTGATAAGGTATCTATCCATTTCCAGACAGTGACTTTTAGGTTTCCATCATTCATGATCAAAAACATGCATCTTATTTTCCTTCTTTCTGGAATCATCGCCTTGGTTTCACTTATTTCAGCTATTGGTCTCTTAAAAAGAAAAGAATGGGCAAGAAAAGCTTTTTTATTCCTTATTGCGTTTGCAATGGTTAATTTAATTGCAAGCGACCTACTCCGAATTTATTTTATGAATTCGACATTCCATTTGTCTAGTAATATACCAATTGAATTTCATGTTATTCAAGGGTTTATGATCTTTTTTATGTTAATTTTCTCACTTTCATTTCTATTTCTGTTTGGATGGCTTTTCAAAAAATTATCCTCTTCGAAAATTAAAATGGAGTTTAATCCTGGGATTAATATTATATGATACTTTGACACACATTCAAAATACCAAATATTGAAAGAATGCAACAAAGATTATTCTGGATTGCCATAATATTATTGTTATTAACATTTAGTGCATCTGCCCAGGAAAACTGGAAACTTGTGAAAGAAGAAGCTGAAATAAAAGTTTACACAAAAACTGAATCAGGTTCTGCATATAAAGCATTTAAAGCTGAAATGCAGGTAAGTTGCAAAATTGAAAATATTGTTGAAGTTTTAAAGAACATGGATAGCATTAACAATTGGGTTGTTAATTGCAAAGGAGTAAAATTACTTAAAAAGGAAGATGATGACCAGTACTATTATATCGAAACCACTTTACCCTGGCCCTTTTTAAACCGGGATATGGTATATCACTTTCAATTTATAAAGATTAACAGTGAACAGGTTAGAGTAATTGTTTCGGGAATACCAGACTATATTCAGCCAAAGGAAGGAATTGTCAGAATGGTAAAAACTAATGGTTATTGGCTTTTAACTTCAATTGATGCATACAAAACTGCTGTAGTTTATCAAATGCATGTTGAGCCTGGAGGATTAATACCTGCCTGGCTGGCAAACCCTTTTATTGAAAATGTGCCCTTTTCGACTTTCAGGGAACTAAGAAAGATACTTCAGAAATCAAAATAAAATACACAAAACATTAACGCGGGCAATACAAGTTGAATAGTCAGCTTTATCAACATTTTTGGGAGGTGATGACCTTGCCAGTGGCAAACTTAAAGAGGCCGATACTTTACATTGGCACTACCCTAACTTCATAATTCAATCTTCAGTAGAGATTTATATTCAGATATTTAATAGATTTGTTAATGAATCACTAATATTTATTTTTCAAAACCTGAAATTTTGAAGATTATGATTAATCGGTTTTATATTTCAGCATTTTTATTTGCATTTATCTGCCTGATGATTACAGGCTGTCTGTCAAAAGATAATAACAATAGCGATCAGAATAACAGTTCTATTCCCGATTCAATGCTTGTAAGGAATGGAATGGTGGTCTATTATGATTTTAACAATAATCTGAAAGACCATAGTGGCAACGGTAATAATGCCATTGAGAGTAATATTCTTTATGAGTTTGAACAAACAGGTAACGGCACTGTGCATTTTGACGGAAATAGTAACTATGTAAAGATCAAAAATGCACCTTCACTTAATCCTGTAAACGCAATATCCATAGCATTCTGGTTTAAACCTGTTGATTATGTTGGGATTGGAACGGAGCCAGTTGTCTTAAAACCTTTTACAAGTCATACTTCACCTTATTATCAATATCTTCTCGGTGTTGCTGGATCGTATGGCCTGGCCCATTATAATTTCACCTTCGATGTCTGTGTAAATGGAGCATATGTCGGTATCAATTCGGGACCAAATACTTGGGTTCCTGACACCTGGTATTTTGTTGTTGCTATTTATGACGGACAACAATTAACTATGTATGTGAACGGCATACTTAAAAAATCACTTATTGCCCCCGGATCATTAAGTGTATTTGACACAGATCTTTACCTTGGGAAACAGGCTAATTTCACCTCCTACACTCCCGGGACGCTGGATAATTTAAGAATATACAACAGGGCAATTACCCTGGCAGAGATATCTGAAATATATACTGCAACTGCCAAATAATAAAGTTTTCAAAACATTTTCCGCAATTGACCATAACCATGGGATGTACCTGCTTCAGACCGGGCAGGATAAACAAAAAGAATAGATTGATTGTTACAGCTTAAGTAATTTTGCAGTTGGAAATAATAATCTTAACAACTTCAGCAATATGGCAGAATTAAAAACCAAAAAAACAGAAAGAAGTGTCGATGCATTTTTAAAACAAATTCCTGAGGAACAAAAACGAAATGACGCTTATAGTATACTTCAGCTAATGGAAAAAATAACAAAGGTGAAGGGCAAGATGTGGGGAACATCAATTATTGGTTTTGGTGACCGACATTTAAAATACCCGAGTGGAAGAGAATTGGATTGGTTTGTAATGGGATTTTCTCCACGCAAACAAAATTTTGCACTTTACGTTACCGGAACTGTAGAAAAGCAGCAATCACTGCTGAAGAAATTAGGAAAACACAAGACAGGAAAGGGCTGTTTGTACATTAATAAACTTGAAGAAGTAGATATGGCTGTCTTAGAAGAAATAGTTAATAAAGGACTTGTCTGATAATATACGGTTGAGGGCATAAGAATATCTGGTTTATTAAAAAGACCATTAAGAAGGTCGCGGTAGTCAAGGGTAAGAAACCCACCTCAAACCACTCCCATGCGGGCCTGCACCGATTTTTCGGAGTAATTTTCAATATTTCAATCATATTGCACAATTCAAAGTATCTTTTTATTTTTATTCCACAGGAATGGGGACCAGGACGAATCCTTGAAGATGTCAGGTACTTCGGTTTTCCCGGTGATAAATGCCAGTTTATAAAAGATGTTGAGTTAATACTACAAATAAATCATGAATAAAAGAGTTTTGAAACTTGCAGGCAGTTTTTTCCTTTTCATGATAATGGTTACTGATTCTGTTTTTGCAAAAGAAATATGGGTTTCAACATCAGGCAATGATGGCAATCCTGGGACCAGGGATAAACCACTGGCAACAATTTTAATGGCGCAACGGCTGGCGAGAGAGATGCGCCGCCTGAATAATCTTTCGGTAAAGGATGGAATTTATATTTTTCTGAAAGGTGGCGTTTATCAATTGTATGAACCACTATTGTTCCGTCCTGAGGATTCAGGTACATTATTATCGCCAACTGTAATCCTTGCAGAGCCAGGGGAAGAAGTTGTGATCAGTGGTGGCGTACAAGTAAAAAACTGGAAAAAACTGAATGGATCGCTGCCCGGTCTGCCAAAAGCAGCCCAAGCCAATCTTTGGGTGGCTGATATTCCGGAAAGCGGAGGACATTGGATCGAATTCCGTCAGCTCTGGGTCGACAGAGTAAAAGCGCAACGAGCTTCAACACTTACCGACGGAACACTGAAAAGAATCCTTTCAGTGGATAAGAAAAATGAAATGATATGGATTCCTAAACCAGATTTATCTTTGAAGGAGGCAAAGCACCTTGAGTTTGTAATCCATCAATGGTGGGCAATTGCCAACCTGAGGGTAAAAAACATCCGAATTGTTGGTGATAGTGCGGCTATTGAATTCTGTCAGCCGGAAAGCCGTATTGAATTTGAACATCCATGGCCTGCTCCGTTTATTGATAAAAATAAAGATAAAAATGGTAACTCTGCATTCTGGTTTGTCAATGCTATCGGGCTGCTCAACAAGCCAGGTGAATGGTATGAAGACCTTGAAGCCGGGAAAATTTACTATTGGCCTCTAAAAAACCAGGACATGGCAAGGGCTGAAGTGATTGTCCCTGCCATGGAGACACTTGTACAATTTAATGGTACTCCTGATCTTCCGGTCAGCAACATCCGTTTTTCAGGCATCAGTTTTTATTATACTAGCTGGCTTCGTCCTTCTGAAGCCGGACATGTTCCATTGCAGGCGGGTATGTATCTTCTGGATGCCTATAAATTGCTTGTTGCCGGAACCCCTGATAAAGTCAGTCTGGAGAACCAGGCATGGACAGGCCGTCAGCCAGCCGCTGTTGAAGCCAGCTATGCCAGCGGATTGGTTTTTGAACGCTGTCAGTTCAGTCATCTGGCTGCTACCGGTCTCGACCTGATTACAGGCACAAACCACAATCTGGTGGAAGGCTGCAGATTTAACGATATTGGAGGAACGGCTATTCAGATTGGCTTCTTCGGAAATGCAGCTTTTGAAGCTCATTTACCTTACAATCCGACAGACCAGAGGGAAGTATGCCAGTTTGAAACCATTGATAATAATCTTATAACTGATGCAACAAATGAAGACTGGGGATGCGTTGGCATCGGGATTGGTTACGCTCATGATATAACCATCGCTCATAATGAAGTGTGCAATATTAACTATTCCGGTATCAGCGTGGGGTGGGGATGGACCAGAACCATTAACTGCATGCGAAACAACCTGATCCATGCTAACAATATTCATAATTTTGCCAGGCAGATGTATGATGTCGGCGGAATATACATATTGTCGGCACAACCAAATACCGTTATCAGTGAAAATTATATTCATCACCTGGAGAAAGCGCCATATGCGCACGATCCGAACCACTTCCAGTATATTTATTTTGATGAAGGTTCGTCATATATCCGTGCATTGAATAACTGGACAGAAGCTGATAAGTTTTTCTCTAACCAACCAGGTCCGGGAAACCAATGGAACAACAACGGAGTCCAGGTGGCTGACAGCATAAAAACCAGGGCCGGTATACAAAAAGAATTTCAGGATATTCTCTTTAAAAAATAGGGTATAGACAATTGAATATATAACCTTCTTATAATTAAAATACATAATATAATAGAATAAATCATGAAACAATTGATTGCCTTTATCGCTGTATTAATGGTATTTGGATATAATGCCAATTCACAAAATACAGTAATGCCTGCACCAGCAGGATTCGACATATTTCGCTCCGGGATACCCCATGGGAATATCGATACGATTACCTACAATTCCAAAACAGTTGGTAACAAACGTAAAGCGCTTATCTATACTCCTCCGGGTTATTCAAAAGACAAGAAGCTTCCTGTGCTCTACTTATTGCATGGCATTGGGGGTGACGAAAAGGAATGGCTTAAAGGAGGCCAGCCCCAGCAAATCCTGGATAATCTTTATGCTGAAAAGAAAATTGAACCTATGATCGTGGTACTGCCTAACGGCCGGGCGATGAAAGATGACCGTGCAACAGGCAATATTATGGCTTCTGACAAAGTTCAGGCATTCGCAACATTCGAGAAAGATCTGTTGAAAGACCTTATCCCATACATCGAAAAAAACTATCCGGTGATCAAAGACAGTGAACATCGTGCAATTGCCGGGTTGTCAATGGGTGGTGGACAATCGCTGAATTTCGGACTGGGAAATCTTGACAAATTTGCCTGGATTGGAGGGTTTTCTTCAGCTCCAAATACCAAAAAACCTGAAGAATTGGTGCCTGACCCAGGAGTTGCCAGGAATAAACTGAAATTGCTGTGGATATCATGTGGTGATAAAGATGGACTTATTACATATAGCAAACGTATTCATGACTATCTTAAAGCTAACAACATTCCCCATGTATATTATGTTGACCATGGCTATCATGACTTTAAAGTCTGGAAGAACGGCCTTTACATGTTCTCTCAGATGCTGTTTAAACCTGTTGATACGGCAGCTTTCGGGAAGATAAGCAATGCTGGCCGGCCTGTCGAATCCGATGTAAGATCAGCAAAATATCCGCAAATATTGCCAGATGGAAGGGCTATCTTCCGGATAAAAGCTCCCGAAGCTCAAAAGGTGCAGCTCGACCTGGTTCGAAAATATGATATGATAAAAAATGGTGAAGGAATTTGGGAAGTAACTACCGATTCATTAAGTGAAGGCTTTCATTATTATTCATTAATAATAGACGGCGTTGCAGTGGCCGATCCAGCAAGTGAGACTTTCTACGGTATGGGACGAATGGCAAGTGGTATTGAGGTGCCCTTTAGAGGTGACCGTTATTACGAAGTAAGAAATGTTCCTCATGGTGATATCAGAATCAAACGTTTTTATTCAAACATAACAAATACATGGCGTGTTCTATATATATATACTCCACCCGGGTACGATGAGAATACAAGTGAAAAATACCCTGTGCTTTATATCTTACATGGTGGTGGTGAAGACGAGCGTGGATGGGCAAGTCAGGGGAAAACAGATCTGATCATAGACAACCTGATTGCTGAAAAGAAAGCTGTACCGATGATTGTGATTATGCCTGACGGAAATATACCATTAAATGGCTTTAGTGAGGAGACACTGAAAGTATTTGAAAATGAGTTGGAGCAAAATGTCATACCGTTTGTGGAAAAAAATT
>Ga0182027_10004569_pt1 | contig 21403 bp, 17 predicted proteins | sample 712E1DmetaG_FD_121300 | JGI IMG/M metagenome (GOLD analysis project Ga0182027, IMG submission 121300) | Permafrost microbial communities from Stordalen Mire, Sweden - 712E1D metaG (Illumina Assembly) | ecosystem: Environmental > Terrestrial > Soil > Wetlands > Permafrost | place: Sweden... | reverse complement strand
CAGCGGCATCGGGCGCGCTTGCGCCGAAAAATTGGCCGAGCTCGGAGCCGTGGTCGTGGTGGCCGACAAAGATGCCAAAGGAGCTGAGGCGGTGGCCGAATCCGTGGGCGGTGAGGCCTGGGCCGTCGACCTGAGCCAACCCGAGCAGCTCCCGGGGCCGGCTGCCCGGGCCGACATACTGGTCAACAATGCCGGCTTCCAACACGTCAGCCCGGTGCCCGACTTCCCTCCCGAGACGTGGCGGGCCATGTTGGCCGTAATGCTGGAGGCGCCTTTCCTGCTGGCCCGGGCCGCCCTCCCCCATATGTACCGCCAGGGATGGGGCAGGGTGGTAAATATCTCCAGCGTCCACGGGCTGCGGGCCTCGCCGTTCAAGGCGGCCTATGTAGCGGCCAAGCACGGCCTCGAGGGTCTGTCCAAGGTCATCGCCCTGGAGGGGGCCGAGCACGGGGTGACTTCCAACACCATCTGCCCTGGCTATGTCCGCACCCCACTGGTCGAGGGCCAGATCGCCGCCCAGGCCCGGGCCCATGGTATACCCGAGGCGGACGTGATCGAGCAAGTCATGCTCCGAGAGTCAGCAATCAAGCGGTTGGTGGAACCGGCGGAGGTGGCGGCGGCCGTGGCTTATCTGTGCGGTCCCACCTCGAGCTTTGTGACCGGGGCTTCCATCGTCATGGACGGAGGGTGGACGGCCCGGTGAGCAGTGGCCGGGTGCTGTGGTCGCCCTCCCCAGAGCGTGCAAAGACGTCCAACCTGGGCCGGTGGTGTGCTGGCCACGAGTTTGGCTCCTACGAGGAGGCCTGGGAGTGGTCCACAGCCCCGGCCACTGCGGGCGATTTCTGGCGGGAAATGGCCGGTTATGCTGGGGCGCGCTGGCACTCTCAACCATCGGCCCCACTTGTGCCTGACCCCGGCCGGCCCTCCGGCTACCGCTGGTTCCCTGGCGGCGAGCTCAATTACGCCGAGAGCGCCCTGATGGCACCTTCCGTTAGCCCACAGGGGCTGGCGGTCATATCCCGCTCCCAGACCCGCCCACCAGTGGAGCTGACATGGGAGGAGCTGGCCGACCTGGTGGCCCGGGTGCGGGCCGGCCTGGTGGCAGCCGGGGCCCGCCCGGGGGAACGGGTGGCGGCCTACCTTCCCAACATCCCAGAGGCGCTGGCCGCCATGCTCGCCGCCGCCAGCCTGGGGCTGGTGTGGTCCTCGTGCGCCCCCGAGACAGGGGTGACGGGGGCACTGGACCGCCTTTCCCAACTGGGGCCTTCCGTTTTCCTCAGCATCGACGGCTATCGCTACGGCCACAAGGTCGTCCACCGGCGGGACGAGGCCCAAGCCATACGCACCGGGCTGCCCACGGTGCGGGTGGCGGTCTGGCTTTCTTACCTGGAGCCCGGCGCCCCGGTGCCACCTGGCTGGCAGCCATGGGAAGCCTTCACGGCCGACGCCGGCCCACTGGAATTCCTGCCGGTCGCTTTTGACCATCCCCTTTACGTCCTGTTCTCCTCGGGGACAACGGGTAAGCCCAAGGCCATAGCCCACGGGCACGGGGGCATCTTGCTGGAGCACGCCAAGGCCCTGAGCCTCCATTTCGACCTGGGGCCGGCCGACCGCTTCTTCTGGTTCACCACCACCGGCTGGATGATGTGGAACTTCTGCGTCTCGGGCCTGCTCACCGGTTCCACCGTCGTCATGTTCGACGGAGACCCCGCCTGGCCCGGGCCGGGGGCGCTGTGGGAACTAGTGGCGTCCACCGGAGCTACATGCGCCGGCGTGAGCGCCGGGTACCTGGTGACATGTATGAAACAGGGCCAGGCGCCGAGGAAAAGCTACGACTTGAGTGCCCTGAAGGCACTCGGCTCCACCGGTTCGCCGCTACCGGCCGCCGCCGCCGAGTGGTCCTACCAGGCTGTCGCCAATGACATGATCCTCGGCTCGTTCAGCGGCGGGACCGACGTGTGCACCGGCCTCGTGGGCCCCAGCCCTTTGCACCCGGTGTGGGCAGGGGAGATTTCATGCCGTTGCCTGGGGGCGCGGGTGGACGTGTACAACGAAGACGGCAAACCTGTTGTCGGCGAGGACGGCGAGCTGGTGCTGAGCGGTCCACTGCCTTCCATGCCGGTCGGCTTCTGGGGCGACGAGGACGGGTCCCGTTACCGGGCCGCTTATTTCGAAAAGTTCCCCGGGGTGTGGGCGCACGGGGACCACGCCCGGCTGACTGAGCGCGGCTCCCTGGTGATCTCGGGGAGGTCCGACGGGACCCTGAAGCGGGGCGGGGTGCGCATGGGCACGGCCGAGTTTTACTCCGTGGTCGAGGGGCTCCCGGCGGTGGCCGACAGCCTCGTGGTCCACCTGGACGACCCCGACGGAGGCCCAGGGGAGTTGTGGCTGTTCGTGGTGCTCGCGCCGGGCGGGCCGGTGGACCTTCCCGAGGGCTTGGAGGGCGAGATAAAAAGCCTCCTACGCCGGGAGCTTTCCCCCCGCCACGTGCCCGACCGAGTCGTAGCCGTTCCCGCCGTGCCCCGCACGCTGTCGGGCAAGAAGCTCGAGGTGCCGGTCAAACGCCTGTTGTCGGGAGCACAACCGGGACAGGTGGTGGCGGTGGCGTCAGTGGCGGACCCGGCCAGCCTGGAGCCATTCGTCGTACTCGCCCAGCAACGGGCGGCGGCCGCCGCTCCCGGGCCGGGGGCAGGGTCGACGCCGGAGGCGCCGACCGGCTAGAGGCCTTCCGCGTGAGCGCACTGGCCTGAGGGGTACAAGGTCAGGATCCCAGCGTCTGAGCAGCGGTTCCGCGCATCCTTAAGGGATCGCGGTAGGGACCGCCCTTGCGGGCGGCCCCCGCGCAGATCCCAGTGTGCGGGACTACCTGTAGAGCCTGTCGCACCACAGGGGCCTGTGAGTGCCGAAAACTCCATCCAGGGGCTCAAGCAGCCAGTTCGTACTCATGGACCAGACCTCCGTCGGTCGCTTCGTCGAAGGCGGAGGGGGTCAACGAGGCTCACTGGGGCCGGTTCCGTCTCCTGTTGCGGCGAGTGCTGGCCCAAGGAACGGTGCGGGCGGTGCTCGTTGTAGTGCTCGACGGACTCCGCGAGGATTTGCTCAAGATGACGGCGGCCGAAGACGAGGAGCCGGTCGAGGCACTCCCGGCGGACGCTGCCCACAAACCTTTCGGCGAACGCGTTCGCCCGCGGAGACCGGACGGGCGTCTTTATGACCCTGGTGCCGTCAGAGAAGAACACTTCGTCGAAGCTGGCCGTGAACTTCGTGTCCCGGTCCCGTATGAGGAACCCGAACGCATGCGACCGCTTCGAGAGCACGAGGCTCAGGTTGCGCGCCCGCTGGGTGGCCCACTCCCCCACGGGGTTGGCGGTCACGCCCGAGAGGTAGACCCTCCGGGTGCCGACCTCGATGAAGAACAGCACGTAGAGACGTTGGAGCAGCACCGTGTCGACGGTGAAGAAGTCACAGGCGAGCATCGTCGTCGCCTGCGCTCGTAAGAACTCTGCCCAGGTCGGGCCAGATCTCCGGGGCGCGGGCTCGATGTCGTGCTTGCGAAGGACCGCCCAAACGGTCGATGGCGCGAGCTTGAGGCCCATCCTGGCCAGCTCGCCATGGACCCGCCGGTAGCCCCAGGTCGGGTTCTCTCTGGCGGGCGAAGGACGACCGAGACCGTGCCCGCCGGGAGCGCCGGCCGCCCGGCCCGTAGGTGCGAGTAGGTCCACCGCCGTCGCACCAGGTCTCGGTGCACGGACTTCCTTCCCCACGCCGCCCGCACGACGCCGGCTTGGGTTGGGTCAGGCGGCATGCTGACGGACAACAGCGCGGTAAGCCTGGCAAGCAACCCGGCGCTGGCGACGGACCGTCTCACGCGCACCATTCAAGCCTGAAGGGGTCGCCGACGCCTGCCAGTGCTGCCGTGTCGGATGGTTGCGCACCCGCGACCGACGCGCTGACGCCGGATCGCCTAAGTCGCTCGGAGAGGCGGGCGCCCTTTCAAACCCACGCATAAGTGCCGTTCTGGCGCACCCGCGCTCAGACACAGTGCGGATTATGGAGCGTCATTATGGGCGCGTCGTGTTCTGCCCTGAGTGCTCCGGTTTGATCTCAAACTTCCGGGCCCCGGCACAGACCTCTGGCCAGGCGGACGGTCCCACGGCCTCTACAAGTGCGTTGCCGTCGTCGACGTAGTCGACACTAAGCGGCAGGTGCTCGAGCGCCGACGACGGCACCACGATCGCACCGCCCACCGCGTCGTTGACTGCGAGGCGGTCGACCACCACGACCACGCATGCGCTGGCGATCAAGAGGGCAACGACCCTCCAAGCCGGTCCAGAGGCTGGTCGCGCTTCGAACACCGCCTAAGACCGGGCCGCGCTGAGACGCGATAAGCGCCAGGCGGCCTGCAGAACAACGCGTGGAGGTAACTCACAGGAGCTCCCCGAGCGCTTTGCACGCGTCTATGAGGGCGTTGCCCATGGCCTCCACGATCTCGCCCGTTAGCCGCAATTGCGGCCCAGAGAGACTTATGGCGCCCGTCGGGCGCTCGTCTGGGCCGTAAAATGCGGCCGCGACGCAGATCGTGCCGACCTCGTTTTCTTCCTGGTCGATAGCAAAACCCCGAGCCCGCACCGAAGCGAGCTCACGCAGCATCGCTGGGACAGTCACAATCGTAGCCGGGGTCCGGCCAACCCGGCCAACCGCCGAGAGGACCGCGCGCGATTCTTCCTCAGGAATGGCGGCCAGGATTGCTTTGCCGAGTGCAGTCGAGTGCATGTGGTCGCGGGTCCCCGACGGTATGTGGGTCCGGAGCCGGTGAACCCCTTCGATGACCTCGATATATAGGATCTGCCTGTTGCTCGGGATGGCCAGGTTGACCGTCTCCCCGAACTTCGCCGCCAGCTTCGCCATCAGCGGCCTAGCCAGGGACACCAGGTCGGTCGAGCCCCTAGCCGCAGCATCGAGCGCGAGAAGGGCACTTCCACAGCGGTAATTGCCCCCGCCCACCTCTTTCGTGACGAAGTCGCGGCTCCGCAGGGTTCGCAATATGCGGTAGACGGTGGGCTTGGCCACGCCGACGCGTTCGGCCAGTTCGGCGGCGGAGTGCGGGCCAACGGACAGGCACTCGAAAATATCGAGCACCTTGTGGACGACTGCGATCTGATCCCGCGGCAGGTTATGCCCAGACACGCCCATCAGGCTCTGCGCAGGGGGCAACGGCGTCTTAGCCTCACAAATAGCCCGGCTCCGTGGCGGCGTCCACTAACCACGTCATATGACAACCGCAGGGTCCAGCCGGCGGGTCTGGAGGTCAGGCCACGGCGCTGGCTCGGCCGCTTTATGTGCGGAGTCATTCGCCGTCAACGTAGGACATCGCTACCGGGTCGCAGTTAGGCGAGCTTCGGCCGGACCATCAAGGATCGTTTGCCCGAAAGCTCGAGTCTTTGTAGGTTTCCCGTGCAGATACCGGGTGCGTCCACGTCGATCACCTCGCGTGGGTACACTCCGTAAGCAGCCCGCCAGGCGATGGCGGACTTAACGACGAACGCCCGGCAATATGCGGGCGAAATACCGAGCGAGAGCCATTGCTGAGCGTCAAAGGGCATGACTCGCTTCTCGGTCAGGACGAGAGTATTGCCGAAAGCCTCGACTACCGCGGTGCGGCCCATGTGCGTGGTTATGCCCGTCGCGTACCTGCCGCGATGGACGTAGCGGCCGTCGGCAAGCATGCGGACCGAACCCGTAAGATCGACTGGCGACCCGTGCCGGGCGTCGGTCTTGCCCCCAACCGACAGCTTCGCCATGGACCCGACGCCAGCCTCGAAACACGCCCGGACGGCTTGTTCGTCTGTGAGCGAGACGATGAGCCCCGAGCCACCTTTCGCCAGCCATTCCGCGAGAATGGCGGTGCCGTCGCCCGGCGACCCGCCACCGACGTTGTCGGCGGAGTCGACGAGCGCGACCGGGCCCTCAACCCGCAAGGCCCGGTCCACTGCCTCGGCGACCGAAACAGTCGTATAAGTAAACTCGTCAGCGTGGGCCTCGACGTCTGCCGCGACCAGGTCGGCAACCTGCTGGGCACAGAGGGGGTCTCTTCCCGAAGCGACTACCGAAAGGCCCAGGCTGTCGATATCGGCGTACGGGAACCCGGGCGTGACCGTTATGGACAGGTCCTCGTTCGCCTCGACGGCGTGCACCCTCTCGATGATCGAGCGTACGGGCTCAGCGTCGCTGTACTGAGCCTGGGGCGGCGTGATCAGCCCGACTTTCCGGTGCGCCACCACCCTCCGAGTTCCGCCCCGCAGGACATCTGCCAGCACCGTCACCGCCTCTCTACCCCGCTGGTACATGTCGACGTGGGGGTACGTGTCGTAGCCAATCAGGCCGTCGACGTGGCGGGCCATCGCGTCAGTCATGTTGGCGTGGAAGTCGACCGTCGTCACGATAGGCACGCTGGGACCGAGGAGGGCCGCCACGCAGGCCAGTAGTTCTCCGTCCGCGTCGCTGCTGAGAGTCGTGACCATGGCCCCGTGGAGCGCCAGAAGGACACCGTCCGGCTTTGCCCTCCCGGCGAGAGCACCCGCCATACGGTGGACGAGCGCTTCGAAGACATCGTGGTCGACAAGGCCGCCGGGCAGCGCCACCCCGTAGAGGGACGGGACGACCTCCCATCTGAGCTCGTGGCAGCCGTCGAGGAACCCGCCGAGCTCGGTCTTGGTGCCCCGGAAACTGAACAGATCATCGCCGATTGCGAACTGGTAGGCCTCGAAGTCGGCGAGCGAGGTGGTACCCCGAGCGAAGGTATTGGTCTCGTGCATCAACCCCCCAACGGCAACCCGCATCGCGCACCCCTTCTGCGGACAGCTCGTTCCGCATTGTGAAACAGCTACAGCACCTGCTCTGCCGGTCATGGACCGTCTGGACGAAGAAACGGACCCTCGGATCTTGCCTGTACCATAGGCTTACTCAGCACAATAGTCCACCACGGCGGCGGTAGCCACCGCTGCAGCGATGATTACCTCTTGACACGGTGGCTTGCATCGCGTAACAATTACTCCGCATCGGAAGCCACATGGTCGATCTAGCTGTCGCAGCGGCCAGGGGAGAACGACTAGGTCTTTGCCGCTCCGAAGACGGTAAACGGCCGACTTCGGGTACAGTCCGCGAAAATGGTTGACCACCCGAGGCCAAAGGGTGTCGAGCGGTCTGAGGCGCTCGGAAGCGAAGCGGCGCTGGTCATCCCGGGCGGCGTGAATAGCAACTTCCGTCTTTCAGCCGTGCCTACTCGTCGTTTTTGGGACCATGGGCAACGGTCGCGCCTCACCGACGTCGACGGCAACGAGTTCATCGACTACATCCTCGGCATGGGCGCGGCGATCCTCGGCCATTCCCCGGCCCCCCTTCTGGCCCGAGTGGCTGAGGCCCAGCAAAAACTGCAGTGCCCTTCTGGCCAGCAGCCGGCCGAGGTCAAGCTCGCCCAGAAGATCGCCGCGCTCGTACCCTCGGCGGAAAGGGTTCGGATCGGTTGCACGGGCTCGGAGATGGTGCAGTTGGCGCTCCGCCTGTCGCGGGCGGCCACCGGCCGGGACATCGTGGTGAAATTTGAGGGCCACTACCACGGCTGGTTTGACAGCACCTTCTCCGGCACCACCGAAATGCCGGCCGACGGTAAATACTCCGCACCTCCTCAGACCGCGGGCCAATCCCTCAGCGCTTTGGCTGACCTTGCCGTCCTGCCATGGAACAACCTGACCGTGTTGGAGGCCTTTGTCGAGGCCCACAACAGCGAGGTGGCAGCCATAATCATGGAGCCCGTCCTCTGCAACACCTCTGTCATCCTCCCCCGGGATGGGTACCTTGAGGGCGTCCGCAGGCTGTGCGACAAGTACGGAGTCGTCCTGATTTTCGATGAGGTCATCACCGGCTTCCGCCTCGCGCTCGGGGGCGCGCAGGCCATGCTTGGCGTCACCCCGGACCTCACCGTGCTGGGGAAGGCTCTCGGCGCTGGATTCCCCGTGGCCGGGCTCGTCGGGCGAGGGTCGCTCATGGACCGGCTTGGAGACGGTTCCGTCATGCACGGCGGGACATACAACGGTAACGCCATGGCCGTTAGTGCGGCCCTGGCGGCGCTGGACGACCTGTCGGGCGATGGCGCGCCCCACAAAAGGCTCAATTACCTGTCCGGCCTGCTCGTCGAAGGGCTCAAGCGGATCTCGAAGGACCAGGGCGGGAGCTTGGCCGTCCAGGGGGTAGGGCCTGTGCTCAACACGGCTTTCGATCCCCCAGGCCCTATCACGGACTACCGGTCCTATCGATCCTGCAACGTCGCGAAGCAGCTTGCCTTTATCACGGCGCTCGACACTGAAGGCATTCGCGTCACAGGTCGGGGCACGTGGTTCCTATCCACAGCGCACACGGAGGCGGACGTCGAGCTCACGCTCACGGCCGCGGAACATGCATTGCAGCACGTCGGCTAAGCACCGAAAGCCCCCCGTCCGGCCATGCCGGCCGACCCAGCCACGCCCGGCCGAAACAACCGGCTCGCCCGGGCACTTCGGTGCCCGGGCGAGGGAAGGTCCCGACGAGCGGGTTGCGGGGCGGACGGACCCTGTAGGTCTGCCTTTGGCGTGTAACGTCATGACGAGAGCCATATGAGTTCTTTGAGTGAGACCCGACAAATGCGGCTGGCCGTCGGCGCGGTGCGTCGAGTCGATTCGCGAATCCTGCGCTTCGCTTCCCAGCTCGGAGTCCGGGGACTCGTCATTAACACTCCGCTCGACCTCCCGGGCGAGGAACGGTGGGAGCTGGCCGACTTGATCTCACTCCGTGAACGCGTGGAGGCCCATGGTCTCATCGTAGAGGCGGTTGAGAATGTCCCGATCGGTTTCTATCGCGACGCGATCCTCGGTGGTCCCTCTTGTGACCAACAGATCGGCAACTGGCTGGCGACGATCGAGAATATCGGCCGCGCCGGCATTCCTATCTTTGGATTCCACTGGATGGCGAACGAAGTATGGCGCAGCGAGCTCGACCGGACCGGCCGGGGCGGGGCGCGGGTCACCTCATTCAACCTCGCCGAAATTCCAGACGCCGACGCGCCTACGTTTGGGCGCACGTATGAAGAGAGCGAGATTTGGGAGAATTTCCAGCGCTTCATCCATGCCGTGCTGCCGGTCGCGGAGTCGGCAGGCGTTCGCTTGGCACTGCACCCGGACGACCCGCCCGTCGCCAGCATCGGCGGCGTAGGTCGCCCATTCCGCAACTTCGCCGGCCTCCGCCGCGCGGTTGAGGTGGCTGACAGCCCAGCGTTTGGGCTCGAATTCTGTATCGGCACTGTATCGTCGATGGGGCCCGAAGCCCTTGAGCAGCTGCGCTGGTTCGCCGAGCGGGGCGACATCGTGTATGTCCATTTCCGCGATGTGAGGGGCTTCGCGCCCTCGTTCGTGGAATGCTTCCTCGGAGAGGGCAACGTTCAGGTCGTCGAAGCGATGCGCGTACTCCACCAGTCGGGCTTCGGCGGAGTGATTATCGACGACCATGTCCCGCTCCTCGATGGCGACCCACCGATCACGCCTGGTTGGGTAAAAAGTGAGTACGCCTATAACGGCCGAGCATATGGATTGGGCTATCTCCAGGGTCTACTTGCCGGAGTGGTCGGGAGTGATCGCTAGACGCTGTGAAAGGCCCGCGCCTGACGGCTTGATGTTTTCATCTTACTTCCATCCCTGGCCTCGTCGCCGTCGAGCAATCTCGGCGCTAATGCCGTGTCGCGTCCTCGAGCCGAGGTTGCCCCAACCGGTCCCCCCGGTCGGCGTCGAGTCGTGCTTCGAGAAAGATGACCGAAATACCCGCGAGCACCATGCTCTTCGCCCGATAATGGCAGCTCCGAAGCAGACGACGCCCAATACGGTTTCACTGCGGTCTTCTCCCCATCCCCGCGACCGGATCGCTCGAGCTCACTAAACAGTTCGCCCGAAGAGCTGATCGGGTTGGGTGTAATTCCGCGCAAGTCCAGGGCCGCCCACGAGTCCTGGACCTGTGTGACGTACGCACCATTCTTGTCCCCTATCTCATTGAGTAGGACAACATCCGAACGCCTGGCACTTGCACGGATGCTCCAGCAAAAGAGGCACATCACTGACTTGCGCACGAAGAAGTCATCTTGTAAGGTAACGCGCAGCAAATGGTTCTGGTTCACCTACTAAACCGACCGTAGCCAACGCTAGAGGTGGTTGCCAGATGACTGATCGCTCTTCGGGCTTCCGTGCTCAGAACTGGGGTGCACGGCAGACGCTAGGTGGCAGTGTCAGCATCGCGTTCCGAGCCGGTCAGTTGCCGCCATCAATCAACTTCGAAGTCAACCCGGTTTTGCGCAGCAGCGCCGCTCCCGAGCCCGAAGCCAGTCGGAAAACAGGTTGGCAAGGGGTAGGTGGATGGTCGACAGGATGACCAAGCCGAGAGCGCGATGCCGAACTATCAATGTGCCCCAATGAGCGACATCGCGATACAGGCAGTCGATATTTCGAAGGACTTTGGCCACATTCGCGCTCTGCAGAGCGCGAGCGTCACAGTCCACAAGGGCGAGATCGTTGCGCTCGTTGGTGACAACGGCGCCGGTAAGTCGACACTGATGAAGATCATGAGTGGTGCGGAGTTACCTGATCGAGGCGAGATAGGCGTCGACGGTCAACCCACCCGATTGCTTTCGGTGCGCGACGCACACGCACTCGGCATCGAGACCGTCTATCAGGATCTTGCGCTCGCACCGCACCTCACCGTGGCGCAGAATGTCTTCCTCGGGCACGAGGTCGTCCTGCCTAAAATCGGCGGCAAGCTCGGTTTGCTCGCCAAGCAGGAAATGGCGCGCGACGCGGCGGACGCGCTCCAGGCCCTCGGGATCGGGATCGGCGATGCCAAAGTGCGCGTGAGTGAGCTTTCCGGAGGTCAAAGACAGGCCGTAGCAATAGCGCGGGCGATGAAGTGGGCTAGGAGCGTTCTACTCATGGACGAGCCGACTGCCGCGCTCGGAGTGCGCCAGACAGCTATTGTCTTGCAGACCATGCGCACAGCCGCAAAGCGCGGGCTCGGGGTACTCGTCGTTTCCCACGATATGCCGCATATGCTCAACGTGGCAAACCGGATCGTAGTAATGCGTCATGGACGCGTTGTCGCCAACTTCGCAGCCGACGAAACCGACATCCAGACCATAGCCGCAGCGATGCTGGGGAGCACAACTTCTGGTGACTTATGACCACTAGCCCACCGATAACGACGCCCACAGACGCTTCGACGGATGGTCGGATCAGGCACGCCACCCGTCTCCAGAGGTTAGTGGAGATGCCGGCGCTGTGGATCGCTCTCGTTGATATTGCGCTCATCCTTGTCTTTGGCATCGTCTCTCCGGGCCACGTTTTCTTCAACGGTGGGAACTTCACCAACATGGCAGAAGACTCCGCAGAGGTTACGCTGATGGCCGTCGGGGTTGCGTTCCTCCTCGGCGCCGGCGAACTCGACATATCGATCGGGGCGAACATCATCTTATCGTCTGTCGTCGGCGGCAAGGTCATGGTCGCACTATCCGGCTCCCCTTCTCAGGTGGCGCAGAGCGTCTTCCCCCATCTGGCAATGGGCGTGACTGTCGGCATCCTCGTCGCGTTAGGTACCGGGCTTGCTTTTGGCCTCGTCAACGCCTTCGTCGTCACCGTGCTTCGCGTGAACTCTTTCATAACAACTCTGGGAACGCTTGGCATAGGCACGGGGCTTGCGTTCGTCCTCGCCGACGGCAACAACATTCAAGACATCCCAACACCACTTCAGTCCAGCTTCGGAGTTCGCACGCTCGCGGGCACCCCCGTTACCTTCTTGGTGACGTTCGTATTGGTGCTGCTCATGTGGGGTCTTCTCGGATTGACGCGCTTCGGCCTCCATACAGTCGCGATCGGTTCCTCGCGCCAGTCAGCCGAGCGAGCGGGCATCGCAATCAGACGGCATCTAGTCGTTCTTTTTGCCATGGTTGGCGTGCTGGCCGGCATTGCAGGCGTCTATGATATTGCGCGGTTCTCGACGACAAATATCTCAGGCCACCAGACTGACGCTTTGGCGGCCATAGCGGGTGCTGTCATCGGTGGTACCAACCTCTTCGGGGGTCGCGTGTCGATCCCCGGAGCAGTCTTCGGGTCGTTCCTGGCGGAGATCCTCAACACGGGGTTGGTCATCCTGGGGATGTCATCCTTCTACCAACTGATTGCAGTGGGCGTCGTGCTCATTGTTGCTGTCTACATCAGAGGAGGGGTGGACGTACGGACGATCAGAAGATAAACCGGAAGAGTAAATATCGCAAAAGTGAGCCGGACAGATTCGTCCGGAGTGAACATCGAAACGAAATCGGAGGTCTAACAATGACACATCGGAATAGAGCCTTACTAACTGCTGCTTCGGTGGCAATGGTGCCGGCCCTGCTCAGCTCGGCCTTGGTAAACTCGGCCTACGCGGCTTCGTCAAAGCATGTTACAGTGGCGTTTGTCGGTGCCGACATGCTCGATCCTTATTACTTGACCCAACATTGTGGAGCATTGGCCGCGGCAAAGGCTAACAACGCCACCCTGACGTGGCAAGGAGTCAACAGCGTCGACTTCGCTCCTGAAGTAACCGTTTTCAACGCGGTTGTGCAGAAACATCCCGATGCCATCGTGCTGGTGCCGTTCAGCTCGACCGCATTTGTCCAGCCTGTGCGCAACGCCGAGAAGGCGGGGATCAAGGTCGTGACCGACGACGCCGCACTGACCCCCAGCGCCGAGCTCGTGACTGTCCACACCAACAACCTGGTTCTCGGTGCCCTCGCTGCCGATCAGATGGCAAAGTTCCTCCCCAATGCCACTGGGAAGGTCGCCATCATCTCGTTCTCGTCCGCCGTACCGGTTGAGGTCGACCGTGTAAACGGCTTCAAGAACGAGGTCAAGGCGAAGTACCCGCATATCGACGTTGTCACCGTCCAATATGGTGGTGCCGACTCTGGGAAAGCGGCGAGCCTCATGTCGTCGATCCTGATCGCGAACCCTGACCTGGGCGGCGTTTTTGCAACCGACACGAACGACGCCCAGGGCGTCGCCTCGGCAATCCTGGCCGCGGGAAAACGGGGGAAAGTAAAGCTGATCGGGTACGACGCGAGCCCGACTGAGGTGCAGGAACTCAAGTCCGGCGTATACGATGCCCTTGTCGCTCAGGACCCTTACGCCGTCGGGTACGATGCCGTGCAGTTGGCGGCCCGCGCCGCTCAGGGCCTTTACAAAACGGGCGATGGGTCCTTCTGGGTTAAGACGAGCGGAGCCGTTGTGACTCGCGCCAACCTGAGCTCGCCTGCGGTTCAGCATTACCTGTACAAGACATCTTGCTAGTCGTTCGGGGAGGGGCCGAGCCTGGCCCCTCCCCGTCCCCATCTCTCCGGCCGATCGAGACGCGGAGGCACGTGACTCCAACCACTGAAGAACAACTTCTGCGCTGGCGATGAGAATAACCGACATCAAAGCCACGCCGGTTTATGTCCCGATGCGTCACCCCCTAAGGTGGAGTTTCGGGGTCGAGACGGGCATGACGCGCGTCATTGTCGAACTCCTGACCGACGAAGGGATGATCGGGCTCGGTGAGTCGAACGGCGACGCACAGCTGGCCGCCGCAATCCTTGAGGCGCGACCTCTCGTCATCGGTCTTGACCCTCTCGAGGCAGCACGGATCGCTAAACGCTTTGCCGTCTACCGGATCACCAGTGAGCAGCTGGCACGCGCGGCCCAGCTCAAGCTCGCCGGCGCGGCGATCGAGATGGCCTGTTGGGATCTCGCGGGTAAGAAGCTCGGCAAGCGGTGCGGCGACCTCTGGGGCGGCATCGAACGCGAGGAGGTCGAGTTCGCGGCTTATGTTTTTTACCGGTATTTTTCCATGGAAGAACAACGCCAGTACAGCGACCCGGGCTTCGTCGCCGAGTACGCGCTCGAACTGTGTGAGCGGCACGGCTTTAGGGACGTCAAGCTCAAGAACGGAGTGCTCGACCCACCGACCGAGATCGACACCGTGGCGCGCATACGCGAACAAGGTGGCTCACGAGTCCGCAACATCAGGATCGACCCAAATCAGGCTTGGTCCGTCGAAACCAGCATTCGAACGCTGCGCGCGTTCGACCAATACGACATCGAGTTCTGCGAAGACCCGACATGGGGTATAGAGGGGATGAGCCTCGTTCGCAAAGACACGCAGATCCCGCTCGCCACCAACATGTGCTGCATCAGCTTCGAACAGATCCCGCTGGTCGTCCGTACGAGGGCGCTGGACATCATCCTTGGCGACATGCACTTTTGGGGCGGACCGACCGCGCTGATGCAGCTGGCCAAGATTTGTGAGACCTTCAACTTGGGCCTCAGCCTGCACAGTGACCGCGAGCTGGGCATATCGACCGCGGCCATCGTCCACCTTGCCGCCGCTCAGCCCATGGTGAGCCACGCCATCGACTCGCACCTGCCCGAGCAATCCGGCGACGTCATCACTGAGCCGTTCACGTTCGCCAACGGTTGCCTACGCGTCCCCGAGGGTGCCGGGCTTGGTGTCACGCTCGACCGGGATGCGCTAGCCCGATATCACGACCTGTACCTTGAGCGGGGGAACAGGGACGAGTTCCGCGACGACAGGAGACCGGGTTGGACGCCGTACCTACCGCTGTGGTGAGCTGGTGAACCCTAAACGAGTAGCGATCGTGACCGGCGCGGGCACCGGCCTCGGACAGGCAACGGCGCGCGTCCTGCTCGAGAGCGGGATCGACTGCGTGTTGACAGGCCGCCGGAGCGAGCCGCTGGCCGAGACCGCCGAGGCGCCTGACCTCCAGGGAGATTTCTTGCTCGTACCCTCGGATGTCGCCCTCCCCGACGATCGGGAGCGGATCGTGGGCAGGACGCTCGACCGCTTCGGACGTGTCGACATTCTCGTCAATAACGCGGGCGTGTCGGGACAAGCGCCGCTCCTTGACTACGACGTCGAAGACTGGCGGCGAGTGATGCAGACCAACGTCGAAGCGTGCTTCTTCCTGGCCCAATCGGTGCTGCCGTCTATGCGCGACAACCATTACGGCCGGATAGTGAACATCGCCTCCGTCTATGGGACGCTGGGCCTAAACGGCGCTCTTTACGCTGGGCTGCTCGCAGCCGACGAGGGTCGAGGCCCAACCCGCCAACCTGCGTACCACAGCTCGAAGGGTGCGCTTCTGAACATGACACGCGACCTGGCCATTGCCGTCGCGCCGTGGGGGATCACGGTTAACTCGATCAGCCCTGGCATGTTCTTGACAGAGCAGGCGGAGAGGATCGTCAACGCCGAGGTGATAGCGTCACTATCTGCGATGACGCCAATAGGCCGCTTCGGTGAACCAAGAGAGGTCGGCTACGCGGTGCGTTTTCTCGCCTCAGAGGAAGCCGCTTTCATTACGGGAGCGGAGTTACGCGTCGACGGAGGCTGGTCGATCTGGTGAGGGCGCTCGATTGCGTGCGGTAGTCGTAGAGGCCCCCGGCGGACGAGCCGGTGTCCAGTCGGTCTCGGACCCCTCTCCCGGCAGCGGCGAAGTCATTGTCGCTGTGCGGGGCTGCGGGATCTGTGGCACTGACAAACACATTCTGGAGGAGGGGCTACCGTCGGTGTCGTACCCTCTCATACCTGGTCACGAACCATGGGGTGATGTAGTCGCCGTCGGCAGGGAAGCCCTTGGCGTCAAGCTTGGCGACGTGGTGGCGGTCGACCCTTCGCTCCATTGTGGCGTCTGTCGTCGTTGCCGGCGGGGCCAGGGAAACCTTTGCGAACACTGGGGCGCTATCGGCGGCACGAAAGCGGGGGCTTGGGCAGACTACGTCGCGCTTCCTGCTGCCAACGCGCACCTGCTGCCTGACTTCCCGCTTGACTGCGCTTCGATCATCGAGCCGGTCGCGTGCGCGCTCCGCGGTATTCACCAACTCGCCCCTGATCCCGGCCAGAGCGCACTAGTCGTTGGCGGCGGGACGATGGGGCTCATCCTCGCGATCTTGCTCGAGCTAGGTGGCGTCGAGCCGATCACACTCGTCGAGAGCCATCCGGAGCGTCGCGCTCTGGGCCAGCGGCTGGCCAAGATCGAGGCGCGCGGGTGGGAGGGACTAGGCGAGAGCGAGTGGGATCTCGTGGTCGACGCGACCGGCAGCTCAGGCGCGATACAGGACGCTCTCGAACGTGTCGCGCCGGGAGGGAAGTTCATGGTCTTTGGTGTCGCCTCGCCCGCCGCCCGAGTCGAGTTCTCTCCTTTCCGCCTCTATCAGCGGGAGATAACGATTGTCGCATCGATGGCGATCCTGCGGACGTTCTCGTCGGCCATCGATGTCCTCGGGCGCCATCCGCGGCGGTTCCTGCCTTTGCTCACGCACTCATTCGAACTTGAAGAGTTCGACCTCGCCGTCGCCGCTCTCGGAGACGGAGACACTGTCAAGGTCACGATGGCGCCGAAGCCCCGATGATGCAGCGCTTGCTCGATGGGCGGACCGCGCTCGTCACCGGTGCGGCGAAGAATATCGGTGCCTCGGTCGCGGAGCGGCTTGGGGCCGCGGGCGCCGCAGTCGCTGTTAATTTTCGCTCCGCCAGCTCGGCGGACGACGCCGCAGCAGTCGTCGAGCGCATCGTGCGAAAAGGTGGGCGCGCCCGAGCTGTGCGCGCCGATGTGTCCGAGGAGTCCGAGGTCGAGGCAATGGTGGCAGAGGTCGAGCGAAGTCTTGGCCGGCCCGACATTCTTGTCAATAACGCGGCGGCCTCTGTCGCTTTCAACGCTCCGTGGCATGAGCTCACAGCCTCTGACTGGGACCACGTTTCCCGTGTCAACATCACCGGCGCCTTCGTCTGCGCTCGAGCCGTCTACCCATGGATGAAGCAGGCGGGCGGCGGCGTCATCGTGAACATGTCGTCAGTTCGCGCTCTGCTCGGGTGGCCAGGAAATCTCCATTACACGACGTCGAAGGCGGCTCTCATCGGCTTTACCCGTGGGCTCGCCCGTGAAGTCGGAGCCGAGGGGATCCGGGTCAACGCGCTGATCATCGGCGCCATCGAAACACCCGAGGAAGAGCTTTACGGCTCCCCCCGGGAGATCGCAGAGACCGTTCTGCCACTGCAAAGCTTGAAGCGCCGCGGCCGTCCCGACGACGTTGCCGGCGCCGTGACGTTCCTCGTCTCGGACGATTCAGACTTCATTTCTGGGCAATGCCTGACCGTGGACGGCGGCTGGGCGATGCATTGATGGCGCGCATTGGTGTTGCGAGCGTGATCCAGGAGACGAACACGTTCTCCCCGCTGGAGTGCACACTCGACGATTTCGATGTACATGGGGTCTTCGAGGGTGCCGTTGCCGGCGCTGCCTTTGCCGGTACGAACACTGAGTTCGGCGGCGCGCTCGCGGAGATCGTCGACGGCGGGGGAACTGCGGTACCGTTGCTCCGAGCATGGTCGATGTCCTCTGGTCGTCTGACCGGCGGCACCCTGGAGGCGCTGGCTGATCGACTGCGGCGCCAGATCGCGCTTGCCGGCCCGCTCGACGGGCTGGTGCTCTCTTTGCACGGCGCCATGGCCGCTGAAGGATGTGACGACGCCGATCTCGTGCTGCTTAGGGCGGCACGCGCCGGTTTGAGCCCGCGCTGCCCGATCGGCGTCTGCTTCGACCTCCATGGCAACATCACCGCGTCGGTAATCCGCGAAGCTTCGTTTGTCCTCGGGTACCGCACGTATCCCCACGTCGATATGGCCGAGACCGGCGCAAGAACCGCGAGCCTGCTGATGGGCACGCTCGCACGTCGCATTGCGCCGATTACCCGTGTCGGCAAACGTGCCATGATAGTGCCCGCAGAGGCACAGGGCGCTGACGGACCTTTGGGCGTGTTGCGACGGCGAGCGGACGCCGCGACCGTGCCCCCGATCCTCGATGTGGGGCTTTTTCCGGTCCAGCCCTGGCTCGATGTCGAAGAGCTCGGGTTTGCGGTCACGGTCACCGCCGATGGGGACGAAACCGCCGCGCTGGCGTTGGCTGAGGAGCTCGCCTCCTTCGCCTGGGACATGCGTGCTGATTTCCAGATCGAGCTGTTAGGGCCGGCCGCGGCGCTCGAGCGTGCGCGTAACTCGGCTTCGAAACCGGTCCTGTTGTCGGAATCTGCCGACTCGCCGACGGCTGGCGCGACGGCCGACAGCCCGGCGATGGTCGGCGCGCTCCTGCAGCACGGCGCAGATCTTCGGAGCTACACAACGCTCGTTGACGGGCCTGCGGTTGCTGCCTGCTTTGAAGCCGGAACTGGTACCCGCGTCACGCTGTCGGTCGGCTGTTCCGTCGAGACCCGGTTCCACGCTCCGGTCGAGCTGACGGGCGTCGTACGTCTGCTCGACGGCCAGCCGTTTAAGCTCACCGGACCGTTCATGCGAGGCAGCCAAGTGAGCATGGGCCGGTTCGCCGTCGTAGACGCAAGAGGGCTGTCAGTGCTCTTAACCGAACGACCGGCCTACACGTTCGATCCCGAGACCTTCCGCCATGCCGGTCTCGCGCCAGAGGATGCCGATGTTGTCTGCATCCGCTCAGCAAACCTGTTCCGGGCTGGATGGGAGCCATTGACAACGACAGTCTTTCTCCTCGACCTACCGGGAGCGAGCACCCCGAACCTGAGATCGCTCGAGTTCTTCCGCGCCCCGCGTCCGCTCTACCCTGTCGACCAGTGAGCGAGCCGGCTTGGTCCCGTCCACATCGTCTGGGGCCCAACAAGGTGCCCGTGTACTACGCAGGAGGCGAGGGCATCGACCGATTCCGCGGGGAGCACGGGTCAACCGGCCCAGAGGACTGGGTCGGATCTGTGACGCGGTTCCCGAGCGGATTGCTCCCCGCGGGCGCTGACCCAACGACCGGGGTCTCCCGGCTAGATGACGGAACGCTCCTCGACGCGGCTATGCGCGCGGACCCGCAGGGGTGGTTGGGCCCGGAGCTTTCGGGGCTCTACGGTGCGCAACCGGGCCTGTTAGTCAAGCTCCTTGATGCCGGCGAGCGTCTGCCTGTCCACTGCCACCCAACCCGGTCGTTCGCTCAGGCACACCTCGGGTCGTACTTTGGGAAAAACGAAGGATGGATCATTATTGCAGCCGCGCCGGCAGCACGTATCTGGCTGGGCTTTTGCCGCGAGGTGCTGCCTCGCGAATTGCGCTCATGGATCCGCCAACAGGATGCTTCGGCGATGCTCGCAGCGATGAACGAACTGGCGCTGGCCGTAGGCGATGTTTTTTACGTGCCAGCGGGCGTGCCACACGCGATCGGTCCAGGTGTAACCATCATCGAGCTTCAGGAGCCGACGTCGTTCTCGATCCTCGCCGAGCATGAGGCGTTTGGAGTGGGCGCCGACAACGCCACACTGGGGCTTGGCTGGAACCTCGCCCTCACATGCTTCGACCTCGGCTGCTACACCGCCGAGCGCCTTGGGGCCCTGCACCCTACAGAGTCCGTGATCACGAGGTCTGCGGCTGGCAGTGTATCACGGCTCTTCGGCATCGAAACTGAGCCGTTCTTCCAAGCCTATCGAGTACGTTCGGCGTCCGGCATCAGTCTCGGTACGCGTGGGTTCCGCGTCCTCGTTGTCCAGCGAGGGGAGGCCGTAATCGTGTTCGCAGGCGGTTCCGAAGCCGTAAGGGCGGGCGAAACCTGGGTTGTGCCATACGGTGCCGGGGAACTCAACACTGACGGTGAGCTCGAGTTGATCGTCTGTCGCCCCCCGGCGATAAACCGGGCGTAGACATCGACTGCCGAAGTCAGTCGAACACGATCACGCTTCGCGCCACCTCACCTCGCTCCATCGCCTCAAAGCCGGCATTAATCTCGTCGAGCGAGATCCGCGCCGAGACGAGCGAATCGAGCTCGAGGCGCCCGCTCATATACATTTGAATGTAGCGTGGAATATCGACCCTTGGGCGTAGGGATCCGACTGAGCACCCGCGGATCGACTTCTCGGCTGGAGTGAACGTTGCTGGCTCAAAAACGATATTCGTGCCCTGCGGCGGCAGGCCGACGAGTGTCAGAACACCGCCGGGCCGGAGCATTTCGATCCCCTGCTGAGCGAGCGTGTTTATGCCAGCCGCCTCAAGCACATAGTCAGCGCCGCCTGCGGTTATCTCGAAGACTTCCGCAACAAGATCGTCCTGCTGCGGATTGACCACATGAGTAGCCCCGAGCGCGAGCGCCCGTTCCAGCTTCGATGGCACGATATCGACGGCGACAATAACGCTGGCCCCCGCTATCCGGGCGCCCTGTACGCAGTTCAAGCCCACGCCGCCGCAACCAGTAACGACAACCGTCGCGCCGGGTATCACTTGCGCTGTGTTGAATACGGCGCCTAGCCCAGTCGCAACTCCGCACCCGACGATGGCTGCGATGTCGAGGGGCATGTCGGCAGAGATTTTCACAGTGGCGTTCTCGTGAACGAGCATGTGCTCGGCGAACGCGGAGAGTTGCCCATACTGATGGACGGGCACGCCACCAAGGGACAGCCGCGGCTGTTCGCCCGTACTGCGATCGTGGTGGCGGCCCTCGCAGAGGATTGGGCGCCCGACAATGCAGTAGCGGCATTTATAGCACGGGCCGCCCGCACAGCCGATGACGTGGTCGCCTGGCTGGAGGTAATCAACCTCGTCACCGACGGCCTCGACAACCCCCGCAACCTCGTGACCCAGGATCGTAGGAACGGGATGGTCCCATTCGCCCCGCAAGAACAGCAAGTCGCTGTGGCATAACCCAGAGGCGACTGATTTAATCAGGACTTCTCGACCACCTGGGTCCGCGATATCGACGTCCTCAACAACAATGGGCGCATTGACAGCGTGCATTACCGCCGCTCTCATATCAGCTCCTGGGTTGACTCAGTAAGAGAATTCAGCTTTTTCAGTGACGCCAGTCTAGGAGGCTGAGTCGCGGCTCGTCAAGGTGGCGATCGGATCCGTGGACGGGGGCGGGTTAGCCTCGAGGGCGACGTGCGCTAAGGAACTAAAGGTGGCGGGGTCACCCGTCGAGTGGCTCATGTCAGCTTTGACCGGCGTGTGTCCTCAGGGGCCGACGAGGGTGATGACCGGTCTCAAGCTTCGAGGGATGCGAAGCCGATCGGTCAACGAGTGGGCGCCGGACAGCTCGGCTCACGTGTGGACCATGCCGACGTCGACGCCGCCTTCATCTCGGCCGCAGTCTGGAATCGACCACCACGCTTAGCCTGTATCCACCGATTGGGTTGCGGTAGGGACCGCCCTTACGGGCGGCCCCCCGCACAGATCCCGGCGTGCGGAATTCCCGCACCGGGCTCCTGCCTCAGGTACGAACGGCGAAGCGTGCCTCCGGGTAGGGGTGCATGAT
>Ga0182027_10004567_pt1 | contig 21412 bp, 13 predicted proteins | sample 712E1DmetaG_FD_121300 | JGI IMG/M metagenome (GOLD analysis project Ga0182027, IMG submission 121300) | Permafrost microbial communities from Stordalen Mire, Sweden - 712E1D metaG (Illumina Assembly) | ecosystem: Environmental > Terrestrial > Soil > Wetlands > Permafrost | place: Sweden... | reverse complement strand
TTGTCCTGGCCGTGTTTTTCCGGCCCGCCCTTGCATATGCCCTTGATTTCAGGACTGTGGACTTCCAGACTTCCCGGCTTTTCAATGAACAGAAATGGGATTCCGTCATATCCATCGGGAAAGAAGCCTTGCATGAGAACATTGACTACTTCTATCTGCGGCAGAGGATGGGCATATCGTACTATCACCTTGGCCGGTATTTCCCGGCTATCGAACATCTTGAAAAAGCCGGGAAATTCAATTCTTCGGATCCCGTGACCCGGGAATACCTTTATCTTTCCTATGCCGCCGCAGACAGGGAAGACAATGCCAGGGCATTATCACCCTCACTTGATAAAGAGACCAGGCAACGACTGGATATCCATAATAATGTGTTCGACCAGGCGGATGCCGAAGGGGGAGCCATCCTCAGCAGCACCAATAAAATCAAGGATAATCCTTATCTAATGGGGAAAGACAGTATTGCCGGTGAAAAAGATATATACAGGAACTCTTATTACGGGCACTTTGGCATCAACCTGAATATAGGGAGCAGGGTGAGCGTTTATGCTTGTTACAACTATATGGATTTCCTGAAAGTGAAATATTTTCAGAATGGGGAACCCGGGAATACACTTGTGAAAATTGCAGATTCCGCCGGGGGGAAGCAGTATCTCTATTCCCATTCAAGAGTCGCCAACGATACAAGCTTCCAGTATAACATGACCCAACACGAGGTCTATCTTTCGGTTTCCGTGGTTCTTCCGAAAGGCTTCCGGATCAGGCCTGCATTTCACTTTCTCAATGTCAGGTACACAAATATAAATGTCCATCATACCCAGCAGACCATCATGGATACTGCCCGTTACATGACCAGGCCCCCGGGATATGTTCTCATCCCGTTTGTGAAGATCACCGACAGTTACACCCAGTCGGACACCTCATTCAGCAATTATTTAGGTTCGCTTGCCATTGACTGGGACATTAAGGTTTTCAGGCTCACCCTGAGCGGAAGCATTTCAAACCTCAATGCCAAAACCCAAAACCAGGGAGGATTCTCGTTAACCTATTATCCCCTGGGCTCAGCCGGATTTTATGGCGTATCGGCTGTAACCGCATTCTTCGAGAGCGGGAAATCCCGGCTGATATTCCAGCAAACACTGGGAGGCGAGGTTCTGAAAAGACTGTGGATCGAGGGCATGGTCATTTACGGGGACCTTTCCGATGCGAATTTGTCAAACGGATACGTGGTGTATAATATCACCGACACCTATAATTACGGCGCCGGTGCCAACCTGAGCTATTATTTTTCAAAACACGTGGGAATCTCCTTCACGTACCAGTTCTTCAGCAAGGAAAGCACGACGACTTACATGTTACCAAACCCGGAAGGACCGGGAAGACCCATACCTGCAACAACTAAAAGCAATTATTATACAAACACCTTAATAGGAGGAATAAAATGGAAACTTTAATGAAGAAAATACTTGTCGTTTGCCTGCTTTGTTTCAGCATCCAGCTGCGGGCCCAGACCAGCGAAATGAAAACCGTGGAAGATGCCTTCAGCAGTTCTTATACCCTGGAACTTAAAGCTGAATATAATGCCGCCATGGCAATCCTGAAAACGGTCTATGATGAAAAATCATACGAGATCAATCTCAGGCTGGGATGGCTGAATTACCTTGCCGGGCTTTTCACCGAATCTTCGGCCTATTACCAGAATGCCATCGGCCTGAAGCCGTATTCCATTGAGGCAAAACTGGGCTTTGCTTACCCTGCAGCTGCTCTCGGGAACCTCGACCAGGTAATCAAACAATACCAGGAGATATTGAAAATCGATCCCCAGAATACGATCGCGAATTACCGCATGGGCTCGATACTGTATGGGAAAAAGGAATACGCCGATGCAGATAAATATCTTGAAAAAGTGGTCAATCTTTATCCCTTTGATTACGACAGCAATATCCTGTATGCCTGGACCCAATACCGTTTAGGGAAATTCCGTGAAGCCCAGGTACTGTTCCATAAAGTCCTAATGATACGTCCGAATGACCCATCGGCACTGGAGGGCATAGGTCTCATCAAGTAGTTGAATTTATTTCTCTATCTTACTGTATAGCCCGTATAAAAACGGGTTCCCCTGCCTTATCCGGAATGACATGGAACGGATTACGAGATCCTGCTTCCAGCGGTTCCACAGAAAGCCCTGCACATAAAGGGAATGATGCCTCCAGTCAATGTCGGCAAGACGGCAGGAGCAAAAAATACGCCGGAACTTCCCCGGGTGCTTTCCATCGATGTCGGCCGAATAGAACGTCTGAAGGATGTCCTGCCGGTAAATGCCCAGCTGGAGGTAGGCAACAGTAAACGTTGAACCCGTCTCCACATCGGCTGAAAAATCAATCACATCATTCCTGCGACGGCAGATGTCCCTGAGTGACCCTCTGAAAGTGGGGCTGAATTCAATACTGCTGTCCATGTAATAAACGGGGGACTGCATATCCTCCCCGTCAAACCAAACGGCTGAAGGGCATGGGCTGACCCAGCCTTTCCTGTCGGAGGTAAAGTCTGCATCGGACCTGAAATAATATTCATCGGGGCCGTTGATGCTGTCCTTTGAGAACACATAGAAATCACCCTCGTTCATACACCTGTGCCTCACCAGGTAAGGATATTTCGCCCGGATGACCTGGTAATCCTCCCAGCACGAGTTGGAGATACAGCCGTAAATAAAGTACTTCGCCCTGCAGGTATCAACAATGCTTGCGGTAACAGGAGGTTCAAAAATATCATGCATACAGCCGGGTTTAAAACCCTTCATTTCAGGTTTCCCGAGGTAATAATCTGTTATGCGGCGATGTGAATCAAGCAGGACAAAACAGTCGGACCGGCCCAGGGAGTCGTAAGCCTGCCTGGCTTCTTTGACGATTTCCCGGTACGGGGAATGGTAAAACAGGTCATAATGCTTCCTCTCGTATACCAATGACGGGATGATCACCAATGCAGAAAGGCCTGTAAGGAGGCACTTCTGCCATACCCGTTCTGCACCGGCATAAAAAAACATCAGTAACAGGAGGAATGGAAAGGAAAAGATAAGCACCGAATACTGAAGGACCGGGTTTATGAACAGGGAATATAGAAATCCAACCAGCAAGGGCAGGAAAAACCACAGGAAAGAAACCAGCACCAGGGTGTAATCATTTTTTATCCGCGGCCTTCTCCATGCCACTGAAAGCACCACGAGGATGAGGACCAGCGCAGCTACATACCATGAGAACTGGAATACATATCTCAGGTAATCGAACAGGAAGTCAGGTTTTGGTTTACCCAGCCAACCCCCTATCCCTCCCTGCTTCAACTGGCTGAAAAAGATCGGGAGATGCGGAATATACAGTAATAATATTGCGATCCAGGAAAGGACAAACGAAAGGCGGCGATTTTTTTCAATGACAAAAACCCCGGTAAGGCCCGCAATTCCGCAGAAAAGCAAAGTGAAATGATGGTCGTAGCAACATAATGCGGATGCCAGGATATATCCTGCGAGGTTCAGGTAATATTTTTTATGGGGAGAAAGCATGAGGTTTGTCCAGAAATTCACCATCAGGAGGACCAGGAATAAGCCACTTGCGTATGGCCTGGCAATCTGGCCATACATAACGGGGTATTGGAGGAACGACAAAAAAGATGCAGCCAGAAGGCCTGCAACGGAGCTGAACCATTTCTTCCCGATCACGTAAAGCAAGTAAACCGAGGCAAGGCTGAACAGGGTAAAGGAAGTTTTACAATGGGCTCGGAAATGCCGAAAAGTCTTACCCAGTAATAGAGGAATACCTGGACACCGGCAGGATGGGTGTCAATAACCACCCCTCTTGCAATAAGCTCATGAAAACTGCTGAACTGTGTGCGGAAAACGGCGCTGAACTCGTCATGTGTAAAGGGAATATCAGAATAGTTGTAAAACCTGAGAATTGCCCCTGCCGCAAGGATCAGGAGAATCAGGGCCTGGTCAGTATGAAATCTTTGTGTGAACCGCATTTCCGGTCTCAAACATACGAAATTCCACGGAAAACAAGCAGCATGGGTACCGTATTGCCGGTGACCGGGGTAATTTTATTACGGCTAAAGAGAGCTAATACCGTCAGCCTATGCGGGATATCTTTATAAGCCCCGGCTTGTCAAGCAGGCGTAACTCCTTTTCGTCAAACCGGATGATCCCATCATGCTCGAACGTCCTCAATATCTTCAGGGCGCTGTCGCGCGACATGGCCGAAAGGTCAGCCAGGTCCTGCCGGCTTAATACCATCGGGAAATGATCGTCCTCAAAGATCTCCCCGAAAAGGTATAACAGGGAATCGGCCATCCTCCCGGGCATTTGTTTTTGTGTAAGGGATATCAGGCGGTTATAGACGCTCAGTGTATTATGGCTGAAATCCTTCATAAAGGCTTCGGCAAACTTCCTGTTCGTGCCAATGATCTCCCTGAAAATATTCATATCTATAAGGCAGACCGACGATTCGACCAGGGCCATCACCGTATAATGATGCATCTGGTCAAGGTATATCCCCGGCCCGCCGATGAAGTTCGTGGGCCTGACGATCCTGAGTACCGCTCTCCTGCTTTCTACCCCTTCGAGGTATAGTTTGGCCATCCCGGAGTTCACAGATATCACATGGGTCATCTGGGTCCCCTGCTTCCGTATGGTCTCCCCTGCCCTGAATACTACATTGACCTTGTTCCGTTCAACCAGTTCAAGCTCTTCAATGCTCAGCAGGCTGAAAAGCATTGATTTGCAGGTACAATCGAGGCAACTGAGCTGGGGTCGTTCAAAGTATTCTGACATAGGCTTATGGAAGTTGGTGAGGAAAAGAACTGCCGCAACCGCTTAACGCTTTTCCAAAAGTAATGAATATTGACATATATCAATTATTATCCGTTATTTAACCTTCGAAGGGTGGAAAAAGTTCCATTTATTTTATCACACATCTCTTTTCATCATTATCAGGCCGGACCGTTTGAAATTATAGCTTTGCGTAGCGGCTGAAGGGTTTGCCGCCCGGAGTAAACGCGAATTCCGGGTTTAGCCAAAAATGCCGGTTTGTTTCATTTCTCCAAATCAGGACAGTCTGTACAAATCAACCATATGAAGAATAGCAATTCCTCAAGAAGAAAGTTTCTTAAACTCGGCCTGGTTGCGGGCGCAACAGCATTGATCGGTTCAGGCGGCAAGGTTTTATCGGCAGTTTCAGGCGCCGGCACGGCTGCAAAGGGAACTGATGAAAAAGTCAAATTGCTGTCCCCCGACGGTTCACTGGTCGAGGTGGACAAATCGCATTGCAGCGCCTGTGCTGCAACCGGGAAGGAAGCCAGGCAGGGGATCCCCAATAAAAAAATGGTCATGGTCGTGGACCTTTCACGCTGCCGTAATGCCAGGAAATGCCTCGAAGGCTGTCAAAGCATGCATCATCTTCCGCCGAAGATCGAATGGATCAAGTTTTTCCTCATGCGCGACAGCAAGGAAACCTCGCCTTACTGGTTTCCGAAGCCCTGCTTCCATTGTAACAACCCGCCCTGTGTTAAAGTGTGCCCGGTTGGCGCAACCTTCAAACGCACCGACGGCATTGTGCTCATCGATAATGACCGCTGCATAGGCTGCAAGTTCTGCATGGCCGCCTGCCCCTATTCTTCCAGGGTGTTCAACTGGGGAGAGCCCGGACAGGAAGCCCTTCCGAAGGATAAAAAATACTCACCCGAAACATCCTGGCCGCAGAAAAAAGGCACAGTCGGAAAATGCGACTTCTGCCCCGATATGGTAAGGCAGGGCAAACTTCCCTCCTGTGTTACATCCTGTCCGAACGGCGTCTACTTCTATGGCGACAAGAATGAGGATGCGGTAACCAATGGCACCGAAACCATAAGGTTCAGCGAGCTTGTCCAGCAAAAGGCGGCCTACCGTTACATGGAGGAACTGGGTACCGAGCCCAGTGTTTACTACCTGCCTCCCGTCAACCGGCTGTTCGATTACAAAGTAGGGCTGCAGGACCTGAAGCCCGAGGAGATCAAATTATATAAAGAAGAAGCAGGCATAACCGATTAATTTCACCAAGTATGTCATACAACAGCAGAACTTACTCTCGTTACGAGATTTTTAAGCCCCAGCTTCAATCCATCAGCAGGTATGGTTATTACTTCATTACTCTCATGGTCCTTATCATAGCCTGGGGTTGTTATGCACTGTATATGCAGTTATCAAAAGGGCAGGTAGTGACCGGGATGCGTGATTACGTCATCTGGGGCATTTATGATGCGAACTTCATTTTCTTCATCGGGATCAGTTATGCAGGGGCCCTGATCTCCGGGATATTGCACCTCCTGAGGGTGGAGTGGAGGCATCCTATACTTCGGATGGCCGAGACGATAACCGTAGTTTCCACCCTGATCGGGCCCAGTTATATTTTCCTGAGCATGGGAAGGCTCGACAGGGTCTGGCATCTCGTTGTTTACGGCAGGATACAATCCCCCATCGTCTGGGACGCCATTGCCATCTCAACGTACCTTTTCGGCAGCCTGATCTTCCTTTACCTGGCCTGCGTGCGCGACCTCGCGTTCATGAGGGATAACCCGGTAACCGTCTGGAAATGGCGCAACCGCCTGTACAGGTTCTTTTCAGCCGGCTTCCGCAATACCCCTCGCCAGAGTGTCCTGCTCAACCAGCTTATCGACCTGATCTCCATCGTGATCATCCCCCTTGCCATCCTGGTGCACTCCGTCCTGGCCTGGATCTTCGGGATGACGCTAAGGCCCGGCTGGCACAGCACCATCTTTGCACCTTACTTTGTACTGGCTGCAATATATTCCGGCACAGGTGTCCTGATCATCGTCATGTTCGTGTTCCGGAAGATCTATCATCTCGAAGATATCATCACAAAAAACCATTTCACCTACCTGGGCATATTGCTGATGATCCTCGGCGCCCTTTACGGATACTTTACGTTCAGCGAGTACCTGACCAACTGGTACGGAAGCGTGAAGTGGGATATGGCCGTGCTTTTCCGCCTGTTCGACACGTCGACTTACTGGTGGTGGTTCTTTTTCTCAGCCATCATCGGTGTGCTGCTGCCCATCATCCTGATTGCCCTGCCGAAATTAAGGAGCGTTGGCACTATCGTCCTGGCCTCAATGATTGCCGTGACCGCCCTTTGGGTGAAACGTTACCTCATCATCATCCCCACGCTGGAAACGCCTTTACTGCCGCTTCACGACCTCAGGCCGGAATTCGCCAGCTACGCCCCGACCTGGGTGGAATGGTCCCTTACTGCCATGGGGATCGCTCTCTGGATGCTGCTGTTCTACCTGTTCTCAAAGTTTCTGCCCATCGTACCCCTGGTCAAGATCCCCACATCCGAGGAAAAAGATTATTTAAAGCTAAGGCAGCTTTCAAGGCAACGGATCATCAAGCGTATCGTCAGCAAGGCCATCAGGGATAACAGCGCGGCCATCTCATTGACCATCCTTTTGCTGGTCTCATCAGTTTCGTATTCCTATGCACAGGATCCACTGAGGACAAGGCTTAAGCTTGAATTCCAGAATAAGTCGGGGACCCGCATGCTTACTGCGAAGCTGACCAGTAAAAAAGACGACCAGACTGTGCCCCTCGAGGGGAAGGATGTGAAATTCTTCGTCCAGGGAGAAAAAGAAAAGAAACTCATGGGGAACTCATCCACAGTGGAAACAGGTATTGCCACATTCACTCTTCCCGAAAACCCCGGAGTGCCGAAAAATAAAGATGGAAAATACAGCTATTCATCTTCTTTCGGAGGGGACAAGGAATACCAGGCTTCCGAATCGTCGGCCGACATAAAGGATGTTTATATGAAGCTGTCGTTTGAACAGAAGGACAGCTCGAAACTGATCAGCCTTTTTGCAGCCGGGATAGGTCAAAAAGGGGATTCGGTGCCCATTGAGGGGCAGAAAGTCACGTTTTACGTTCCCCGCACTTTCTCCCTGCTTAAGATAGGCGAGATGAATATGAAGGCCGGTCATGCCGAGATCGATTTCCCTGTGACCCTGCCGGGCGATTCCGCCGGGAATCTTCCGGTTATTGCGAAGTTCGAGGACAGCGATGACTATGGCAATGCCGAAGTTACCGCCAGTAAGGACTGGGGAAAGCCACTTCCCCCGATGGTAGTTGTAAGGCGCGGACTTGGCGATACCAAAGCCCCTCTCTGGATGGTATATACGCTGATCGTATTGCTGTCGCTGGTCTGGTTTCATTTTTCCTACGCCATCATCACGATTTTCCGGATCCGGCACCTGGGGAAAAAAGCCTTACAGGAGGAACAGTCTCAACTGGTATGATAATAGCATGCCGCCGGCAGGGATTATCGCTCCTGCCCGAGCCTGCAGCCATTAACGGGGATTTTATACAAGGAAAGTAAATTGAAAAACAAATAATAAACATTAAACAAAGGAGGATTTATGAAAATGATGAATGTAAGCCGCTTACTTGTACTTATGATGATGCTGAATGCAATTTGCCTGGTGGGGTTCTCGCAGAAACCTGCAAAATGGGCAGCACCGGATAAATACAAGACAACCAAGAACCCGAGTGCAGGTGATGCCAGCAGTGTCAGCACCGGCAAGGATCTGTATGCCAAGCATTGCAAATCATGCCACGGCAAGGATGGCCTGGGCGACGGACCGAAAGCCGCTACCCTCGGCACTTCGTGCAGCGATTTTACGACGAAGGATTTCCAGGCACAGTCGGACGGCGAGATCTTTTACAAGGTCTCAACCGGCAGGGATAAAATGCCAAGTTTCAGCAAGACCCTGCCCGAGGATGCCGACCGCTGGGCTCTTGTCAACTACCTGAGAAAGCTTAAATAATCCTGCCCGGCCCCCGGTTTACGGGCGGAGGCCGAACTGCCTTTTCTGTTTCATTGACCAAGTGCGATCCCGGCTCCCTTGCCATGCAGGGGTTCCGATCCAGACGGAGTATGCCTCCCCGGGTCGTTCAGCTTAATTCTTCACCTTTAAAATTTAAGGGGATAGAACTATGTATGATACAGAATCAACGGACAGCAAAGGCTTCGCCCAGCTTTCCGAAAGAATTGCCGGGCTGGAAAGAAGGCTTTCCGTCCTGGAAGAACAGGTTAATGCCGGTTCATTCAGCCAGGGATTCATCGATATCCGTAATAAAGGCATGTCGGGGGGCGAGACCGTTTCGGTCGACGAAACCACGATAGAATCCAATATCCTGGAATACGGCCTTTCATGGATTGGCAGTATCGTATTGCTGTTCGGGATAGGCTTCCTGATGATGTTCATCCAGAAACAGGCCAATGCATATGTTTCCAGCCTGATCGGGTATATTTCCGTGGCAGGAGTGTATTTCCTCTCCAGGTACCTGAAAGAATCCCACGGACACCTCTCCTTCATGCTGAATATAGGCACCCACCTGTTACTTTTTTATGTCACCCTGCGCCTCTTTTTTTTCACAAACCCGCCTGTCATCCCTGTAAAGGAAGTTGTCGTTATGCTGCTCATCATTGCAGCCGGCTTCCAGGTTTACCGGGCTGTCATGCTAAAATCTGAGCTTATCGCATCCATCGCGGTCATCCTCCTGCTGCTGACCGCTTCCTTTTGCGATATGACCCATGAAACGCTGCCCCTGCTTACCCTGTCGGCTGCCGCATCATTCTTCCTGTTCTATAAATACGGATGGTGGAGGCAGATGACGGCGGCGATCATTCTTGTTTACCTCTTCCACATCCTATGGATGCTTGGAAATCCCCTGATGGGGCATGCGGTTTCAGGCATTTCCGCTCCCCAGCAGAACCTCCTGTATCTTTTTTTCTATGGCGTTATCTTTTCGCTGGTGCCGCTGGTCAGTCAGGATTCCGGTTTTAAAACCAGTGTGTATACAAGCAGCGTTCTGATCAACGGAGGCTTCTTTTTCATGGTCCTCCTGCTTGACGTCCTGATGTTCTATATGAAAAGCTACAGCGGGATATTTGCCGGGATATTCCTTGCCTGCCTGGCCTGGTCCATCTTTCTCAAGTTCCGTACCGGGAGGGTTTTTGACCCCGCATTTTATGCCATCTTCAGTTTTCTTGCCCTCAGTGCAGCGGTTTACGGCTATACCGGGCTGCCGGGCGCCTATCTCCTGCTTTCGCTTCAGAGCCTGCTCGTGGTTTCATGGGCTCTCTGGTTCCGGAGCCAGTTCATCGTGGTCGTCAATACGGTTCTTTTTGTCGGGATGCTGCTGGTCTACCTCGTTTCGGGCACATACCCCGACAAGGTGAATTTCACTTTTGCCATTACGGCATTCCTTACTGCAAGGCTGATCAACTGGCAGAAAATGAGGCTGGAACTTAAGACCGAAATTTACAGGAATGTATACCTGCTGAGCCTGTTCTTCACATTTGCATTTGCAATTTACCATGCAGTGCCTTCACAATACGTGACACCTGCATGGACAGGGATAGCCATCCTGTATTTTATTCTGAGCCTTATCCTGAAGAATACGAAGTACCGCTGGATGGCGATCGCCATGCTCCTGGTGACAGCCGTTTATCTTTTCGTGGTGGACCTGGCGCATATGGAGACCGGTTACAGGGTGATCGCGTTCCTTTTCCTTGCGGTGGTGCTTTTCGGCACTTCGATTTATTTCACCAAGTTCCTTCGCAAGAAGAAAGCCAGAGAATAATTCTCAATTTGTATCAGTGAAATCAATACTGAGCAAATCCGTAACCCATGCCTGAGAATCCTGGTGTTGCCCTGATTACCGGAGCTTACGGGGCCATCGGCAAAGCGATCGCCCGGCAGATGGCTTTGAAAGGATATACCACTATCCTGGCCGGCCGGGATGAAGCCTTATTCCGCCTGTGTAACAACTATTAGTCCGGGTAACTGCTTCATCAGCTTATGCTTTTCTCACTCAGCTCCATCCAGCGTTCGGTGCTGCTGTCAATTTCCTTCAGGATCTCGGAAAAGCGGTTTGATTTTTCCATCAGTTCAGCCTGGCCCAGCAATCCCGAGCCCAGTTCGGCTTCGATGTCCGATTTTTCCTTCTCAAGCCTGCCGATCAGGTTTTCGAGGTTCCCGAATTCAACTTTTTCCTTATAGGTCAGTCCCGGCCTGCTCTGTTTGGTGCGTTCGGCAGTGATGACGGGATCCCTTGGAGCGTTTGCTTTTGCCAGTGCGGCTTTGCGTTTTGCCCGTTCGGCATATTCCCTGTATTGCGAATAATTACCCGGGAAATCCTTTACTACCGCTTCACCGCTGAAAACGAAAAGATGGTCGACGATCTTATCCAGGAAAAAGCGGTCATGGGTGACCACGAGCACGCAGCCCTGGAATGAAGCCAGGTATTCTTCGAGGATGTTCAGCGTAAGTATGTCCAGGTCGTTTGTCGGCTCATCGAGGATGAGGAAATTCGGGTTCTGCATCAGGACGGTGACCAGGTATAAGCGCCTTTTTTCTCCCCCGCTGAGTTTATATACAAACTGCTGGTGCATGGGGTAAGGGAACATGAAATAGTTCAGGAAATGGGCGGCAGTGACTTTTTCTCCGTTGCTCATCTGGACCACATCCGCGATCGACTTGACCACATCGATCACCCTTGTCTGTTCATCGAAGCTGATCCCTTCCTGCCTGTAATGCCCGAACCTGATCGTGGCGCCTATCTCAACGGTTCCTTTCTGCGGACGTATTTTCCCCGTTGCGATGTCCAGGAAGGTGGTCTTGCCTGTCCCGTTATTCCCGATGATGCCGATTTTTTCGCGACGTTTGAAGATATACCCGAAATGTTCAAGGATGGGAATACTGCCCCAGGAAAAGTTCACGTCATGGATCTCGAGGATCTTCCTGCCCATGCGCTCGCCTTCCATCTTTAGGGTCATAGTTGATTCAAAGTTTTTCCCGGCAGCTTTGTCTTTTATCTGGTAATAGCTTTCGATACGTGCCTTTGACTTTGTCGTGCGGGCCTGGGGCATCCGGATCATCCATTCATGCTCCCGGCGGAGGATATTCCTGGCTTTTTCCGTTTCCTGGGTTTCATTCTCCTTCCTTTCCTGGGATTTTTCAAGGAAGTATTCATAATTGCCCTTATGGCGGAAGAGCTTTGTATTCTCTAGTTCAAGTATCTCCTGGCAGACCCGGTTAAGAAAATACCGGTCATGGGTCACCATCAGCAGGGTTACCTGGCTTCGGGTAAGGTAGTCTTCCAGCCATTCGATCATTTCGATATCGAGATGGTTGGTCGGTTCATCCAGGATGAGGAAATCGGGTTCCGTTATAAGTGTTTTGGCAAGTGCCAGGCGTTTTCGCTGGCCTCCCGACAGGTCCAACACTTTCTGATGGAGATTCAGCAGGCTGAGGCGGGTGAGGATCTGCCTGATCCTTGTTTCATATTCCCAACCCTGCATGGCATCCATGCGTTCCATCGCTGTTGAAAGGAGATCCTTTGAGCCTGATTCCATGGCTTCCTCGTAATCGTGGATCGTTTTAAGGATCACGTTGGATGTTGAATACAGTTCGTCAAAGACACTCAGCCTGTCATTCAGGACAGGTTCCTGCTTCAGGTAAGCCATGGTTGCCTGGTTGAACAGCCTGACAGAACCCCCGTCGGACTGCTCGGTCCCGTGAATGATGTTCAGCAGTGAGGATTTGCCTTCACCGTTACGGGCTATCAGTGCGACTTTCTGAAACTGGTTGATGGAAAATGAAATATTTTCGAACAGCACCCTTTCACCGAAGTGGCGTGTAAGATTCTCGACCTGGAGAAGGGTAGGCATATCCGGTAGTTTATTAAAAGTTAAAGCCCAGGTTGACGAACAACAAGGGGCCTGAATTCATGTTCGATCCCATCAGGGTGAGTTCCACCGGGCCTATGATACTGTTATAGCTGGCGGTGATCCCGTATCCGCAGAGGAAATTCCTTGAAGCGAACAACTCCTGGAAGTCGTTTTCATCAGCCCCTGCATCTGCCCTCGCAGTCAGGTACAGGTTCTTATACACGTTATATTGCAGCTTCAGCCGGCCGACTGCCGAATAATAGCCGAACTTCTGGATGAACTGCAGTCCGGTGAACGAAACATACTGGTCGATATAGCTGTGCGGCGCCAGTCCGCCTATTCCGAATCCATGCTGAAGCGGCGGGATGTTCTGGTCCCAGAGCGAGGCACCTGCAAAGAGCCCGGGCTGGAGGACAAACTTTCGGGAAAGGCGTATCGCCTGGTCGTATTTCAGGTAAAAAATTGCGGCATCGGCAAAGATCTCTTTGGACCAGTTATTGGCCAAAGGCATGGTATATTCTCCCCTCAGGGTCGCCAGTATGCCGCGGGTGGGGAAATACGGGCGGTCGCGCGAATCGGCCATCAGCGAAAAGTAAACGGTTCCGTAGCCCGAAAAGTGTTCAAACTGTTCCAGGGCCGAATCCATCCGTATGTCCTGGGCGAACCTGAAATATTCGTAATCGAAGCCTGCTTCCAGGTTCAGCATGTTCCTTAAGGCATACCGGAAGAAGAGCGAGCCCTTGTAATTGTAAAAGGTGATCTGGTTCACCTTGACATCCTTATCATACTCGCTGAACCGGAAGCTGTAGAAATCGCCTTTGAGCCCGAACGCGGCCTTTCCGCCCAGGCCGAGAAGGTAAACCACCCTGGCACGGGGATCGGCGCTGACATTCACGTCGGCAAAAAGCTTTGAATTCTTCCCTAAAATATTCCTGAAGCTGCCGCTCAGGATCAGCCCGGCGCCGTAATTGTTGTCGTAATGGACGCTTGCCGCCAGCGACCCCGGCCCTGTCTCGGATGCCTCGATCACAAGATTGGTCTTGCCTTTATCCTGCTCGAACTCATAAAAAACATGCTCGAAAAAACCTGAACCATAGATCTTGCGTATGTTCTCCTGGAGTTCCGATATGGTTATACTTGTATTTTTAGTATTCTCAAACAGGCTTGTAAAAAAATTGCGAGGCACTTTTTTATTTCCCCTGATGATGAGGCTGTCAAATTCAAACGTATCCAGCGGCCTTGCTGTCAGTTTTTTTACAGGGCGGTACTCGATGGCGTTCAGTGAATCGGCGAGAGCTTTAATTTCACTGAAATGAGAGCGGGCAACACGTTCGCCCAGGGCAATGATGGAATCATACTGGTCAAAATCGAGCATCCCGTAATCCATGCTGAACCTGACTTTCAGGTTTGTCAGGCTGTCGCCCACCTTGTTGGAATAGATGCGTGCAAAAGAAGTGATCTGGTCGGCGATGGCGGTAATGGAACTGAGCTGTTCACGGGTCTTGTACAGGCCCGACTGAACATCCCCCCCGAGGATGATCCTGGCTCCCATATCCTTCACCTCCTTGACGGGATAATTGTTCACGACACCCCCGTCGACCAGGTAATACCCCATATAGTCCGTGGGAGAGAAATACCCCGGGATAGACATGCTTGCACGTATGGCCATGGGGAGATATCCCTTGTCGAGGATAATGGCATCCCCCGTAAAAAGGTCTGTGCCTATGCACAGGAAAGGAACAGGCAGTTTATGGAAATCGGTTATTTTATATGCCGGGGAGAAAAAATAGTTCAGCAAGAGGTTGATCTCCTGGCCCTGGTACATGGAAGAGCCCAGCCCGACCTTCTTGTTCTTGATCGGCAGCCTGATAATGTTGTTCTCCCCGTATTCCTTTTCTTCAAAGCTGACATACCTGCGGTCCATCATATCTTTCAGCAGCTTATCCCAGTCGACGGAACGTATCACTTTGGCGATGGTATCCGGATCATAACCCAGAGCATAAAGCCCGCCGATGATGCTTCCGATACTGGAGCCGCCGATGTAATCGATCGGAAGCCCGGCTTCCCTGATGACCCTGAGCAGGCCGATATAGGCGAAACCTTTGGCTCCTCCTCCGCTGAGAACGAGCCCTACCGAAGGCCTTTTACCCGGCTGTGCGGCAGTATCCCGGGGCGAACCGGCCCGTGTTTCCGCAGAAAAGAGAAGGATGAGTGCAGTAAGACAGGTACAGAAAAACAAACGACAAATATGCATCGGGATGATATAATATCCAAAGTTAGAATTTATTTTCTCATGGCAGGAAAAATCCCCTGGTGCCGGTCTTAACCGGCGAATCAGTATCTTTGCAAATTATTGTTATTATGCAAGATATAAGAAACATTGCCATTATTGCCCATGTGGACCATGGAAAAACCACCCTGGTGGACAGGATTTTGTACCAGGTAAACCTGTTCCGGAAGAACCAGCAGATGGGCGACCTGATCCTCGACTCCAATGACCTGGAAAGGGAAAGGGGGATCACGATCCTGTCGAAAAACGTCAGCGTAAGGTATAAAGGGATCAAGATAAACATCATCGACACACCGGGCCATTCCGATTTCGGGGGAGAAGTGGAAAGGGTGCTCAACATGGCCGACGGGGTGCTGCTTCTCGTCGATGCGTTTGAAGGCCCCATGCCCCAGACCCGGTTTGTCCTCGATAAGGCACTGGAACTGGGGAAGATCCCCATTGTTGTGATCAACAAGGTGGACAAGCCCAACTGCCATCCCGACGAGGTTAATGAAGCTGTGTTTGAACTGATGTTCAGCCTGGATGCCAGCGAGGCCCAGCTGAACTTCCCGACCGTTTACGGTTCTTCAAAACAGGGATGGATGGCGGCTGACTGGCGAACGCCATCCACCGACATTTCCTATTTGCTTGACACTATCATATCTCATATCCCGCCTCCTTCTGAAACACCCGGGACCCTGCAGCTCCAGATCAGCTCGCTCGATTATTCCTCCTATGTGGGAAGGATTGCCGTGGGCAGGATCAGCAGGGGAGCCATCAAGGCCGGCAACCCGGTTGCCCTCGTAAAGAACGATGGCACCATACTTAAATCTGTCATCAAGGAACTATACCTGTTCGAAGGCCTCAGCAAGGAAAAAGTCAAGTACGAAGTCAGTGCAGGAGAGATCTGTGCCGTGCTCGGCCCCGAAAATTTCGATATCGGCGACACTATTGCGGATGCCGAGAACCCGGAAGGCCTGAAGCGGATCAGCGTGGATGAACCTACCATGAGCATGGTGTTCACCATTAATAATTCTCCCTTTGCGGGAAAGGATGGGACCTATGTAACATCCCGCCATCTGAGGGACCGGCTTTTCCTGGAGACTGAAAAAAACCTGGCGCTGAGAGTCGAGGAAACAGCTTCTCCCGATACGTTCAACGTTTACGGAAGGGGGATACTTCACCTTGCCATCCTGGTCGAGACCATGCGGCGTGAAGGCTATGAATTCCAGCTCGGCCAGCCTAAAGTCATTACAAGGGAGATAAACGGGGTAATCAATGAACCCATCGAGAACCTGAAGATACAGGTTCCGCAGTCATTCTCGGGAAAAGTCATCGAGATAGTAACCAAACGCAAAGGCGAAATTGTCAATATCGAACCAAAACGCGACCGGATCACCCTTGAGTTCAATATTCCTGCCCGGGGACTTATAGGCATCCGGAACCCTATTCTTACCGTGACCGAAGGGGAAGCCATCATCGGCCACCGCTTAAAAGGATTTGAGCCATGGAAAGGGGAAATGCAGGGCCGGATCAACGGTTCGCTGATTGCCATGGAGACCGGCGAGGCCATCACTTATTCCATCGACAAGCTGCAGGACAGGGGAAAGTTCTTTATCGAACCGGGGGATGAGATCTACGCTGGCCAGGTGATCGGCGAGCACACCAGGGGAAATGACATCCTCATCAATGTGATCAAGACCAAAAAGCTGTCGAACATGAGGGCAACCGGTTCTGACGACAAGGCCGTGATCGTTCCGGCAGTAAAGTTTTCGCTGGAAGAGGCTATGGAATTTATCCAGGGCGATGAATATACCGAAGTAACCCCCAAATCGATAAGGATACGCAAGATCATCCTCGACGAAATTGAGAGGAAGCGCAGCAAAAAGACCTGACGGGTTTCAACGGTCCCTGTCCCCGCTAATGAGCCGGCCGGCCGTATAAGAGTTGTTCACAGTCACATCGCCGGTTTAAAGAATCCGGCCGGCTGTGAGTAAGGGTGATCAGTTCGGATGCTCTTCGTCTTTCAGATCCTCTTCCTTTGCACTCTTTATCTTATCGAGCATATCCTTCGGGATTTCATCGGAATATTCGGTTTCGTCCAGGTCTTCATCCTTGCTCCCGCGCCCGTATTTGAATTTAGGATTGTCAGACGTCCCGAGGATGCGCATGGGAATGCCGACAATCCCGAGTGGCGGCAGTCCAAGCCTTGCCTTGAAGTTGAGCTTGCCGTCAAAACTGGTCTCCCCTCCTATCCTGAAACGGAAACCCGAGATCTTCATTTTGGTTTTCTCTATTGTGATCACATTGTTTTTAATGCTTGACCTGATCTCCACTTTCGAAAGGTCGGGCTCATTGATCTTCTCTTTTTCAAGATTTTTGCTCATGGCCGTGAAGAGCTTAAGCCCCATGACCTTTATCTTTTTCAGGCTGACAACGCCTCCCCCTTCCAGCGAAGGATAAACCGGGTTCATTCCTCCGCTGAGTTTACCTTTCAGGCTGTAATCAAGGGAGATGATCCCTTCGCATTTCCCCGCCGCGGTGCTGAGGTTCCTGAACAGCTCGATCTCGTTATACGCTCTTTTCACATCGAAATCTTCAGCTTTTATATGAAAATCGAAGAAGGCTTTATTTTCGGATAAACTACCATACGTAGCTTCCATGCCCACCTTGCAACCGACGATCCCGAATGTCATGTCCTTCAGCAGCAGCATTCCTTTTTTAACTTCCACCGTGGCCGAGAAATCAGAAATATCCAGCTTCCGGAAACTGATCTTTTTCAGATCTGTTTTCAGGCCTATCTCAAGATTATCCGGGATGACAATAACACCCGGAGGCGCCTGTTTGGTTTCCTGCGGGGATGTTCCTTTGGCGGATGCGGCATCCGGGTTTTCTTTTGCCTGTATGTTCCCCGGATGGCCGTTTTCCTGGTTTTCAGGTGCCATGAATTCATCCGCAAGAAGGTAAGTGGAACTGAAGTTCAAACTTCCTTTCAGCGGTTGATTTTTAGAAAGGCAATAATTCAGGATATTGCTGATGTGGCCGTTCAAAGTGATATCTGAGGCGCCATATCGGCTCTCGAATTTTTCAAACCATATTTTATCATTCTCGAAACGGAACACACCTGATTTTACAACCAGCGGTTTCGGAAGGTATTCCGAAGTGAATGCGATATCCCTGATGATCAGCTTTCCTGAATTCTGAAGCTTATCCAGCCTCCCTGCCATGGCATCGCTCTGCCGGCCTTTGAGATTAAGGTCTGTGGAAATAAACCCTTTAAGGTCCATGCCCTTCTGTGAGAACACATGATAGATACTGGCGATATCTATGGAGCCTTTGGAAACAACATTATAATCCAGGTCGTCGGGATTGGAGAGGTCGGCAGTTACAGTGAAGGGGTTTCCCTCGAAGCTGAAGGAGGCGGGGTCCAGTTTCACCCTGGTCCCCGAAATCTTCCCGCTGCTGTTGGTGACGGTTGCATCCACCCATATCGTTTCAACAGGGCGGGGATAATATTTCGTGCGCAGCATGCCATCCGCCAGTTTCAGGTGCAGTTGCGTCAGAGGAAAAAGCTTTTTTGCCGGGGCATAATTCCCTTTGATATCCAGGTCCAGATCAAGTTTTCCGCCCAGTTCGAGGCTGTCGAGGGGAACAAGCTGCTTCAGCCCGGCAAGGTCCAGGCTGGTCGAGAAGCGGCTTTCCACCGGGAAATCATTCAATCCCTTCAGCCTGAAATAGCCTTCTATCCTGTTCTTCATGAATTCCGCCTTCAGGTTTTCCAGCTGAACGCTGATGGCCCGGTAATCGTGCCCGTGGGAAGAAGCATTAAGGCTGAATGATATCCCGCTAAGCGCCTGGGGAAATTTCCTGTACCGGAAGCTGCCGTCCTTGAGGCCGGATGAAAAAGAAAAATCAGGAATGCCAAGCAGGATGGTGTCGGGTTTTTTACTCGCAGGGTTCTGCCCCATGGCAATTTCCCCCTGTGCTTTCAGTTTCATCGAGAACATTCCACCCAGGCTCACATCGTCGATCCCGAGGCCCTTCGACCAGGTTTTAAGGTCAAGATTAACATCCGCCTTGGCGGAGATCCAGAGATTTTTCGCACTGTTCAGCATCAGTGACCCGCTGAGGTACTGATCACCGAACATTGAAAACAGGGAGATGAAAAAAGAATACCCGTTCTTCCTGAAAGCCAGCTCCCCCTTGAATTCGAATGGGATATCCTTGATGGAAAAGTTATCCTTTTCAAACTTCATGTCCAGGGAATTCAGGTTGATGCTGGTTGTAAGCCCGGCCGTCACCGGTTTGGATTTAAGATAGGGAATACGGTTGTAATAAAAATCCAGGGAATCGATCTTTACCCTGGATGTGAGCCTGAGGATGTCGTTGGTGACTTCGCTGGTGCCGCTGTAATTAATGCCGTGCGCAATCAGTTTCATGGGGATGGAAGGATCGGAATAGATGAAATCGGACTGGATGAAAGCGATATGTTCTATCCGGAGACTGGCTCCTGGCATAGAAGCCGTATCGGCATGAGTGGTTGTGTCGGGAGAGCTGTTGTACACATCAAAATTTGAGGCACCTTTTTCATTGTACTTGATTTCCACCCGGGCTTTGTTCAGGTATACCCTGGTTATCCTCAGCGGCCCTTTGACCGCGCTAAGGAGATTGACACCGAAGGAAATATCCCGGGCCCGGATGAGCGTATCCTTGCTGAAAGGGGCGGAGGATTTCAGGGAAAAACCGCTCAGGGTGATCGTGAGGTTGGGAAAATGATGGAAGAAGGAAAGGTCCATTTCCCTGAAGTTCATTTCGGTCTTCAGGGTTTTATTGGCGGTGTTTTTTATGATCGCCTCAAACTTCTTTTCAAAAATAAACGGCGTGAGAAACAGGAGAAGTAATACGGCAAGGATGACCGCAAGGGTTATTCCTGTTATTTTAAGTAACTTTTTCATGGCTTTGTACCTTTAATAATAATGAAATGCCTGACGGCATGGGGGCCGGATAATGGAAATCATTTCCTGATCACCAGCAATTCATCATACAAAGCTAAAAATCTAAACAGAGTTTTGAAAGATTAAGGGAAATTTTAATCGGAGGAAGAATAGATCCCGAAAAACGGACAATGGTAAAAGCTTTTGAAAAGATGCATTGGGCTATTTGCCATCATACTAAAGGCGTCAGCAGAGAATGCTTCCCGTTAAAATTTCCGGATACATCTTACCAATAAATGGCTAAGGAATTTGTTTGTCCAGCCCCAGTTTGGCGGAGGATAATTAAAAGTAACAAGCCAGGCCGCCGGAGGAGATTGCTGGGAGGAGCTCCAATACCAGAATGACGTATTGAATCCGCCAATCGTATCCTGGTGTGCATAAAGTGAGTCCACTTCATCAATTGAAGGGAGGAACCATCCTGTAAGTCCGCCATGCGTGGAAGTATCGCAAACCCTTGCCGCGATTCCCGGGGTCGGGTCCGCTGCTATGATTGCAGCCGTGTTCTGCTGCCCGGTGCCCAGAGCCGTGCCTGTTGCGCCCGTTATATTTAACGTACTATCTCCATAAGGATAATAATCGGGCTGATCCACATCGGAAGAGATCAATCCGTGCTGCCCTGAATGATCGATATAAAACACGACTCCTCCGGAAATATGCTGGCCAATCCAGTAGGTGGGTGTGAGCAACTTTGTCCATCCAGTCCCGTCATAAAAATATAGCCCGTTCCCCACCGGTCCATTTGCCGTGACATAGATCAGCAACCCGGCAACCGGGGTTGAGGGCTTGTTGTTATAGTCAAGCCTTGGGAGTAAAAGCCCCTTGTTGGTTGATTTTATTTCCAGCATTGCAGAGGGATCCGGAGAACTTCCGTCAGTATTTATGGAAACCTGGCTCATTAATCCAGGGCTGCCTGTTAAAGTAAAAAAAAACGAAAGGAGGAAAAATTTATATAATGTCTTCATAATTGGTCTAGGTTATAAGGTTGTTATTATGATCTTAATGTTTCCGGTTTTCCCCTTAACATTGGTCAATCACAAATACTGTAAATCCTCATGATTATTAGGTTTTAAGACTTGTTTATTAGAAACTGACTTTGCAAATATAATGCATAATATACCAGTGGTTGTTCAAATTACATAAAGTTGATATAAAAAATCAAACGTCCGATTTAATATTTGGTTTTTCTTCTAATTGCTTGATTATTGATGATAAAATCCTCTACAAGGGGAAATAAAGTGATTGAGAGTTTATGTTATACTAAAAGAACTCAGGTTTGCAAAAAATTACACTTGAATTAATTGAAAATTGTCGGTCATTAATGTTTGTAATTCGGTCCTGTATTTTTTCAGATGGCGAAAAAAATCCAGGCAATATTT
>Ga0182027_10004565_pt1 | contig 21418 bp, 14 predicted proteins | sample 712E1DmetaG_FD_121300 | JGI IMG/M metagenome (GOLD analysis project Ga0182027, IMG submission 121300) | Permafrost microbial communities from Stordalen Mire, Sweden - 712E1D metaG (Illumina Assembly) | ecosystem: Environmental > Terrestrial > Soil > Wetlands > Permafrost | place: Sweden... | reverse complement strand
CGCGCACGCCTTTGAGAAGTTTGTATGTCTTTACGGATTGTATCATGGAGAGGCATTCTTCGGCGGTAACGGGAGCAAGGGAGAAGGTGACGTCCTTGAGCACTTCCACAAAAATACCGCCCAACCCGAACATGAGCATGGGGCCGAACTGCGGGTCGCGCTTCATGCCAAGAATCACTTCCTTGCCGCCCATGGCCATTTTTTCGAGCAGCATGCCGCGAATCTCCGCTTCGGGCATTCGCCGCTTGATGCGAAGCATCATGAGTTCAAACGCGTCTTCCACGGCCCCCGCGCTGGCCAGGCCGATCCTCACGCCGCCGACATCCGATTTGTGAAGTATGTCCGGGCTGGAGATCTTCATGGCAAGCGGATAGCCGACTTCGTTGGCGAAGCGGACGGCCTCTCCGGCCGTGGTTGCGAGCATGCCGCGCGGCACGTCGAAGTTGTATGCCTTCATCACCGCCTTGGCATCGAATTCGCCGATCTCGAACATGTTGCGGTAACGGTACGACCTCAGGATCTTGATCACCGGGTTGCGGTTGACTGCGAAGCGCTCCACCACCCGGAGCTGACGCGCTTTATACCGGGCGTAAGAAACCATTTCGTTCATGGTTTTTGCGGCGCGCTCGGGAATAGGATACTGCGGTATCCGGTTCTCGCGAAGTATGCTCACGCCTTTCGCGATGATGTTTGCTCCCATAAAGCAAGCAAGTACCGGCTTCTTGTATTTCTTCGACACGCGCACGATTTCGTTGGCCGTGCCCACGTCGTCGGTCATTTTCTGCGGGGTGAGGATGACCACGAGGCCATCAATGGAGTCACTCGCAAGAAGGATGTCGATGGCTTTTCCGTATGTTTCGCCGTTGGCATCTCCCAGGACATCAACCGGATTGTGCACCGAGGCGGCGGCGTTAAGGATTTGAAGCAGCTTGGTGCTTGTCTCCTCGTCGATCTTGGCGACCTTGAGGCCCGCCAGTTCTAGCGCGTCCGACATCATGATGCCCGGGCCGCCCGCGTTGGTGACGATGGCCATGCGATCGCCGGCGGGCAGCGGCTGGTATGCCAGCGCCGAGGCGACGTCAAAAAGGTGCTCTATGGATTCGGCCCGGATCACGCCCGTGCGTTCGAATGCGCTGTCGTAGGCGGCATCGGCGCCCGCGAGGCTGCCGGTGTGCGAGGATGCGGCCCGCGCGCCGGCCTGGGTGCGGCCGGACTTGAGGATAACCAGTGGTTTTTGCTTGCCCAGTCGTTCGGCTACGCGCATGAAATCCTGGCCGCGCGAAATGTCTTCGAGGTATGCCGTGATCACACGCGTATTGTCGTCGTTGCGGAGATTTTCGAGAAATTGCACTTCGTCAAGAGCCGCCTTGTTGCCCATGGAAACGAGAAGCGAGAACCCGATGCGGTTGTTGGCTGCGATGTCCTGGATGGCCGTGATGAGCGCGCCCGACTGCGACACAAAGGCAATGTGCCCCGCATCATCCATGGCCTGACCGAACGAGGCATTGAACCTGTGCACCGGATTAATGAGCCCAAGGCAATTGGGCCCGAGAAGGGTTACGCCTGCCTGGCGCGCGATCTGGGAGATTTCACGCTGCAGCTTCTTCCCTTCCTCGCCTGTCTCGGCAAAACCAGCGGTAATGACGATAACGGCCTTGATGCCCTTGTCTATCGCCTCCTTGAGCACGGGAACAACCTGGTCGCGCTTGACAACGATCACGGCGCAGTCGACTTCGCCCGGGATTTCGGCGAGCGACTTGTAGCATTTTTTACCGAGGATCTCGTCGGCCTTGGGGTTAACCGGGTATACCGGCCCGGGGAAATTTCCGGTAATAATGTTGTTAAGCACGGCGTAGCCGGCTTTGTCGGGGTTCGTTGATGCGCCGATAACCGCGACCGATGCGGGGGTGAGCAATTTGGCAAAACTCATTTTCCTCGTCCTTTTATTCTGCGATTTGCGTATATTTTATCATGATTCGTGAAGATTTTCCCTACTTATTTTGTTGGGGAAGCCGTACAAAATACATCCTGCGCGGCGGTAATCCATTGTCGGCAAACGGAGCGCAGCGGACCCCGGGCGCATGCCGGATGTTGACACAATAAGACGGACATCCATGGGCTCGCCAACTTTCGCATATGTACATTCTCCCGAGATGGAATTGTACCATTATCCCGAGTCGTGCCCCTTCAAGACCGAGCGGGCGGGGCTCACGCGGGGCATCCTCCTGTCGAGCGGATCGTTCACGGGCGACAACCGCAGCGAGGTCGCGCCCGTGCCGCTTTCCGAGACGGAACTCCGCCTGTTTCACACGGCCGGATATATTGAACGCCTCAAACGCGTGTCGACCGGCTCTTTCGACGTTTCGGACCTGCGCGCCGGCCTGGGCACGCAGGACACTCCCATCTTCGCCGATCTCTACACCTATGCGACCCTTGCCTCCGGCGGCACGACCACCGCGGCGCGCCTGGTGATGGACCGGGGCTTTCGCATGGCGTTCAACCCGTCGGGAGGGTATCACCACGCCTGCGCCGACCAGGCCGGCGGATTCTGCTATGTCAACGACGTGGCGATCGCGTGCTTCGTGCTCGCCAACGCGGGCAAGAAGGTGTTCTGCCTCGACCTCGACGTGCATCACGGAAACGGCACGCAAGCCGCGTTTTACGGGGACCCCCGCGTGTTTACGGTATCCCTTCACGAATCCGGCAAGACACTTTTCCCCTGGGGCGGATTCGAAACGGAAATCGGGGAAGGAGACGGCCGCGGATTCAACGTCAATGTTCCGATGCCGGCCGGCACCGACGACGACATATACAGCGCCGCATTCAAGGAAGTGGTTCCGCCGCTACTTTCCGCGTTCTCCCCGGACGTGATCGTTCTGGAACTGGGTATGGACGTATTGTCCACCGACCCGCTTGCCCATTTCAAGATGACCAACAACGCCTTTGCCGACCTCGTCCCGCTTGTGATGAAGAACGGCGCACCCATTGTTGCAGTGGGCGGCGGCGGCTACACCCCCGACCACACGGCCCGCGGCTGGGCGCTTTTGTGGACCGTGATGTGCGGCATAGAGCCGGAATCCGACATGTCAATCGGCATGGGCGGCGACTTCCTCGGCAACGCCGAATGGAGCGCCGGCCTTCGCGACAAGCGGATCTACGCAATGGGAGACGAGCGGGAAAGGATCGCCTCGGAAGTCGCGGCGACCGTTGAGTATGTCAAGAAAACCGTGTTCCCGATGCACGGGATCTGACCGCCGCCAAGCCCGCGCCAGGCACCGTGTGGCAACCGTCATCCGCGCCTCACTTCATTTTTCTCTCTTCCTCAAGTATTTTAGCAGACCAGTTGTATGCTGTCGAAGTCGTGGTGCCGCGTCGCTACGCTCCTCGCAATGACATCAAGGCAATTTTTAGAGGTTCCCTTAAATGGTTTTCAAGGAATACAGGTGAAAAGACCATCCTTCAAAATTGTCCTTTCCTATCTCGCAATCTACATCGTCTGGGGCTCCACGTACCTGTTCATAAGGATGGGCGTTGAGACCCTGCCGCCGTTTTGTCTTGTGGGGTTCCGGTTCCTGCTCGGCGGGATAGCGTTTTTGGCGCTCTCGCTTGCAACCGGCAGGTTGCGGACATTTCCCTCGTTCGCAGAACTGCTTTCGGCTTTGTTCCTCGGCGTTTTTCTGCTGCTGCTCGGCAACGGGCTGGTATCCGTTGCCGAACAAAGCGTCGACAGCTATCTTGCCGCTCTCACCATTGCCGCCACGCCGTTCTGCGTTGCACTGTTCAACCGGGTGATTTTCCGGGAGAAACTAGCCGCATTCAGGCTCGTCGGTATGCTGTGCGGCATGCTCGGCGTGGGGCTCATCCTCTACAACGGGAACAATATCGCATCATCGCTTACCCCCGGCATCGGCGTTGTGATCGCAGGGCTGTTCTGCTGGTCGCTTGCAACCAGCCTCGGCCACAAAATGAAGGTGCATGCAAACACGCTCGTGAACAGCGGTCTCCAGATGATGTTCGCTGGATCGATCGCGCTGATACTGTCGGGGTTCCTGTATCATCCCATTCTCGCGATTCTGCCCGCGGTTAGCGCCAGGTCGTGGATCGGCTGCGCCTATCTCACGGTGCCTGGCGGCGCGGCATTCTTCTGCTATTCGTACCTTATCAAGCACGAACCGTCAATCAGGGTGGTAAGCTACGCCATTATCAACCCGCTCATTGCCGTGCTGCTCGGGCTGCTGTTTGCAAAGGAAAAGGCCACACCCCTGTTGTGGATGGGATTTCCGTTGATTCTGGCAAGCCTGGGGATCATGCTATACGGAGGGGAGATTGCGAAAAAGTTTGCCGGGAAGAATAGCCCATTCCCAGGCTAACCGCTGTAGCCGTTGCCGCGGCCAATCGTCAAAAAGCAACGAGTCTCCTTACCAGCCCGGATCCGGGCTTCCCGACGAAATACACGCCCGCAGGAGTTCCGTTGTTCACCGATGCCGCGGGTACCGCGATTCGCCTGCCGCGAAGATCGTAAGCATCCGTTCCGGCGGATCCGGCGGTATTCAGGACAGGCCTCCTGGCCGCCGGCTTCCGGTTCACAACACCCGCTGCACACCCGAACGGACCGCATTTTGAGTCGACGACGAAAACATCATTACTGTTTGCTACTTTGTAAAGCGTGGTTGTGCTTGCGGTGCACCCTGCCGGGCAATCCGCGTCACCCACAGAATGTTCTATGAACCATGCATTGGCGTCGCTATAGGCCCGAAGCGACCAGCCGCAGTCTCCGGGGCCGAACAGGAACAACGGCCCCAGCTTCAGCGGGCCCGCAGGCGGCCTGTAGCCTCGGTACAGGTTGTTCTTGTCAAGGTAGTCGTTGAATATCGCAAGCGCGTCTTGTATGGAAATCGGCGGGGCAGCCTGTTGGAAGAATGCGCAGGTGCCCGCAACGATGCTCCAGAAGCACCGGTTGTTGTCAGGATAATTTTCCTGGAGGACAAAAGCGTCTCTCAGCGTATCGCCCTGCGCCACTCCCGGCCACTGGCCCGAGGTTGAGTCCACAAATGTCCTCTTGAAAAGCGACGTGTCGTAGGAAAACTGCGAAGCGGTTGCGTTTGTCCATCCTGCACCATCGTTCGTAAAAATGGAAGTATCCACTTTTGCCACAGAAAGAACCTTGAGCTTCTGGAAGTAGCGGTGTCCCGTCATAAAATCGTACGTGTTCCACAGCGAATCCACCCGCAAAGTGGCCACGACCTCAACGGCACGATAGGTGGAGGTTATTAATGCACCGCCAAACTGGTTGCCGCCGAGATATTGCGCCTGGCAGAACGGAAGATCGGGGTACGGCCAGGCCCAAACCGCAAGAAACAGCACCATTGCAGCCATCGGGGCGGGACGATTGACAGATTTCATAAACCCTCCGCCAAACGAATGAATTTCTGCAGATCGAACCGACCGGTCTTTCACCCTTCAATATAGCACTCCATCACCCACACTGCAACCAGCTTGACAAGAAAGTGTTTTCTACGGGAAAACCCGCATCCGCATTATGCTTCTGTACTTAACGCCCCCCAACGTGATTCCTGTATCCCCGCATTTGCCCTCACAACATTGAAGCCCTCACTCACATGAATTATATTAGTGCTCTTTTTTTCCAAACATGAAAGCGTTCTTTGTGAAATGCAGCTGACGGTTCGTGACGCATCCGGTCTTCTCAACATTCCCGAAAAAACGATTTACCGCCTCATCAAGCGGAACGGCATTCCGTTCTATCGTCTCAAGAAATCATATTTCTTCAACCGCGCCGAGATTCTGGAATGGGCAATCTCGAATTCTGTCGGCGTTCCGCCGGACCTGTTCAGGGACCGGCTGCCTCAGGCCGGTCTGCCTGATCTCGCCGGTGCGCTGGAACGCGGCGGCGTCCACACGATTCCGGGCTCGGGCACCAAGCGCGACGTTCTGCGCGAAGTGGTCGGGCTCGTACCGGATCTCACTGTTGCGGGCCGCGACGCCATTCTGCAGGCGCTCCTTGCGCGAGAATCACTCGGGCCGACCGCGATCGGCGGCGGTGTTGCAATTCCCCATGTCCGAAACCCTATTGTTCTTGATATCGTGGCGCCGTTGATCCTGCTGTGTTTCCTTGAACCTCCGATCGATTTCGGCGCGAAAGACAAGATCCCCGTTTCCACCGTCTTTACAATGATTAGCCCCAACGCTCGCATCCATCTTCACCTGCTGGCGCGGCTTTCGTTTGCTCTAAAGAACAACGCAGTGCGAGGCGCGCTCATTCCTTCAAACAATTTGCAGACAATTCTCAACGCATTTCGCGTCGCTGAGCATGCCGTCACCGATGCGCCGGGTTCGTTTGCCGGAAAGACATTCTAAATGGATACGACCGCAGCAATTTTCGCCGTTGCGGTCTTTGTTCCGGTTGCGGCGTCGCTTGCGGCGATTTTGCTCAAGCCGTGGCCGCGACTCCAGACCGCCCTTGGCGCTGGCGGAGCGATCACCGGTGCGGCGGCCGGTCTTTACTGCGCCGTGCGAGCCCTGTTTTTGCCCGCGCCCGAAACGTGGAATTCGCCGTGGTCAATGCCGCTGGGCTCATTGTCCATGTCGATGGATGCGCTGTCGGCATTATTCCTAATACCTCTGTTTGTCCTGTTCGGTTTGGGTGCATTGTATGCCGTGGAGTACCTCCGCCCCGTGCCGCGAGAGCGGAATGCAGCCATTCCCTGGTTCTACTACAATACGCTCGGCGTGAGCATGGCGCTGGTTGTTGTCGCGGCTAACGGCCTTCTTTTTCTTGTGGCATGGGAAATCATGTCGCTGTCGTCCTTTGCCTGCGTTCTCCACAACCACGAAGAAGAAGGCTCGCGGGAAGCGGCGTGGATTTATCTCATTGCCACGCATATCGGCGCCGCATTCCTCCTCATCTTCTTTCTTGTTGCGGGGGCCGGCGTCGGCTCCCTCGATTTTGCGTCCATTGCGCATCACGCCTTTTCTCCGGCGCTCCGAGGCTTGCTCTTTGCCATTGGCCTCGCCGGGTTCGGGTCCAAGGCCGGATTCGTTCCGTTTCATGTGTGGCTGCCCAAAGCGCATCCCGCCGCGCCGAGCCACGTGTCGGCTCTGATGTCGGGGATCATGATTAAAATGGGGATCTACGGCATCCTTCGCTCGATAACACTCCTGGGACATGTCCAGGCCTGGTGGGGTTTTTCCCTTATCGCAATCGGCAGCGTCTCGGGAATTCTCGGTGTGCTTCTCGCCCTCGGCCAGCACGACCTCAAGCGCCTCCTTGCCTATCACAGCGTGGAAAACGTCGGCATCATCGCGCTCGGGCTGGGCGCGGGCGTTCTGGGCGTAAGCTACGGGATTCCCCAGCTTGCTTTTCTGGGTTTCTGCGGCGGATTGCTCCACGTTGTCAATCACGCCTTCTTCAAGGGGCTCCTCTTTCTCGGCGCGGGATCGGTGATTCATGCCACGGGCACCGCCGACATCGACGCGCTGGGAGGCGTCATCAGGAAGATGCCGCTCACCGCGGCGGGATTTCTTGCGGGATCGGTTGCAATCTGCGGGCTGCCGCCGCTCAACGGATTCGTATCCGAGTTTCTCGTGTACGCGGCGGCAATAAAAGGCATTGGGGCGCACAACGGACCCGTATTCGCGATATGCGCGCTTTCCATTGCCAGCCTCGCCCTCATCGGCGGCCTCGCGGTCGCCTGCTTTACAAAGGCATTCGGCACGGTCTTCCTGGGCGAACCGAGAACGGCCGCAGCGGCGCATGGCGAGGCCGGGCCCTGGATGGTGATTCCGCTCTTTGTGCTGGCAGCGTTCTGCGGCATCATCGGCCTGGCGTTCTGGAAGCTCGTTCCTGTTTTTGCGCAGCCTGTGTGCATCCTGACCTCGCTGCCGAAAGCGGACATTGTGTCGGAGCTTTCGACCTTTGCGCCGAGCCTCAGAGGCATTGCAATCGGCTGCGTTCTGTTCCTGGCGTGCACGGGAGCAGTATATCTTCTGCGGAAGGGGTTGCTTCACAAACGAACGGTAGGCGCCTCGCCCACCTGGGATTGCGGCTACACGGTCCCCGGACCGCGCATGCAGTATACGGCCTCTTCGTTCGCACAGCCTATCGTATTGTTCTTCCGGCATGTTCTGGGGCCTGTGCAGACAAAACACATGCCCGCATCAACATTTCCCAAAGGATGGTCGTTTCGCTCGCATGTGCCGGACCTGTTGCTTGACAATGTGTACACCCCGGTATTCCGGCTCGCCGGCGGCATGCTGTCGAAGCTGCGCTGGCTCCAGGGCGGCAAGACACAAGCCTATGTCCTGTACATTGCAATGACGCTCATTGCGCTTCTCGTATGGAATTTCGTATGGCCACGCTGAGCCTTTCAACCGCGCTCTCCCCCACTCTTGCGCTGGCCTGTGCACCGCTGCTCACCGGTATTATCGCAAAGACAAAGGCGTTCTTTGCGGGACGCAAAGGACCGCCGCTCCTTCAGGCATATTCCGACATTCTCAAATTACTGCGAAAGGGCGCGGTGTACAGCACCACCACCTCGTGGGTGTTTCGGGCAGGGCCGGTGGTATCGCTCGGCGCCCTCCTTGCGTGCTGCCTGCTGATGCCGTTTGGCGCCCTGGGAGCCGTGCTGTCGTTCTCCGGCGATATTTTGCTCTTTGTCTATCTTCTGGCCGTGGTAAGGTTTTTTACCGTGATCGCGGCGCTGGATACGGGTTCACCGTTCGAAGGAATGGGAGCGAGCCGCGAAGTATTCTTCTCCGCGCTGGTGGAGCCCGTGTTTCTCGTATGCCTCCTTGCGCTTTCCGGGCCGGCGCAGTCGTTCTGTTTCCAGGACGCTATTGGGAAAGGCGCTCAGATCTCGCTGGTTCCCGCGCTCCTGGCGGGTTTTGCCCTCGTGGTAGTCATGCTTGCCGAAAACGCGAGACTGCCTGTTGACGATCCGGCAACCCATTTGGAGCTCACCATGATTCACGAGGTGATGGTGCTCGACCACGGCGGCCCGGATTTCGCCTTTATCACCTATGGGGCATCGCTCAAGCTGTGGCTGTTCGGGCTCATTGCTGTGCGCGCGTTTCTGCCCCTTCATGCCGCTTCCGTCTGGATTGATGTACTCTGCACAAGCGCGGGAATGGTTGTGATCGGCATCGTCATAGGAACAATCGAATCGGTCACCGCGCGCCTGAGGTTGCTTCGCGTTCCGCAACTTTTGGCGGGCGCGGCCGCGCTCGCACTGCTTGCCCTGCTTGCTCAACAGGGAGCCTTGCCTTGAACAATCCAATGAGCATGCTCATCGTTGTCCTTGTCGTATCAAATTTCTTCCTGCTCGGTACCAGCCGGTTGCGCGCGCTTATCCGCATCGCCGCATTTGAGGGCTTGGTGCTCGGACTTCTTCCGTTTTTCACACAGGCCGAAGGATTTTCCTTTCACACCGTGATAATCGGCGCAGGCGGCATGCTGCTCAAGGGCGTTGCCATACCGCTGCTTCTGAACCGGGCACTTCGCGGCGTGGAAGCGTACCGCGAAGAAAAGCCGCGTGTAGGCTACACAACGTCGATTGCCGCGGGCATAGCGATTTCCGTGCTGGCGTTCTGGATCGGCGCGGCGATTCCCCGCTCGCCGCTCTTTCCCAACCCGCAGGTTGTCTCGCTTGCTCTGTGCTTGGCCGCGGTCGGGCTGTTCCTCATTGTCGCCCGCACCGAGACTGTCTCGCAGATCGTGGGCTACCTCATGCTCGAAAACGGAATTTACACTTTCGGAATCTCGCTGTCTGCGCAGCAGTCCGTTCTTGTTGAAATGGGCGTACTGCTCGATCTCCTGGTGGGCGTCTTTATCATGTGCATCGTTATCTACCATATCAACAGGCAATTCGAATCAATCAATACCGAAGAACTCGAGGTCCTCAAGGAATGATGCACGGCGAAATCCTGATCTTTTCCCTGTTCGCTCCGGTACTTGCCGGGCTTGCCGCCTGCTGCCTGCCGCTGTCCAGCCGCGCTGCGCTCCGCGCCAGCGCGGCCGCCGCGGGGCTCGAATGCGCCGTTGTGGCAGCGGTTTTTGTCCTTAAAGGGCACGCCAGCCGTATTTTCGCATGCGCCAACAACCTGTTTATCGATTCGCTGTCCCTGTACCATATCGGCCTGGTTTCCCTCGTGTTCTTCATGTCCGCCGTGTATTCGGTCGGCTACTTTTCGGATGACATCGACCGGGGCGCCTTTGGACCGAGGCGGGCGCGGCGGTACACGCTGCTCTGGAATTCCTTCTTTACAATACTGATTGCCGTGCTGTGTTCGAATAACATGGGCATTCTCTGGATATGCCTCGAAGCCACCACCCTCGTGTCGGCCCTTCTCATCCTTTCGGACGGACGGCCCGCGTCCATAGAGGCGATGTGGAAGTATCTGCTCCTCTGCTCGGTGGGCATTGCCTTTGCATTTGTGGGAACACTGCTGTTGTCGGTTGCGGCCCGCGCAGCCTCATTTCCCCCCGGAGAGTCGCTCCTGTGGACCTCCCTGGCCGACAGGGCCGGCTTGCTTGACGGACGCATCATGTGCGCAGCGTTCGTGTTCGCGCTCGTCGGATTCGGCACAAAAGCCGGCCTTGCGCCCATGCATTCGTGGCTGCCCGACGCCCACAGCCAGGCGCCCACGCCCGTGTCGGCCGTGTTTTCGGGCGTTATGCTCAATTGCGCGCTGTATTGCATCATGCGATACCTGCCGCTGTGCGAATCGGCAATGGGCTGGCGCCTCAGGGCTCATGCCATGCTCGTGCTATTGGGGCTTCTCTCGATCATCGTGGCCGCGATATTCATTCCTTCACAAAAAAACATCAAGCGGTTGCTGGCCTACCACAGCGTGGAGCACATGGGCATCATCGCCCTGGGACTCGGGATAGGCGGGCTGGGAACGCTGGCTGCACTGTACCACACATTCAACCACACCATGTCCAAGACGCTCGCCTTCTTCTCCGCGGGCCGCCTTGGCCGTCAGTACAAGACCTACGACATGACCCGAATCACCGGCGCCATCGCATCGAATTCCCTGTGGGGCACGGCGTTTTTCGTCTCCATACTGGCGCTCATCGGCGTCGCGCCGTTTTCGGTATTCATGAGCGAATTCATGCTTGTAAAGGCGTCGCTGGACGCGGGAAAGTTCGTCGCGCTTGCCGTGTTCTTCTTCGGCTCCATTGTGGTATTCGTGAGCGCACTCCGGCATGCGATTGATGTCTCCATGGGAACGAAATGCCCCGACGTCCCGCCTCCCCGCCGCTCCCTTCCCGACGTCGCGCTTGTCGCAGTGTGCGTGGGAGCACTCATCTTATTCGGCCTGTTCATGCCACGCTGGTTCTATGCGCTTCTCGGTGATGCTTCGTCCATTGTGGAAGGCGCGAGAATTCTGCCCCCGCTTTCGGGAGGGCTTTTCCGGTGAGCGCCCGGCCCATTTACATCCGCAACTGCGTTCCGGTCCCGCTGGCAGATATCCCGGCGTGCGACACGGGAAGCTTTTGCGCCCTGATGCAGGAAGAGCTCGACTCGCGCGCGCGGGTGGCAGCATACTTCGGATGCCCGTCTGGATCCCGCGTTCGGCTGATCGCCGCCATTGCCCACTCCCGGGACGGAACCATCGCCCTCTTCTCGTGCAAAGCCGGTGCGGAAATGCCCTCGCTGGCATCGTCGTATCCGCAACTGCAGCTTTTCGAAAGGGAAATCGCGGAACAGTATGGCATCTCGTTCGCCGGCCACCCGTGGTTCAAACCGGTGCGCTTTTGCGCCCCGTTTGGGTCCGGACGCGATCTGTTTGACAGGCGCATCGGCGACGCGGACTTCTTTGCAGTTGACGGAGAAGAAGTCCATGAGGTGGCGGTGGGGCCGGTGCATGCCGGCGTCATCGAGCCGGGCCATTTCCGGTTCCAGTGCCACGGCGAAAACGTTTTCCATCTGGAAATTTCCCTCGGCTACCAGCACCGGGGCGTCGAACGGCTTGTTGCGGGCGCGCCGCGGCACGCTGTTCGCGCAATCATCGAGACGGCTGCGGGCGACACCACTGCGGCCCACACCACCGCCTATTGCCAGGTTATGGAGTCGCTTGCTTCATGCGAAGGCCCTCCGCGCGCTCACGCCCTGCGCGCCCTCGCCATCGAGCTCGAACGCTGCGCCAACCATATCGGCGACATCGGCGCGCTCGCGGGCGACGTCGGTTTCCTGCCCACCGCCTCGTACTGCGGCAGGATCAGGGGCGACGTGCTCAACGCAACGGCACTCCTGTGCGGCAGCAGGTTCGGCAGGGGCATCCTCTGCGAAGGCGGCACGGCCTTCGATTGCGATAGTGGCCGGCTCGCCGATCTGTCGCGAACCGTTTCAACCGTCAAGGCCGATTTCGCAAACGCAATGGACCTGCTTCTCAATAAATCGTCGGTACTCGCCCGTTTCGAGAATACCGGCATTCTCACGGAGGCCGATTGCCGTACGCTCGGCGTTGTGGGGCTTGCGGCGCGCGCCTCCGGCATCATCGCCGACGTGCGCCAGGATTTTGCGCACGGCATGTACCGTTTCTCCCATATTCCCGTGGTTACGCATGAGCAGGGAGACGTCTTTGCCCGCGCCTTTGTGCGCTTCGGCGAGGCCATGCATTCGCTCGACTTTGTAAAGGAACTCTGCGCCGGCCTGCCCGAAGGAGGCACGCGCGCCGCGTGCGGACCGCTTGCCCCGAACTCGCTTGCCGTGTCGCTGGTGGAGGGATGGCGCGGCGAAGTCTTTCACGCCGCCGTCACCGGAGACGACGGCCGGCTGACGCGGTACAAGATCGTGGATCCGTCGTTTCACAACTGGAACGGCCTCGCCTTCGCCCTGCGAAACCAGCAGATCTCCGATTTCCCGCTGTGCAACAAGAGCTTCAACCTTTCGTACTGCGGGTACGACCTGTGAGGACATTGCATGATTAAAACGCTGCTCGCACGCCTGCACCAGGGGTACCGCACCAATGCCTATCCCAAAAAGATTCCCGCGCTTCCGGACCGGTTCCGCGGCATGCCGTCGCTCGACGCGGCAGCCTGCGAGGCCGGATGCACGTGCTGCGCCGGGGCGTGTCCAACGAGCGCCGTTTCAACGGGGGGCGGCGTGTCCCTGGACCTCGGCGTGTGTACCTTCTGCGCAGAGTGCGCGGCCGCCTGCCCGACGCAAGCGCTGCGCTTCGGCCGGGGCTTTGAACTTTCGGCGCGCAACCGGAACGATCTATTGACAACGGGAAATAGCCCGGTCCCCTGCGCTCCGCTGGAGCCAAGGCTGCGTTCACTTTTTGGTCGTTCGCTCAAGCTGCGTCAGGTGAGCGCGGGCGGATGCGGCGCGTGCGAGGCAGATATCAACGTGCTCTCCACCATAGTCTGGGACATCGGCCGGTTCGGCATTCAGGTAGTTGCCTCGCCGCGCCACGCCGACGGACTCATTGTTACCGGACCCGTTACCGAGAACATGCGCGTGGCGCTCAAGAAAACCTATGACGCGCTCCCCTCGCCCAAGCTTGTTATCGCCTGCGGCGCATGCGCCATAAGCGGCGGGCTGTACCGCACTTCTACCCATCAGCACGGCGGCGCGGGCTCGCAGGTGCCGGTCGATCTTTACATTCCGGGATGCCCGCCGCATCCGCTAACGATCTTGCATGGGTTATTGAGGTTGATTGGGAGAGTGTAGCAAGGATCTCGATTCCAGGATTTCTCTATCAATATGGCTTTCGGAATCATCAGACCAATTCACCGGGTTCTCTCGGATATATTTACGGATAAAATACAATGATTTTTCATCACGGATAACATGGTCATAATAATTGCGTTGCCAGACAGGTTGTCCGGGGGTATTTCGTCGTATATTGATTCGACGGGCGGAAAATGTTTTCAATTGCCGTACAATTTCCGGTAATCCCACCGTAGGGGCGGGTTCCAAACCCGCCCGATCTTCCAAACCCGCCCGATTTATATCATGATCGGAAATCCGAATGATTCCATGGACATGGTTTGGCATGATGATAAATTCGTCCAATACAATGTTCGAAATATGATTGGGCAAATCATGCCATGTTTGTTGTACGGTTTGGGCGTATTGATTGGGTTTGAAGACAGGGGCAGGTTTGGAACCTGCCCCTACAGGACCGTTGTCAAAACTACCAAATAATTTCTGTTTCCGGTCATGGATGCAAATGGTGACGAAATAATAACCGGGGCGTGAATAATTATATCCGCGAAGACGGATCGACCGGCGGTTGTGGTAGCCGGTATATCTGTTGTAAATACCAGAAGACATTACGCGGACTCTTCCGTGTGTCCAAGTATCGAAGAGCACCACAGCCAATATTTCGGGAACAAATCATCCCGGCGTGTTCCCCGGTAATCATCAAAATATCGACACCTTATCGATGATCCGTTCTCCAGCCTGCATCATTTCAAGCAAATAGATCCCCTTGCTCAATGAGGATGTTTCGAGAACAAGCCCCCCGGCCGGGATATTCCGGCTTTTGATTTCACGAACTACCCTGCCGGAACAATTCAGGAGCTTGATAACCGCGCACGTCTGCTTGGTCCCTCCGGAAAAGGAGATGCCGACATTTCCATTTGAGAGTTTCTTTATGGCAATCCGCCCCGGGAACCGTGACCCGTCTTCGGAACGCGGACCAACAGGCTGTACCACGCTCACGCCGGTGCGAATGCCGTATAAAAAACCGTACAAAGCAATTTTACCCCGCATGGTCTGCTGCGGAGTGAATTCGGAATGCGCGTACACATAACGGGTATTGAAATAGACCTCGCCAACAGGCCAGGTCGAATTGGCGGGATAGCTGAAGGCCGTCATCCAGCTTGGATTGCCCATAACCATGCCGCCTCCCCAATCGACGACGTTAAAGTACGGAGTCATGCCGGGATGCTGGCCCGGGGTTCCGTCATTCTGACCGGAGATGTACATGGCGTCGACACTGCGTTTTGATGAAAGAGGCGTTGTAGCGGTTGTCATCTGGATCATGTTCGCCGGATTTCTGCCAAGTCCCCAGTCTGCTTCCAATATCAGGGCATTTTCGAAAAAGTCTTTGTCTGCCTGATCTGTCGCAACCGCACGGGCCAAAATAGTCCGCTGAACATTCTGCTCGGTATGGAACCAGCCGGTATTATTGTCCGTTGAACGGCGTGACGGCCGGGAAGTGCTGTAGTTGGCCTCGCTGCTCTTCGCCTCGTTGATAATCGAGGCTTTCATGTTGCTGTAGAGCGTCGGATAATTGACGGCACGGTTGGTGAAAAGATATGCGGCTGTCGCCCAGAGCTGGTTATAGGCGGTGACATCGATGACTGTGGAAGTCGCATTGGTAACTTTACTTTCGGAATTGATTTCATTTTCGTACACCGTATTTCCCGTTACATTGTAAAGGTAAGCCGCGGCCGTCATCTTGAGGTCTCTGCCCCGCACGATTCCGTCGCCGATGCCTTGTTTGAAATCCAGCATCTGATCGGCGAGTCCCCCGGCGTAATTGTACGCATTGACGGCCGAGTCCCGGTAAGCGTTCATCAAGACAGTTTGCCCTGCTATGCGGAATGCCTCGGCCAGCATTGCGCTATTGGCGGCGCTGGCCCATGCTGCCAAGGCGTTGGCCCCGGCCTGGTAAAAAACATTGTTGCTGTTAGGATTGGTGAGGCCGTAGCCGTATGCCTGTCCGTCGCGCAGATGCAGCCAGAAATCCACTTCGTTTCTTGCTTCGTCAATTATGTCCGGAATGCCGTTTCCGCTCTCCGGTATGCCGAGGTTATCGTCGGAAATTGCGCCTTTTGTCAATATAAAAGGCAGGAGTATGTCGTAGATGTTTGAAATGTGGCTCATATTTCTGTCCCAGTCGGCAGCATCCGCATGCCCGCCGATGGCCTGCGGGTTTGTTCTGGCCGTGGAATAGGGCGCCCACGCATCGGGATTGTCGTAAACGTCCCCGCCCGAGAATGTGGTCCAGTTGGCACTGGTCGGCTGCATGGTTGTGATATACACTACCGTGCTGGGCGGGTTGACGCCAGGAATATACAACGGACGGCGCGGAACCGGCCGGATGCCAACGCTGTCCTGGCCGATGCGCATGTAAAAATAGCCGCGCTCATTTACCATGAACGGATCATGATACACATCATCGGCAATTTTGAAATCCTGGCTGCAGCCGACCCCCGCAACGACCAGGCGGTATGTTCCCGGCGTCGCAAAGCCGGTAAAATCGGCCTTCCACACGGGTGACATCGTAAAATTGTACCCCTGCGCTTCGCCGGCACTTGCTTTCCAGAAAGCAATCGTTCCCACCTGCTGAGACGCCTTGGTAACGGTGTTATACAGGTAGATACTGTCTCCCTGGAAACTCGTATAATCCCTGGCGCCGCCATCGCCCAGCCAACAGTAAAGGTCGGCGGCCTTGATGCTTGCGGCGGTCGAATAACCCACGAGGTTGACATGCACGGCCTCCGAACGGCTGTTGTAAATGTCGTAGGTGAACGTTTTTGATGTGGAATCGGTATTGGTGCTTGCGTTTATCTGGAGGGTGTAGGTTCTTCCCTGCACCATGGAGCTCGGCAGTTTCAGATAAATTGAGTGTTCCATGGTGTGCGAATAGGCAAAATCGTTGCCGGCCCAGTTACCCTCGTACATTCCATTGAGTTTTGATTTCCGGAAACAGGTGGTTGGCGCCAGGCCCGCGGTCCCGTACGCGGCATCGTCGCTTGAGGTGAGTTTCCAGGAGGCCGGCGCCACGGCAGTGGAGGTGTTGAGGGCTGTACCGTACGTTACAATGTTGTTATTGCTCGCATCGTGGCCGAGATTAAGGAAAGCCGTTGGCCCCAAACCGTTGTCCACAAAGGTAACATCCCCGTCTTTGAAATAGACCTGGAGGTAATCCTTGTCGACCACCTTGACTTCTGCAAGCATTGACGCCTGCAACGTCTGGAAGAATGAAAGCAATAGACTGAACCCTGCAACAAATGCGGCTCTGTGCGCGCAGTGTGCCTGTCTTCGCATACGTGCTCCTTTGCGACATTTTCTGGAGGGGACAAGGCCGGATAGGAGCAAAATACCCGCACATAAATTCGCACGGGGGTGCGACTTTACGTGCGGGAACACTCATCTCTTCTTTGTACAGTATCAGTATCCTACCGCCATGAGCAGCCATTGCGCCTTGCCGCTGTAGACAAATGACGACCAATTGTTATAATCATCGTACGGGAAGGCATATTGCCAGTGTCCAAAAGCACGTCGGTGTATGAAATACGCGTAGAAACTGCAAGGGGCTTTCTTATATTGATTATTCCAGTCCTTCTGCTGAGCATCGGGCAGATCCAAAACATGCCGGAACAACCCTGAGGATATCTTCGGATCATTGATGCCGACGCACGCTCCCGCGGTCACGTTGCATTGTTTTTCGTAGGCGTCCCAGTAATGGGCCTGCGACCCGCCTGTCTCGAAAGCCGGCACCGAACAAGGGTTCACAATCTTCCATGGCGCATCCACGATCGCGCAGCTATCCCACATCCAGGGGACCTCGTTCATGTATTCGTCGAAGACCGACTGGCGCGTCTGGAAGAACATGTGGTAAGGCTCGCCCCGGATTAGGTCTGCGGTGCCGTCTGTGCTGTGCAGGCGCATGACCAGAGGCGCTCCATAGTAATCCACGCGCGTCAGATTGCCGTTGTAGCTGGTGGCCCCGGTGTTGTGCTCTTCCCAGTCCCAGACCTGGTTCATGGGCCGGTATGGCGTTGAGGCCTTGGCATTGTAGCCAACCATGATGTAGGTCCTTCCATTTCCCGGGGCGGTAATTATCGGCTGATCGCTCAACCGAACAGGTACGCCGCCGTCTCCGTTTGCCCACCAGATCTCACTATCCGCATATATTCTGGTTCTGTTTATGATCGCGAAGACCAGGTGTCCTGCCGCCTTCGCAGCAGCGGAGAATTTTGCCGTATCACCCCAGAACCCGGCCGTGTCGCCGTTCCAGGTGGATGTTTTTGTCAAGGAAAAATCGTACGTTCCGGTAAGAGCCTGGATCGGAGTGATGCCGAGCGAATATCCCGGCTCGGTTGCATGGAGCGTGTCCATCACGGCAGCAAGTTTTTCCAGGCGCGCTTCGGCGCTGGAGGCGCTTTGCGCCACGGACCCTGCGCCGCTGCGTGTAACGGACGAGAGCTTCATGACATGGGAAACGCCGTTGATGGTGAGGCGGAGCAGATAAAACTGGCTTGACATATTCCTGGTGTCGACGGACACCGCGTAATTGCCTTTTGCCAAACGGCCGTCCATGATGTCCTTGATAAACCGGCCGCTCAAGTCGTACATGCTCATACGGATCTGCGCATCACTTTGCGGCAGGCTGAACAATACCCTGCCGGCAACAAGAGAGGGCCGGGAAAATGCCGTGCCCAACTGTGTCCCGGCCGGCAGTATGGTGTTGACCGGGCCGCCCAACGAATAATAACCGGTGGAATCGGTGGTGGTGTAGAGCAATCCCACACCCATGCGCACGAGTGTGTTTGTCAATGGAATCCCGTTTGGACCGGTAACGTGTCCGGTAATTGCCACGTTTGCGGTTTGGGAAAAAGCCATGCCCGCAATCACCAGCAACCACAAAAAACTGAACTTGCTCATCCTACCCCCCCTTTTTTTGGTGTAGAGACGCCGTCTGTTTTAAGCGCTAAAACTCAATGCAGATATTCAATGCAGATTCCGGCAAGCTGTACCTTAGTAAATTACAACAATTTTTTTTAGAAGCAAGGAAAAAGTATTGTCTCCTCCAGCCGGAACCTGCGGTCCCACACGAGACAACGGTGCATATTCCATGAAGCTTCTGTCGATTGACCCGGGGTCAAATGACTTGATTCTGGGGGAAAGAAGAGGTAGTTTTTCTGGAACAGAGCGGCGGCCCGATACAACTCTATGGCAACAACTATGAAGACGCGTCCATACATCACGGCGATCTTGTTCTTTGTTTCCTATTTCCTTTTCGTGCTTTTCTACATCGACCCCGGCCTCATTTCTATTTTCAACGGCGTGAACAAGTATTCCTTTGTTTTCGAATTAAGCAAGGAGTATGCTGCGGCAATCGCAGGTGTGCCGGGAGGTTTTGCAAAACTCGCCGCTGCTCTTGTTGTGGAGGCCTGCGCGCATGGTTGGCCCGGTGCAGTGCTCCTCACCCTTGTCGCCGGCGGACTGTCCTTGGGGACGGCAGCGTTCTGTACTTTGGTGCGCCGAAAGTCCCTTTTCGTATTGCACTATGTTCCCTCGATTCTCTTTCTGGTAATCCTCGCACGGTATAACATGCAGTACCTTCCGGCTGCCCTTTCGGTGCTCGGATCGATCATCTTCGCTCTTATTTACCAGCGCATCTCCGGAGAATCGGCGACGAGACGCTGCGCCGTCTTTTCCATTCTCTTCCTTCCTGCATACTATTTATTCAGCTTTACGGCCGTCCTTTTCGGAGTGCTTGTGATAGTCAATGAGTTTCTCCTGCGGAAAAAGAAAATCGTGCCGGTCCTGTGCACGTCCGCAGTTCTGGCAATCGTCCTGTTTGTGTTACGGCTGTTCATTTTTCCCTTTGACCGCGTTTTCAATTACGCCACGATCTTAAATATCAGGCGGCCGCTGCTGTATCTCTTCCTCGCGGTTCCGCTTTCCGCATTGCTGGCCGACCTGGCTGCGCTTCTGGCGGACCGGGTCCGGATAGCCAAAACGAAATCGGGCCAGGGGCGTGTTGCCATGCTCCTGCGTGCAGGAGGAGAAATTGTGGTGCTGCTGGGCCTTGCCGCCACCATGCATTGGGTTGTCACCGACTGGACGACCAAGACCCTGCGGGAGCTCGGCTCGGTGCTCTATTGCGATCGCAATTGTCTGTGGAACGACCTTCTGCAAAAGAAACGGTCGTTTCTTTTTGAGAATTTTCCGGCCCGGAAAACTCCTACCGGTCTCATAACATCCCATACGCTGTATCGCGCCTTGTATCATACCGGTCAACTTGGCACAAACATGTTCTGCTTTCCCCAGGTTGCAGACCCTGAGCCGCTTTTGCTGTGGAAAGATTCTCCCAGCATCTACTTTCCTGTCTGGGCAACGGCCCTTGAAACGGCCATGGACCTGGGTGCGGTAAATTTTGCCGAAAAGACCGCGGGAGAGGCAATGGAAAACATGGGGCCGCTTCCGTTCCTGCTGTTCCGGCGCACGATTCTCCAGGCTGCGAAAGGGAACCGGGAATGCGCGAATGTCTATCTTAACAAACTGAAACAAATGCCGGGATACCGTCGGCTCACGCGGACGCTACCGCACGGCGCCGGTGAGGCGGATTTTTCCGGGGATAGCCGTGTCGCCCGTCTCCGGTTGTGCATGGACACTGCCGATTACGTTTTCGACCGGGTCGACGCGGAGACGGTGCTGTCCAATCTCCTTAAAAGCAATCCCCATAACCGGATGGCCTTTGAATACCTGATGGCGTATTATCTTCTTTCCCGCCGTCCGGACATGGTGGCGCGGAACCTGTATCGTCTGGACGATTTCGATTACAAGAAGATCCCGGTGCTTTACGAGGAGGCATTGGAAATAGAGCGGTCCAGGGACACCGCCGCCGTTATCGTGCCGCCCAGGCTTGCGCCCGACCCCGCCACCGCTGCCCGGGGCGAGCGGTTTCTCAACCTGATGAGAAGCTATGATCCGCATTCCCCCGCTTCTCAGGCGGCGCTGATTTCAGAATTCGGAACGAGCTATTTCTTCTTCTTTACCTTCGGGTATTCGGCCGGAGACAAATCATGAGGCGGGAAGTTCTTCTGTTAATCGGGTTCAGTCTTATCTCCGGCATTGCAGGGTGCGGCGGCCATCCGGATTTTACCGCGATTCAGGGTGCAGCCGCTGCAGCGGACCGGACTCCTGTTCTCAAGCCCGATTACACGGATATCACGATTCCGCCGAATATCGGACCGCTTAACTTTGTAATAGAAGAAAGCGGCAACGGTTTTCTCACGCGCATCAGTGGAAAAAAGGGAGAACCGATAACGGTTTTTTCGAAGAATGCGGAAGTTCGCATTCCACCCGGACCGTGGCGCAAACTTCTGCAGAACAACCAGGGCGATACGCTGAGCTTCGATGTTTGCATCAAACAATCCGACGGATCATGGCGCGGCTTTGGGACCATAAGGAACGCGGTTTCCGGCGACCGGACAGATCCCTATATCATGTACCGGACCCTGAGCGTTTTGTACATTTATTCCCGGGACCTTTGCCTGTATCAGCGCAACCTTGAAACGAATAGAGAATCCGAAATGCTGAATGCGCTGAACTTTTTCCCGGGGTGCTGCAACTGCCACACCTTTTCCAATAACGATCCTTCCAGGGCGTTCTTCCATATCCGGACCCAGGACTTCGGCAATAGT
>Ga0182027_10004564_pt1 | contig 21419 bp, 10 predicted proteins | sample 712E1DmetaG_FD_121300 | JGI IMG/M metagenome (GOLD analysis project Ga0182027, IMG submission 121300) | Permafrost microbial communities from Stordalen Mire, Sweden - 712E1D metaG (Illumina Assembly) | ecosystem: Environmental > Terrestrial > Soil > Wetlands > Permafrost | place: Sweden... | reverse complement strand
ACAATTACCGGACTTGTAACCAATTCAAGTACGAGTACTTTTACATTGACCGGTACTACACCTGATGCATCAATCCTCAGCGGTAACGGCAATATAACTTTTGCGAATACAGGCGGCAATGCAACATTCACTGGCGGGCTCACGAATAGCTCATCAGGGTTTAGTTTTGCTGGAACACTTGGAAACGGAACAATTCTGTTTTCAGCGCGTGCTGCTGGAACTATTACTGTAGCCACGGGTGCAAACGTAGCAAATAATTCAAGCAACACGAAGGGTGCGAACGGCAATATTGATTTCACTGCGACCGCAACAGGTACGGTGACAATCGGTGGCGGCGTTTCGATGGATAACAGCGCAGGAGAAGGTAAAATCATTTTTGGAACAGGCACTGCAGCAATTACCGGTACTGTCTCCAATGCCCGATCCGCGAGCGCTGCTGAAATTGATTTTAACAATACTGCAACCAATGTGAGTGTTGGCGGCCTCAGTCAAACAGGTGCTGGAAAGATCGTATTTAGCACCACAACGGGAGCTATAACGATCACGACAGGCGGAAGCATCGCGATTAGTGCTGGAACTATTTCAACATTAACGACGAGCGGAGCGATTACTGTCAATGGAAGTTATGCACAGTCAGGCGGCACATTTAGTGCTGCAGTTCTTACTACCGGCGGTTTCAGCGTTACTGGAAGCTTCACGGTCAGTGGTGGAACATGTGATCTCACCGCGAGCGGTGCAAGTAACGTTTCTGTTGCTGGAGATTTTAGTTTTACAGCAGGCACAATAAAACTTGGTGGTAGAACGGGTAACGTCACTCTTACGGGTGCGACTACGACCATGTCAACAGGAGTAGCGTTCACCGGCGGTGCGGCTACGACATTGATTTTCAACCGAGGAATAAGCGCCCAGACATTAACAACGGGAATCGATGTTTTATGGCCCGGAAATTTGAATCTTAACAACACTTTCCCGGCAGCCCCGACTTTCAATCTTGTAAACGGAAACTTTATTGTTGGCGGCACTGTAATTTTCAGTGCTGGTGGAGCTGTGGGTGGTGTAAATCTAAATGACAATACTCTCGTTGTAAAGGGAGCATCGTTCACGAACAACAGCGGCTACACAGGTACTGCAAACGGTTTCGTGTCAATGCAGGGAATTAGTGGTCAGCAGACTATTAACGGCTCGGAAAACTTCTTCAATATCGAAGTTGATAATGCTGCAGGCGCTATTTTCAGTGACGGCACAGGTACTGCTGTAACATATACCGTTACAGGCACATTCAACCTTGCACAAGGTAGTGTTGCCGTGGGTGCGGGTCCTGATGTTATTGCATTAAATAACGCAACGACCCCCCCGACAATTGTTCGTAATGCTGGAACGTTTGCCGGTGCTGCCACGTATGTCAGCACGATAAACGTTATCTACATTGGTGCAAGCAAGACAATGACAAACGAAATGCCGGTTAGTGGATCAAATAAATTAGTCAACTTAACGATTGCAACAACGGGCACGAGCACAGTAACCGCAGTTGCACCTTTCGAGTTCTCCGGTACGTTGACGATCAACAGCGGTCAAACACTTGCTCTCGCTACATTCATTGCGACATCCAACGGCTCATCGATCGTTACGAATGGCAGCTGGACATCCTCAACGGGCAAGATTATATTAAATAAAGCAGGCGGAACAGCTCTTACAGGAGCAGGCGCATTGCCGCAAATCGATGTGGCAAACGGCTCTCTGAAAAATAGTATCACAGGGACAGTAGGTATCACCGTTGGCACAACACCAAATCTTTCATTGGTTGGTGCAACCGGAAATATCACTCTCTCATTAACAGCACCTACAGGTACCAATCCGAACATTGCCGGAAATTTAGTGACGGCTGCTGGTTCTGCGGACACTGTTACATTGGGTTCCAATGTGATCGTTGCTGGAGTTCTTACTCATTTAGGTGGATCAGTTGCTTTAGGTTCTAATAACCTAACGGTAAAAGGCGCTGGTTCTACGATAGACGGTGCTACGACAATCACCGGCGCTGGAGCCCTGGTGTTTAACGTAACGGGTAATTCGAATCTCACGATTTCAACATCAGATGCGACAATCGCAGCAAATGTTACACTGAATCTAAATGCTGGTGGAAATCTCTTGACTCTCGGGACAAACAATCTGACGATTGCAGGTACCTTGACCTTAACACAAGGTACGTTCGATCTCGTCAAAAACCTTACGTTGACTGGTAATGCATTAGGTCTCACTGCTAACGGTTCTATTGCCAATACCGGTGTTTTGACCTTTGCCCCAACGACAGGAACTCTCACTGCAACTCTTGCAGGAGCGACAACATTTAATAACTTAACAATCAACGGTGCTGTGACGCTTGCTGGAACATCCGGTGCGCTCACGATCACAACTACACTTACGCATACGGCTGGATTATTAACATTCGCCGATCGCGATATTATCACCAACACATTTACTCGTACCGGTGGTACTTATAGCGCAACGACAGGTTTCTTGCAGGTTAATACCGCATTAACACAAGGAACGGGATTCAGTATTCCGAACCTTCGTATCAATGGAACGTTTACAGTGGGTTCAGCTCAGAACTTTTCTGTAACAGGAACACTTCACCTCCTCAGTGGTACTCTTACGCACACGGTTACGAGTGCTCGCTTGAATATCCCAGTGGGTGGAACGGTTCAAGTTACAGGCGGTGCTCTTGATGTTGCACCAGTGTATGCAGGTGGTTACAATCTTACATATACATTACTTGCAGCATCAACTCTTCCTACAGGCAAGGAATGGCCGACGACTGGCAATGTGAAAACATTGACTATTAACGGTGCTAATGCAACTACATCTATTATTCAGTTGGCGACAGGCAGTTATACTGATTCAACTGCGCTTGTTCTTACAAAGGGAGTCTTAGACTTAGTCTCCTCGGCAAGAACACTGACCCTTGCAAATGGAGTAGTTATTAGCAAAACCGGAAACGCATCCATAGTGCTTAATAGCGGCGTATTAGCCTATGCGGGTTCGGTTGATGTTATTTATAATGGTACTGTTACCGATGCTACAGGTCCGGAACTTCCCACAAGCGCAACCGCGTTAGGGAACCTGACCATTACGCGCACAGGAAACGTGGCGAACTTTACAACCACGAACGCTCAAAATATCACTGTGAATGGTACTCTCACTATTGGTAATGACCTCGCCAGTAGTGGTACAATTACAGCACTTGGTAATATCATTGTTGCTGCGGACGCTGTTCCGAATGCATCAAGTCCATCTATTACTGGTGCAGCTCTCACATTTAGCGGAACACTGGATCAAAATTTCACAATTCCAGCAGGAACGACAAGTATAGCGAATATCACTATCAATAAGCCTTTCAGCCTTTTAGTTCCGGTGAAAAGTCTTATTATTTCCGGTGGTGATCTTAAAGTCACGGGTACTGTGACGTTTATAAGCGGCTTAATCAAAACCGGTGCGACGAACGCATTGGTATTGACAAATGGTGGCGGTATAGCCCCCGTTAATGTTGGTTATGTTCGGAATGTTGCAGCAGGCGCAAAGAGCCACGTTGTCGGTAATGTTCGACAGGATCTGCAATATTCACAATCTATTGTTTATGGTCGCAATGAATTCCCCGTAGGTGACACGATTAATTATCGGCCTGCGGCACTTACATTTGTCTCTTCAGGTGCATCTACAACCACACCTAATAGATATGGAGTTATTGCAACAGTAAGTCATACAAACACCAGACCTACAGGTACGGCAGGATTGCCGATTACCAACGGTATTGCTGACGGTATTGATTTAGCAAAATATCCAAGCTTCTTCTGGTCCATTATGACTGATCATGATATGGGTAACACAGCATTCAACCTTGGTCTCACAGCTGCCGGATACAATCCTGCACAGTTAGATATTGCAGATCTCGGTTTGAATCATGTGAAGATTATTCGACGCAGTGGCTTTGCTGTTGATACACTCAATCAATGGAACCTTCAAGGTGCCCGTGATTCGTACGACAACGTCATTAGCGCCGGTGTGCCGACGGTAGATGCAATTAATGCAACGAGTGGTTTATCTCAAGCAGGTGCAATATTCACTTACGGCACTAAGTCTACCCTCGTTGTAGCGACTGTAATCTCGGATAAGACTTTAGATGATCAGCCAGTTTCTCATCGTACATTAAAGATAAAGCTTACAGGAGTATTTGGCGGCAATACAGGTACATTAACGTATACCGCAAGCAGTGCTAATACTGCTTTTGTAACGACGTCAATTATCGCTCCTGATACGTTAGTGATAAAAGGAATTACAGCCGGTGGTCCTGTCGTTGTTAAGGTTGTGGGTAAAGATGTTGATAACAGCCAAATTTCGACGACCTTTAATGTCACAGTCACTGGTTTAACTGGTGTAGATGTTGTTTCTGAGATACCGAAAGAATTTTCGTTATCACAGAACTATCCGAATCCATTTAATCCATCTACAACAATTAGTTATGGATTACCAAATGCAAGCAACGTATCATTGAAGATTTACAATATCCTCGGTGAACAAGTTGCAAGCTTGGTTAACAAAGCAATGCCTGCTGGATACCATACTGTTACTTTTGATGCTTCAAAATTAGCAAGCGGTATGTATATCTACAGAATTGAAGCCGGCAGCTTTGTTCAAGTGAAGAAGATGATGATGTTGAAGTAATATCTTCTTTCTTGTCCCGATGTTTTTATCGGGAAAGTTGGAATAGTTGTAAAATGGGCAATCTCGACGAAAGTTGGGATTGCCTTTTTTATTACAGTACCTTGTTACCATGATTATCGGTCATATTGGATAACACACTAAAAGCTGTCTTTGTTAAAACCATGAAATGGTATATGCAATGAAAATTCGCTGGACCTATCAAGATTTTCATATTGCTACAGAACGGATTTCAAATGGAAGAACTTTTAATAAATGTTCTTGATGAGGGAATGGATAGTAATCAAGATACTGTACTACGATACATATTTGATATTTTAGGAATGAAAAAGAACCTCAAAGTAATTATTATCAATATTCAATTATTTTTCTTATCCCTTTATGAAAAGAGAATACGATCAATCATCTGACGAATAAAATGCTTCAAATAGAAAATATTCAATGTTCATAACATCTGAACGTTATACCTCATAAACAGTATTTCATTTTCTTATGAATAATATTAAAAATTCGTTTGTCCATACCTGGAGAAGAGGTTGGAAATACTATATAACCGATGTCGCAGGTTCAAAAGTCAGGTGCAAGAAGAGATGTTAATTTGGAATAGATTACTATACAGTAATGGTAATATTGATTAGATGTTTTAATGCAATACGATCTAAGAATGACTCTCACATAAACTTTGGTTGAGCTCTCCGTATTCGTTTGAATGATAACGACCGTGACTACTCTTTTCCACGCATTGAATCCCAAAGTGCGTAAGAGAACAAAAGTGCAAACATAACTAAACCTGTTATCTCACCATTTGCGGATCCAGCCCAATTCTCGTTATTCCAACTTGCGTACCCAAACGACCATTGCTGGTCAATAAATTTTAAAAATGCATTAAAGACACCAAGTAATGCGCCGCCGGCGATAAAACCTGAAGCGATTAATGTTCCGCGCTGGAAACGAGCGTTGTTTAAATTTTCATTCTTTGTTCGTGTTGAAACGAACCATGCAATGAATCCTCCAAAAAGCAATGGAGTGTTCAATTCCTGAGGAATGTACATCCCAAGGGCAAAAGCCAACGGTGGAACTTTCAGGATCACGAGTAACAACGCTATAACGGCCCCGACAATGTAAAGCATCCAAGGCGTTGGAGCATTCGACATCAACGGCTTGATGACTGCTGCCATTGCGTTTGCTTGAGGAGCAACCATCGCTTTGTCACCGACAAAGCCGTATGCTTGATTCAGCACAAGAATTACACCGCCGACTGTCGCCGCTGAGACCAGAACACCGAGAAATTTCCAAGTTTCTTGCTTTTTGGGCGTAGAACCAAGCCAGTAACCAACTTTGAGGTCGGTAATGAATCCACCGGCAACTGAAAGAGCTGTGCACACAACACCGCCAATAATAAGCGCACTCACCATTCCCGATGTGCCTGTCAAGCCAATTTGTGTCAAGACGAGAGAAGAGAGAATCAATGTCATCAAAGTCATGCCAGAAACCGGATTTGTTCCGACAATTGCCGTAGCATTTGCAGCGACAGTCGTGAAAAGGAACGAAATAATGGTTACTACGAACAATGCCACAATAGCCTGTCCGATCGTCGGAACGACTCCGAGGACAAAAAATGCGAAAAGGGCAATTGCCGTCAAAAGAATCAATACGACGACCCATAGCATTTTGATATCAGACTGTGTTCGAACGATATTTCCTTCATCCCCGGAATTGTGATGCGCGATTTCTTTGTATGCAAGCGAGAAAGCACCGGCAATAATTTTTGAGGACCGAAGAATACCGACGATTCCTGCCATTGCGATACCGCCTATGCCAATCTGTCGAACGTACGTTCGGAAGATTTCCTCCGGGCTCATGGATGCAATAAGTTTTGTCGCTGTTGCACCAAGTGGAACAGTAAGATACTGACCAACTTCATATACCAATGGTATCATCACAAACCAAGAAAGAAACGAACCCGCAGCAATAATTGCAGCATATTTCAAACCGACGATATAGCCTAGACCGAATACCATCGCAGAAACATCAACTTTGAACACCATCTTAAATTTTTCGGAAAGCATCTCACCCCAGCCGAACATTCGAGTTGTGATGACTTCCGACCAAGCTCCAAACGCACTGAAGACGAAATCAAATATTCCGCCAATGAGTCCGCTGACAACAAGCACCATTGCCTGCTTACCTCCTTGTTCGCCTGCGACAAGTATTTCTGCAGTTGCTGTTGCTTCAGGAAATGGAAGCGTGCCATGCATATCTTTGACAAAATATTTCCGGAACGGAATAAGAAAAAGAATTCCAAGAAATCCGCCAAGTGCCGATGCCATAAACATCTGAAAGTAACTTGCCGGAAGAGCAAGTATGTAGAGTGCCGGAATCGTAAAAATAGCACCTGCTACGATGACACCCGACGCAGCTCCGATGGACTGGATAATAACATTCTGGCCAAGGCCTTTATTCTTTTTTGCAACACCGGTAATACCGACTGCAAGAATTGCAATCGGTATAGCCGCTTCAAACACCTGTCCTATTTTCAATCCAGAATAAGCAGCGGCCGCGGAAAAAAGGACTGCCATGACTAATCCCCACAAGACAGACCAAATCGTCACTTCTGGGTACGTTTGTTCGGGTACCATAATCGGCCGGTATTCTTCACCCGGCTTTAGTTCTTTGTATGCATTTTCTGGAATACGGTTTGTGGCAGAAGCTTGTTGACTCATAAAAACTCCTTTTATAGGCTATTGGCTGTCAGCATTGAACTCTTAATTGATTGCGATCTCAGCTTTTCACTTTGAATGATCTACCCAAATCTGTATAAGATTCAGTATGGTTTCTACCGCTTTTTCCATGCCCCAAACGTTGACCCATTCTGTACGGCTATGGTAGTTTGCTCCGCCGGTGAAAATATTCGGTGTTGGTAAACCGTTTTCTGTTAAGCGTGAACCGTCAGTTCCTCCGCGGATGGGTGTCCATTCGGGCTGCAAACCGGAGCGCTTTGTTGCTTCGAACAAATAATCGATCACACGAGTATCTTTCTCCAGTTCTTCCCGCATATTGCGGTATTGCTCACTAATTTGCATTTCAATTTTTGCTTTTGGATGCATCTGTTGAACTTCCGCGACAATTTCTTCTATTGTTTTCTTTAAAATATCCAATCCTTCAGTTTTGAAATCACGAAAGAGAATTTTTATAATTGATTTGCCGACGCCGCCTTCGAGTACATAGGGATGAATATAAGGTTCGTATCCTTCGGTCGTCTCCGGCGCTGTATTTTTCGGCAGCCGAGCAATAATATCGGATATGACTCTTACAGAATTCACCATAATATTTTTTGCACTGCCAGGATGAATGTCTCGGCCATAAACAGTGATGAGACAGGAATTTGCACTAAAAGTTTCCTTGTTCAGTTCACCGGGGGTGTCTCCATCTATTGTGTAGGCAAATCGAGCGCCAAACTTTTTGATGTCGAAGAATTTTGTTCCTGCACCGACTTCTTCATCGGGTGTAAATCCGATCTTAATGTCACCATGAAATATATTTGGATTATCCATGAGTGATTGAATGGCGGTCATAATAATTGCGAGACCGGCTTTGTCGTCTGCGCCGAGAAGTGTTGTGCCGTCGCTTGTGACAATCGTTTTACCATGTGCTATTTTAAGCGCGGGATTTTCTGATTCACGGATGACGGCTGTCGGGTCGCCGGATAAAACTATATCACCGCCATTATACATTGTGATAACGTGCGGTTTCACATTTGCCCCGCTCACTTCCGGCGATGTATCGACGTGTGCAATAAATCCTATAGCAGGCACGCTTTTTTGTACATTTGCGGGAATTGTTGCCATCACGTATCCATATTCGTCGATACTGACTTTCGGAACACGAAGATCTTTTAATTCTTTCACCAGCAGGTTGAGAAGATCAAACTGCTTTGCGGTACTGGGATAAGATTCGGAATCCTCCTTCGACTGTGTGTCGATTATAACATAACGGAGAAATTTATCAAGAACGTTTTCAGGCATAGGGTACTCCTTTCACAAGAGGTATGTAAATTGGATAGAATAATATTCTTTCCAACAAAGGAACTTATTTGATAAGATAGAAATAAGGCATCATAAAAGCAGTAGAAAATATTGATATTTCTATTGATATTTCTGAAATGTACTTGTTCCGGATGGAAAATGTTCTTATTGTACTCTCGCAATTTCTTGAGACAATGCCGAGTTATTCATTACCAAGGGGAGGTCTTTTCCATGCAATTGCGGATAATAGTATTTGTTGCAGCCTTCGTCGTATCTTCTCTTTCCACTGCATTCCCGCAGGTAACGGTGTTTCCTTTTGTTGAAAACTTCGATGCGTTTTCAACGTTTTCCACCCAATGGAGTCTCGTGGGATTTAAGGATACATCTTCAAGTCCAAGGTCGAAACCAAATTGTCTCTATGCAAAAGGGAACAAAATTCTCTGTACTCTTACATCGCCTCTATGCGACTTCACTAACGTCAACCCCGACAAACTTACATTTTGGGAAAGCAGAACGAAGACCGCCGTCTCTTACCGATTGCGTATTAGCGTGTCCACTGATGGCGTCAATTTCGATTCTCTCGTTGCAGAGTACGACACAATCTCATCGACCTCTACGTATGTGGAGCGCACCATCAAACTTTTCTATGCAGGGCTTGGTTATCAACCGTTTGTGCAGTTCCGTTGGCAGGTACTTGCAGACAGTGCGAACACGACCGGAGTTTTGCGTCTTGATGATTTCATGATTACAGTAATTTCCTCCAATGATGTATCATTATCAAACCTTACTGTTTTTCCGTCTTTCCCGAGCCGCGAAGATCCGTTTTTTCTTTCTGTTGTTGCAAAGAATCTTTCGGCAGCTGCAGTATCGGTCTCGTCAGTTGACTTCTTCCTTGATGCAAACGATGACGGAATCGCTGAATCGTCTGAACGATTCGCGACAGTCAGCACACCGGTTCTTGGATCAGGAGATTCGGCAATCATAACTGTTCAGCATACACCGATGCATGCAGGTCAATATTGCTGCATTGCAGTTGTTTCGCTACCGTTGGATGGAAATCATTTCAACGACACTGCGCAATCCATTATTATAATAAGTCCGAAAAAAGGCGATATCCTTGTAAACGAAATTATGTACGCTCCAGTCGGCGACGAACCGGAATGGGTTGAGCTCGTTAATACTTCGAATGATACAATCAATTTAAAGAATTGGAGAATTTCTGACAGTAACATTGCTACGAAATCATTCATAACGCAAACGAATGTGTTTATTGCACCGCGTAATTATTTCGTGATCGCAAAGGACAACGTGTTCGCCGCAATTCATTCCGGAGTTATGGCTATTATAGCATATTTCGCTGCGCTTAATAATTCTACGTCTGACGCTGTCGTTATTTATGACGCGAGGTTCAATACCGTCGATAGTGTCATGTACGCTCCATCCTGGGGAGGACAGAATGGAAAATCATTGGAACGTATTGATACAGATATGCCGAGCATTTCAATGACTAATTGGGGAACGTCGCGAGACTCGATTGGCAGTACACCGGGAAGGAAAAACAGTATCGCCCGGTTAGAGTGCGATTTGATGATCAGCAATCTGACGCAAATACAAACTATAATCGGCGGAAAAGTTGTTCCCGTTGTAAATGTCAGTGTTCAAAATATTGGCAAGCAAACTATAGATAGTGTTCTCGTTACTTTTTATTCTGACAATAATCGCAATGCGATCCCGGAATCGTCGGAATTTATTCACACAATATTAGCTGCGCAATCATTAGCTGCAGGCGATTCAATTCTTATTTCTGAATCATTTCCTCAGCTTACATCGGGCGTAAGAAATATCATTGTTGTTGCTGATTGGTGGCGCGACCTGAATTTGCGAAATAATCAAGCATTAATTTCTTTGAAAATCAGCTATGTCCCGCGTTCACTCATTATCAATGAAATCATGTATGATCCATTGCCTGATCAGAATGAATGGTTCGAACTCTTTAATAGGAGCAATCAACCGATTGATCTTTCGCACTGGACTTTCAATGATAAGCCTACTTTGAACAGTATCAATTCATTTGAAATATGCAACCAGCCTTGCGTCATCAGGTCCGGTGACTATGCAATTGTAGCGGCCGATTCATCAATCATTCGTAAAGTGCAAAATACCATTCTCGCTGATTCGATTGCTCATAGTATCATTCTCAATTGTTCGGGTGGATTTGGTTTTAACAACGATGGCGACGCTGTAGTACTGAAAGACCTTACAGGTCAAACTATCGACAGTGTTGCATTCTTGCCATGCTGGCATCACCCTGATGTCGTTGACACAAGAGGACGTTCGCTTGAGCGGATAAATCCGAATATCGACTCGAATGATCCGCGCAATTGGAGCACATGTTCGAATATTCTTGGAGGAACGCCGGGAAAAGCGAACAGCATCATTGCGGTAAGTGTAAAAAGCAATTCGATGATATCCATCGCTCCCAATCCGTTTTCTCCTGAGGGTGACGGCTTTGAGGATTATTGTATCATTCGATATAATCTGCCGATGATGACTTCAACATTGAATTTAAGAATCTATGATGTCAAAGGAAGGCTTATTCGGACATTGGCGAATGGCGAACTTGCTGGTACTCATGGCGAAATTATTTGGGACGGTATTGATGATAACAAACAACGTGCACGTATTGGCGTGTATGTTGTATTTCTTGAAGCGACAGATCAATCAAGCGGTAAAGTTGTGACAGCGAAGGCGGCAGTGGTTGTAGCAAAAAAGTTATGAATTGCGATTTGAGATAGCGGATCGAAGATGTAGACTCAATGAATATTGAATTATTTGATTAATGTATTTGTTCTTAGTCCCTTGTTATTAATTATTACATGCTGTTGATCGATTTTTGGCTTTTCTAATTTTCCCAAGCCCCACCAAAAGAGTGCAAAAAATAATCCAGGGTACATCGGTTCAATTCCATACCAATAGGCCGGGATACCGTTATGAGCATAGATTTGACCGGAAATGAGACTTGCTGTTGAAATAAACCAGCCGTTTACCATAGCTCCGAATGCATACATTGCTGAAATTTTTAATCGGTCGAAGTAACTTGCCAACACCGGTACCAATAGTCCAGGGATAATACAGGTACCGATTGTGTACCAAATGCTTACGACAGAAGGTATGCTGATTGCGAGTGCAACAGAGAAGACAGACGAAAACACAAGACCGATTTTTGTCCAATGCTGAACAATTTCCGAATCGTTGGCGGCATTTTTCCATCTTCCTACAATATCTTTCCCAACAGTAATTGCAGAAATCAATGTGAGACTGCTCAGCGTGGACATAATGGTCGCGAGCATACCGATGTAAAACATTCCTTTTGCAATTGCAGGCAATGTCACTTCAGCAAGAAGAGGGTAAGAATACATAGGCTGGGATAGTGATGGCAGCGCGGCACGAGCATAGAGTCCTGCAATGCTCGTCATGAAGTCGAAGACAAACCAGAAAAGAATGGAAACAAGTATGCCGCGCTGCGCCGTTTTACTATCTTTTGCCGCATAGCATCGCTGATGAAATGCCGGATCGACAAGTGTCCACAATGCTATGAAGAACCAAATAGCAATAAACTCTATGCTCTTGCCGCCGTTCCATGTAAGGTGCAACTGCGGAACATGCGCACGTATGAAATCCAATCCACCGAACTTCGAATAAGAAAAAATCACAACAAGAGCAAAACCAAGAAACATCATCACAAATTCGAAAACATTTGCCCACACATCGGAACGAAAACCGCCTTTATAGAGATAGACAACAGTCAGAAATGTCGTAATGATAATACAAAGCGTGAGGTCGATTCCAAAAACAAGTTGTGCAAGAATTCCCAGCATAAGCATGTACGCAGCCGGAGTAACAAGAAAAAATGTAAGAATTCCGCCGGCAATGGCTGTGCGTTTGTCATATGCCTGTTCAAGTTTATCGGGAATGGTATATAAATTCGTAGCGCGGACTTTTTTAGCAAGAAACAAGGCGAAGAGCAGTGCAAAGATATAGTACGGAACTCCAAAAACAATCCAGTTGGAAATACCAAACCTGTAAGAATATTCTCCAACCCCGAGAATTCCGCCGTACCATGTTGAAACGAGGGTGGCGACAAAAACTGGAAGTGTGAGAGTACGGCCTGCCAGGAGGAAATCATCTGTGCCCGATTTCTTCTTCCGTCCGGCACGAAATCCAATGAAGACAACGGCGGTGAAGTACACGACAATTAATATGATATCAATAAGTGAAAGATGGACTTTGATCATCATGATGAGGAATGAATGTTCCGGTTTGAGGTTTAGTTATGAGTCATGACAAAAACGATTAGGCTGCCTTTTCGGACTTTAATGTTCGCCGTAGAAGATACAATAACATTACTCGTGCTCTCGCGCACACCGAGCTCCAAGGATTCATTCTTGAGATTCCATTTCAATCCATATGTCACAATCCCGCTGCATCGAGTAAGAGGCAGAAGTGAAATGATTGTGCCGGCCGGAAGGCTGAATTCAATTGAACGATGAACTGCAATGAATTTTCCTATGTCATCAATAAATGTGATCTGAACTTTACCGGAGAATTTTGCAAGCGCACTCAAGTTTCCAAGAGCGTGATCAAGCCGCCCGCCTGTTGCCCCAAGAACGACAATTTCTTTGCACTTCTTTCGTATAGCTGCTGTGAGCGCTTTTTCTAAATCAGTGGAATTTTGGTCTTTCAGTTTCTTCACATCAACGTTGCTGAAGACTGCAATCGTTTTCTTTTCAATGGAATCAAGATCTCCGATGATAAGATCCGGTGCACAACCAAACCGCGCAGCGGTATTTGCCCCGCCATCAGCACAAATAAACCAATCGGCAGGTGCAAGAAAATTTTTGAAAAGCCGTTTGCTCGGCGGTTTTCCGTTTGCAAGAATGAGTGCTTGCTTCATAACGTAAAGTTCTAGAGTACTTTTAATTCAAATCCAGCCCATAACCATCTACCGGGTAACGGCACACCCACAATTTCTTCATATGATTGGTTTAGGAGATTTGTTCCGCTAACATTGAGGACAATTCTACCTATCTGTTTTGATAAGCGTGCATCCAGTAATATATACGAATCTCCTGAAACTTTCACCTTGTAAACAACATCCATTGACCCGGAAAGTGAAAATGGTAATGCTGCAACAACTGAACCGGAAATTTGATGGCGTGGATAAGTATTGCTGTATTTTGCCGCATACACCGAGTCATGGTTGATCCGGGAATCAAGATAGCCATAGGCGGCACCGATATGTTTAATTGCCACATCAGCATCGGAAAAATGCATATTATCCCATCGAAGAGACACTTCAGTTCCACGAATGTCTACATGATAAAAGTTCACCGCATAATATTTTGTATCTGTGCTGTTATATTCGACATAATCGATCAAATTGTCCTGATCATTGAGAAAGAAGGCAGATGAAAAACGGATGGATGAAAATAATAAGCATGATCCGCCTATTTCATACGTCCATCCAATCTCCGGCTGCAAGTGCGGGTTCCCCACATTGAAACCGTCGTTGATGTAAAGCTCAGTATACGACGGCTCTCGAAATGCTTTGCCGGCAGTCGCATATATTTTTCCAGTTGTTCCGAATTGATATCCCGCACTGACGGAAGGACAAAAGATTATTCCATACGCTGAATGCGCATCAAACCGTAAAGATGCATTCATAATCCAAGGTTGTAAATCTCCAACAAGAGATGCGAAGATTGCACCGTCTGTCCGAGCGTGTACTCCTTCATAGTTACTGATGATATCATCCCACATCAAAGATGTTCCGCCCGTGAGGGCAATATGTTCCGTCAATTGTGTGTGAGCCGTCACTTCACCCTGAACAACATCCGTAGTAGTTTGTCCGGTATAAAACGATGGCGCAAAAAGTGTCAGGATAAAATTGTCGGTATTTCTGCGATAACTCATGCGAGGGGTCACTGTGAGAAGCGAACCTCCTGTTGAAAAAGAAACATCGGCGAATCCTGTTTGAAGCGATTCATGGGAAGGAAGCGGAATACCCGGTGTGTAGAATTCGAATGCTCCATAATCTTTTTTCTCGTACCCTCCTATGAACGACAATTTTCCGCCGGGAAGATCGATTTCATTGGCGGAGGTGAGAGTTTGAATTAAAAAATCCGTATCAACATGATATCCGTCGGATTTTTTATAAGAGATGGAGTTCATCGAATGAAACGACGCATCTGCGTATTGCGTCAAAACTTCTCCGCCGACCAGTCCGTTTTCTCCTCCGAATACATTCAACGATACCGATGTCTCTTCCGGCACTTTCGTGATGACGTTGATCACGCCGCCAAAAGCATTTGCACCGTACTGTGCCGATCCTGGGCCGCGAAGAACTTCAATTCGATCTATCATTTTTAAAGACACTGGAAGGTTGAAATTATAGTGAGCCGTTTGTGGGTCGTTGACGCTCATTCCGTTCAAAAGAATCGTATTCTGTGAGAACAGTGTTCCGCGCATACTGATATCCGTTTGTACGCCAAAAACCCCCCTGGATGCCACGCTTACATTTGCCGTTTGCTGCAGCACATCTTCAATTGTTTGTAGAGGAAGATTCTTCAGTAATACATCGTCAACAACATCGATTGCTCGATTCACCAAGCGAGCGTCAGTCGGCATGCGGTTTGCTGTGACAACTATAGGTTGAAGCGCTACTGTAATCGAATCCGTATCTTGAGCATGTGTTCCATAACAGACGATCAAAGCAAGCATGAGGAAGAATGGACAATATCTCAAGTATTTTCTTTCATATAGATATGAGTAGTATATTTCATAGAACTGCTATGCGATGGTGCGTAAATTTATTAAACAATGGTTAACGTATATAATACGAGAAAATATGATTGTAACTAATTTACTCATTAAGGTCGAACGATGCAAAAAGGCATATACAATCTTTATTTCGTGAGCAATTATAATTGCAAGGACATTCCAAAGATATAATTGCGTTCAGCAGCCGGGAAAAATTCAATACCTTCGCCGCTCATGGTATATAACGCATCAAATACGTTTCTTATTTCGCCTCGTACGGTAAGGAATACATCTGAACCCAAGGTGAGCCGATACGACAACATTGCATTGACGACTGTATATGCATCATTTTTTAGAAGATTATTCTTGGTATTATCTGTATAAAAATCACCCACATATTTTGCATCGAGTGAGGTAATTAAATCGTTAGAGCTATACGATATTCGAAAATTTCCCATGACATCGGGCGATCCGGCAATTGGGTTACCATCTAAACTCCGGCGATAGACAATTCCATTGCTCACATTATCGACGATTGAATAACTAATTAAACGATTGTATGAGGCTGTCGCATTTCCATGGATGGAAAACCCATAGGCAATATCAAGTTGGCCCTGGAGTTCTACACCGATATGGCGCGAACGATCTGCATTGCCCATCACAGGTTCGCCAAAAATATCTACGGCTCCGCTTTTAATAAGTTCATCCTGAAATTCCATCCAGAAGAAATTTACAGATGCCATTGTCTGCCTGTTGCGATACACTCCACCGAGTTCAAGATCAAAGAGATGCTCGGGTTTTGCAATCGGTTTGTTGAAATTATATCTTATTATACCACCTGTCGTGTCTGCTTCAAATTGCGGGGTGCTTCCCCAAATTGATTCTTCCGCACTATATAAATCTTTTAATCGCGGTTCGCGGGATGTATACGCGATACTTAAATAGGTATTGACGCGATCAGTCGCATTGTAATTGATGCCGAAGCGTGGATTGGCAAACAGATATGGGACGGAGAAATTATAGTCAAAATATTTTTCATTCTTCAATGTGTAGCGATTATACGCAATCTGCAAATCGGCCATGACGGTGAGATTGTCTTCCAATTTGTACAGCTCGTGGCCATAGACCGAAACGATATCTTTCCCACCATTGTATTCATAGATGTGATAATCGGGATCATAATTCGACGGAAAATATTCCGAGTATTCAACTTTACCCCAATGGATGGAACGATGAATTCGGATCTCAGCGCCGATCGTTAACGTGCCGCTTCCATGACCGATTTCCAATCGCGGGAGCCAGCCGAATTGTTTATTTCCAACGAACGCTCGCACAAGGACATTACTTGGATTTGCAGTCGCTGGAATACCATAAGCGCTTCCCCAACGGATTGCTGTTGTATCCAGGCCTGATCCGTCGTAATCGTAATACCCGTCCCCTTGAACATAGAAAAAGGTGTTATTCAAGGTGATGTTAGGAGATATCCTCCATTCATGAAGAAGTTCGAAGTGCGGCTGTGAGAATTGTTCACTTTCCTGCGGCCGTCGGTAGGAAGCATACGTTACAGTGTCTTGATTATTGTTCAATTCAAAATAATTATAATTTGACCGGCGAAGTATTAAATCATTCTTATAGAATTTTGGTATGCCGTTGTATACTAACCCATCACTAAAAGGCCCGCCATAAAAATGAATACGCGTTGTCATTTTCTCGTCGAGCCGTTCAGCTCCAAAGAAGTATGAATTGATGTCGTCCCACGATTTATCGCGGTATCCGTCAGTAGAGAGTTTCCCAAGCCGTCCATAAAACATATAACGGCTATCCACGAGACCGGAATTAAATGTTGCGGAATATTTTCGAGTCGAAAGAACGATAGTATTTGTTGCGCTGTATTCCTGGAAGCCGAGTGTACTTTCAAGTGTCACACTTGGCTTTGGTTGAAACGGAACTGCGAGCAAATTGACAGAACCTCCGATCGCAGGCGGACCATAGAATGCACTCCCGGCACCACGCTGAACCTGGATATTCGTTGTGCTGCCAAGTAAATCGGGAAAGTCAATCCAGTACACACTGTAATCTTCAGGATCATTTTGGGGTACACCGTTCACCATGATCGAAAGTCGTTGTTGATCAAATCCTCGCATAGTAATATAACTATAGCCGCCGGTGCCGTTGCCGTTTTCAGAATAAAACGTTATAGAAGGCATCCCGGATAATACAACAGGCACATCTTGCGCAGAATACTGCTGTTTGATTTCTGAGTGGCTGAGATCAGAAAATGTTACCGGTGACATACGCTCGCTTGCATGGGTAGCTATGATGGTTATAGGTTCTGTCTGATATACTGTATCAAGGTCGAGTTTCACTTGCGCTGTTGCGACGAAGCAACTCAGTACTGCAACAAAAATAAGAATAGAGATACGCATACTCATCCTCCTTAAAATAAAAAAACCGTTTCCTCATTTCCATGCAAATGGAAAAAAGAAACGGTGCTTATAAATTTTATTTCGATTTCCCTACGCTGGCATTATCCAGATCAGGTCACAAGGGTGTAATCTCAGCCCGATCCTTTTTAAAAACAGGATCGTAGCACCCCTACAACATATATGAAAGAACGCGTTCAGTTTTCAAACGTAACTTTATAAATATACCTCACAAAATGTACGTTGTCAAGTTATTCACGCTATCGTCATGACATAACAGAACATTGCCCAGAAGTGGCAACTACTGCCTGCTAATACAAATATATGCCAGATTTCATGAAAGCCGAAAATACCGGAAATTGGATTCGGCTTTTTCAATACATAGATGATCGCACCGCCGGTGTAAAACAATCCGCCAAGAGCAATCCAGATAATGCCGCCAACGGGAATTGATTGAACAATCGGATAGCATACAAGAATGACCAGCCAGCCCATCATAAGGTAGAGTGATGTTGAAAACCAGCGTGGTGCTTGAATCCAATAAATCGCCTGAAAAATTCCGACTGCTGCCATACACCAGATAATATAAAAGAGACTCCAACCCCATAGACCCCGCAATGGAATAAGGCATATCGGCGTATATGTTCCGGCAATTAGTACGAAAATCATGCTATGGTCGATGCGGCGTAGAATTGCAATACCTCGCGGAGAAACCGGAAGCAGATGGTACATCGAACTTGCTCCATACAGTAAAATCAAACTTGTTCCATAGATGAGAAAAGCGACAATATGTCGCGTCGTCCCATGCTTTGCGGCATTGGCGGCAAGAAGGCCAAAAGCCGCAATGGAGATGAGCAGACCTGCGAAATGTGTAATACCGCTTACCGGGTCACGTATTTTTTTTATGAAGGAAAACAATAGATAATATTCTATAATTATTTGATATGCAGGTATAGTAAGAAGTTTTTGGAATAAATACATTTTTAAAGTATAATCAGGTTCATAATACAAGCTTGACTTTTTCATGCGTTATTGTAGGTTTCATGTGCTCACATCGGGAGGTGTGCCATGAAACTTGTTCGTTGTATTCTTCTCGCTGTTGCACTACGGATGACTGTCTCTGCACAGCCAACTCCATCTTTTGATCTTCATGCCAATAAGGTATTTCTCTCGAGCACAAAGGACATAACATCAGATCAATTGCGTGCTCTGCATCCGGCGGGTTTATTTCAATCAAAAAGACCATCTGCTGCGTTACCAGCATACTTCGACAGTATTTGTCAAAGGTACTCTCTGACGAATTATGAAAAAGGACTGCTGGCAGAACATGGATTTGTCGTCACATCACGTCTGCCAAAGCAAACGTTTATGAGTGCTTTTATAGATGTGTTCAACAAGGATATGCCGGTGTTTGTTTCTACCGATGCTATTCTTCATGCCATTCATAAATCGTATGATGATATTCTGATGGACGTGGAGCGTTCACGGATGATCAATTGGCTTGATTCGCTTCTTGCTCAAATGCATAATCAATTGCCGATCCTCGATGCGCGTTATTCAACAGAACCTCGAATGCAGCAGATGCTGAAAGATCTCGATGTTTATCTCACGCATCCGCGTCAACTGCTTGGTAAATCTATTTCACCGTATTATATCGACAATACACCGACAATCGATTCGTTACAGAACTTTATCTCTACACTTCAACCACAGTCTCTAGCATTATTCTCGCAGGCAGTACGAACATTGGATTTTAGTCAATTCAAAGTGCGCGGACATTATACGCAGTCGCCGGATCTCTCGAAATACTTTCAAGCAATGATGTGGCTTGGCCGGACAGAAATATATCTCATCCCGCCAAAAGAGCCTGGATTGAGCCCCGGTCAACAGATTGATCCTGATATTCAACGACAAACAATTCTTTCAATGTTGATAACAGAAGCGGTTGAATCGGCACATATCAAAAATATGCTCGATACTCTCGACAGCACAATTAAATTCTTCGTTGGTGAATCTGATAATGTAACGCTGAACAATATTCAAACCTTAAAAAGCATAAGCGGGATTCGTCAAGCCGATGAGTTGTTGGATACAATTCGCTTAAGAGTATTTCAAGAAACGCTTTCACAGCAATCGTATGCATTCCAGCGGATCAATTCTCAGATACTCATGTCGGATCCGTCTTCACCAGATCAAATCAAACCTGCATCGGCATTTCTCTTACTGGGACAACGCTTCGTACTTGATTCATACATTACCGGCAATGTTGTGTACGACCGTATCGTTTATAACAATCAAAAGATAGAGCGTATGCTGCCTTCTACACTTGACGTACTTTTTTCACTCGGCAACGATGCGGCAGCGCAGTTATTAGAGCCGGAGTTACAGAAGTACCACTATGCATCAAATCTTGAAGCATTACGATATTTAACAGATTCGTACGATTCTGGTTTCTGGACAAGTTCTCTTTACAATGGGTGGCTTCAATTGATCCGGTCGGTAAATCCGCCCCAGGTTCGCGATTCGCTTCCAGAATTTATGCAAACTGCTGCATGGTGGCAAGAGAAAATGAATACCCAGCTTGCTTCCTGGGCAGAACTGCGGCACGATAATCTTCTGTACGCTAAACAATCATATTCGGGCAGCGTAACGTGTTCATTCCCGGAGAGTTATGTAGAGCCATTTCCTGAATTTTATGCCAACATAAAACAATTTGCCAATATTGCCGCATCTCATTTTGTACACATGGGCGAAATGAGTATCTCTAATTACTTCAATACAATGATAGGAATTGCCGACACCTTACAAACTATCGCACAAAAGACAATCATAAAAATTGCTCTTTCTGAAGGAGAGAAGTCGTTCCTCAAGAGTATGCTCATCTCACAAAATAGCAGTGGTGGGTGCGGCGGCCCCATAACGACATATACAGGATGGTACACTAAATTATATTATACCGGGAAAAATGGATTTGACGCCTATGATGCATTAACAGCCGATGTTCACACAGCGCCATTGGATGAGGCTGGAAATCTCGTCGGATGGGTGCTCCATGTTGGCACCGGCAATGTTGAAATGGCAGTTATAAATGCTGAACTACCGGATGGGCAACCGGCGGCGTTCATTGGCCCGGTGTCCAAATATCATGAACTTGTAACGACAAACTTCCAGCGTTTATCCGATGATGAATGGAAAATAATGTATGCTCAAACGCCGCCACCCCGCCCCTCATTTGTCAATTTATATCTCGCAAATAAAAATGGCGAATCAGGTGGTGAATCAGTCTCCCTTCTGACGAGTGTGAAAGATGTTCCTGTCGATCAACGACCAACATCATTTAGCTTGATGCAAAATTATCCGAACCCGTTTAATTCAAGTACTATTATTCCCATGACTATTCCGCCGTCACTTGCACATTCAATTGTGTCGGTGAAAATTT
>Ga0182027_10004563_pt1 | contig 21419 bp, 18 predicted proteins | sample 712E1DmetaG_FD_121300 | JGI IMG/M metagenome (GOLD analysis project Ga0182027, IMG submission 121300) | Permafrost microbial communities from Stordalen Mire, Sweden - 712E1D metaG (Illumina Assembly) | ecosystem: Environmental > Terrestrial > Soil > Wetlands > Permafrost | place: Sweden... | reverse complement strand
TTAAAGGGAACACGCGTGGATGGCATTTATACTGCCGACCCCGAAAAGGACAAATCGGCAAAAAAAATTGACACCATCACTTTTGCTGAAGCCTATAAAAAGGAATTACAAATCATGGATATGACGGCCTTTACTATTTGTGACGAAAACAAAATTCCGCTGATTGTGTTTGATATGAACGCTGCAGGGAATCTAAAAAAAATAATTTCAGGACAGAAAATAGGAACGCTGGTTAATTATTAATGAAATAATTATTGTTATATTTGGACTAAAGTCCCAAATGTTTATTTAATAGTTGCCCCGACCTTAAGGTCGGGGCTAATGAATCCCAGTAAAAAGGGCTTCAGCCAAAACAGAGAACAATTTTATTTACTAAAGTAAATAAAAACATTTTAACAATATATTCGTACAACTGTTTTAATTAATAAACAACACATGGAAAACAACGAAGTAAAAGATAAAGAACTTTGGGAAGATGCCCGCGAACGTGCAAGTTTCAAAGTTCATCTAATAACCTATATTCTGGTAAACATCTTTTTGTGGATCATCTGGGCTTTCGTAAAATATGTGATTAAGTCTGAACATGTAGATCAGGACACAAACTCAATTATTCCCTGGCCTTTGTATCCATTGGCAGGATGGGGCATTGGGTTGATTTTTCATTATTTGAAAGTGTTTCACTGGAAACACAAGTGGACACAGAAAGAATATGAAAAGCTGGTGAAGCAAAAGGAAAAAGCGAATACTGATTCTAACATTTAATAATACTTTTTATGAATGAAGAGGCGCAGTTTTGTCTGGAGGAAGCAAAAGAGCAGATGCAGAATGCCCTATTGCACCTCGAAAAAGAATTCCAGAAGATCAGGGCAGGAAAATCAAGCCCGCAGATGCTCGATGGAGTGAAGGTGGATAACTATGGTGAGATGTCGCCGCTGAATCAGGTGGCCAACATCAATACACCCGATCCGAAATCCATTGTAGTGCAACCCTGGGATAAAAATATGCTGGCACCTATTGAGAAAGCAATATTAGCAGCTAATCTGGGATTTAATCCCAAGAATGATGGCACCATACTCCGCATCATGGTACCGCCGCTTACCGAAGAGCGACGACGCGACCTGGTGAAGAAAGCAAAAGTGGAAGCCGAAAATGCTAAGGTGGCCATACGCAACACACGCCGCGAAGCCAACGACACCGCTAAACAATTAGAAAAAGATGGTGTGCCCGAAGATGATATTAAAAAGCTTGAAGAAGAAATTCAGGAAACTACTAATACTTTTATTGCAAAAGTGGATAAGCTGTTTGGCATTAAAGATGCCGATATTATGACGGTGTAATTTATTTAGAAAATTTCTTCCTGCTCGACAATTTTTTTATTACAAACATCATCTGAATAAAGTCAGGTTCCCTTTTTTCGATACTTCAGTACCATCACTGAGTGTGGCATACAGATACCAGACAAACACACCTGTATTGCAAAATTTATTATGCAACTTGCCATTCCATCCTGTTAATGGGTCTTTTGTTTCAAACACCTTTTCTCCCCAACGATCATAAATAACAAATGTCATGGTGGTGATGCAATTTCCCCTCACATAAAGCACATCATTTTTTCCATCATCATTCGGAGAAAATGCAGTGGGCACGTAGACATCTCCACAGAGAACATCAATGCCTATTATAACACAAGCCGTATCAGTGCAGAGATTTGAATCGGCCACTATCACACAATAAATTGTATTGGTTATTGGGCTTACAATAATATTTTGACATGTATCGCAACTTATTCCTGCAGATGGTGTCCATAAATAACTTCCTCCACCGGATGCATGTAGAGTAATGCTGTCACCAAGGATGAGTGTGGCACTTGTTGGTGTTACACTGGCTGTGGGACCATCGGTTGAACCCACATATATATTAGCAGTTTTTGAGCAGCCGTTTGCATCTGTAACCGTTACAATATAATTACCTGAAGGAATATTATTCGCTGTTGCCCCGGTTTGAATCGGCGAAGTATTCCAGGAATATGTATATGGTGACGTCCCTCCGGATGGTGTTGCCGTAACACTGCCGTTACTTAAATAGCAAGTAGAACTCGTGGAGGAGGTGTTTACATTGGGCAATTGATTTACGATCACAGTCACTGTTGTTGTTGCTGTACATGTGCCAATTGTTCCAGTAACAGTATAAGTGGTTGTAGTGGTTGGCGAAACAGTAACCGTTGTTCCGCTTAAGCCACCGGGATTCCATAAATATGTAGTAGCCCCTGAACCGGTAAGGTTTGTTGAGCCACCTAAACAAATAGAATCCGGAACAGGTGTTGCATTAATATTTATTGCAGGGAAAACATTAACAGTATACGTGGTTGAACTGATGCTTCCACCTTCGCAATCAGATGCTGTGCCTGTTACAGTATATGTAGTCGTAACTGATGGACTAACCATTATCGTATCAGAATTGCTTCCTGTATTCCAGGAATAATTTTCAGTTCCTGTTCCTGTCAAGGTCACAGATGTTCCCGGACAAACAGTGCTTGATGGGTTTGCGGAGATATTAACCTGAATTGTACCCGGATTAATATTATAAAGTGTAGTAACTTCTGCTGCTGTTAGGGCCCGGTTATAAATAAGAATATCATCAATTTTACCATTAAAAAACTGATTTAGATGTGATCTTTTTCCAATGGTTGAAGCTGGATTTGCTGAATAATCAGGCAAACCGGACACTGCTTGTGTATTTACAAGAACACCATTAATATATGCTTTAAAATAATTATTATCGCGGGTCATTACAATATGATACCATGTGTTAATAGGAGGCAAAGTTCCCTGATCCCAGCCAACAAGCGGTATGCTCACATTGTAATTGGTGAATGTCCATCCAACTGTACCCCCTGTACTATAATTATCTGTTGTGCTGATATCCTGATCTCCACCTAATCCACCGATGCTTAATACAGGCATCATGGAATTTGCCGGCGGATCTGACAAAGGATAAGCCCAAACGGAATAGGAATAATTATTTAATAAAAATTGTGTGATGGGTATACTTATATAACTTGTTGAGCCATCAAAAACATAAGCAGCATTAGGAGTGCTAAATCTGTCTGTTGTTAAGGTGGAACCGTTATTAGTTCCATGGTTTCCATTACCACTCATATCATTTGCATTGCCATTAAAAGGATAACAGGCAACTAATCCGTTTGTAGGAATTTGTGCGAAAATCAAGACAATTTGAAATACTAAAAAAAATATTAAAATTGTTCTTTTCATATTTACTCAACTTGAGATAATATATTTTATCTACATCCCTTGTTAGGCCAAACAAAGATAAAGAAATTATCTCATCCTGATTATTTTACAATCATATATGACATCATATTTTACTCTGTACAATTCCCGCAAATCCTGATTGTTTTTCTTTCTCTGAAAATATGTTTGCAGAAATCATTATATGCAGGCGATTTCCAGAGCTCAGGCAATGATGTGTTGCTGATGTTTCCCAAGCTGTGTTCAGCATTCTTATCAAAGCAGCATGGCAGCATATAACCGTCCCAGGTAAAAACACATCCACGCCACATTCGGAAACAACGATTATGTGTTTTCTTTTTCGGTATCAGTTTTCCGTTTTTATCTTTTTGGTATCTTGAATAGCGGGTGTTTACCGGAAGAAGATCGCTTCCCCTTTCCATATCAATGATCTGAATAGTTTTAAAACGCAGGGCGTTCACATGCAATTGCTTTGCTAATTGCTTCATTTCAACCAGCTGATGTTCGTTTTGTTTTGTGACCAGATATTGTAGCACCATAAAAGGTGTTTTTGATTTCAGGGTTTTCTTCCAATGATCAATAAACTTAATTGCATCCTTTACCTTTTGCAATTGTCCATCGCTGCGGTAGGAAGCATAGGTTTCCTGTGAGGTACCGTCGATGGAAATAATAATACTGTCGAGATCGGATTCTACAATTTTCTTTGCAACTTCATCATCAATTAAATTTGCATTGGTAGAGGTTTCAATAAATATTTTTTTCTCTTTCGCTATTTTGATCAGATCAAAAATATTTTTATGCATGAATGGTTCACCCTGAAAATAAAGAGAAAGATAAATTAAGTGCTGATGAGTTTGATCAATTATTTTCTTGAATACTTCAATATTTATTTCGCCCTTGGGTCTTGTCAGAATATTTTTTCCGGTAAGGCATTCCACACAATGCAGATTGCAGGAAGTAGTAGGCTCAATAGAAACAGCCACAGGAAAGCCTTTCAGCCATGGTTTGCCGATCAGTAATGAAATAAAATAACTGAAATAGATTTTCGATGCATTGAAAACCCTTCGAAAAGTAAAGCAGGAAAATAGTTTAATAAACATTCCGAAGGGCATAAGAAATAATTAATAAAATATTGTTAGATACCTTCAGTGAGTTTTTGCACTAATCTGAATTTGCTGAAAAATTCTTTTGCCACAATGCGAATCACGGTATACGAAGGAATAGCCAGGATCATTCCCGGAATACCCGCAATACTTCCTGCTGCCATGATCACAATAAATATTTCCAGCGGATGCGCTTTCACGCTGCTGGAATATATTGTTGGCTGAAGTACCATGGCATCGAGTAAATTTACCGTTACAAAAACACAAAGCATTTTTATGATCATAGGAACAATCTCGCTGTAGAAATCGGGACTAAGATTTCCCGTGATGCCAAGCAATATTCCAAGGGCACCACCAATCAGCGGTCCCACATAAGGAACCACATTCATAATGCCCGCAAAAAATCCAATGATCAGTGCATTCTTCACGCCAATGATCATCATGCCAACAGTAATTAGTGTGATAACTATAAACAAGTCCAGACACAGTCCGATAAAATACCTAGTGAGCATTTTGCGTAATTCAAGAAGGATATGTTTTACCTCCGTTTGGTAATCAATAGGAGTAAGCAGCATGATAATATTGAAGAACATTTTCTCATCTTTCAGAAAGAAAAAGGTGGTAAAAGAAATAGCGAAGAACGCCCAGAAAACATTTCCTGCAAAACCAAATATATAACCGAACACATCTGAAAATTGAGACACACTTGCATAAGATAAAATCTTTGCAGAAATGGAACTTTCGATGGACTCATTGGCGGAGATTAAATTATAGTCAACCAAAAAACTATGCATAGATGCCAGTGGTTCTTTAAAATATTCAGTAAATGTTTTGGGATCAATATTTGAAATAGCTGTCGCCTGATTGGCAATGATTGGAACAAAAATACTGATGAGCGCCACCACTGTGCAAATAATTACTAACAACGTTATTATTGCACTCAGAGTATTCGGAAAATGAAACTTCCCGATTTTTATTTTGTTCAGTGTTTTAACGAGAGGCTGTCCGATCAGTGAAAGCACTGCTGCAACCAGAACATAAGTTACAATGGCAGAAAAGTACCATACCAGAAAGGCAACAATAATTACCATCAGAGAAATAATGATCCAGCGGTTTTTGTTCTTCATGTATTTTGTATTAGAATTCAAAAATAAGAATTATTATAAAGCGAAGACCTTGTTGATTTTTAATTATTTTTGTAAAATAAATCTGACGAAATGCCAACACCCTGTTACTACATCCGTAATGCAAATATTGTGAATGAAGGTAGTATTTATACAGGAAGTGTACTGATTGAAAACGGGCTGATCAGCAAAATAGTAAAGGACAAAGAAGCAATCGATCTGCCCATTCCGCCCCACGCAATAGTAATTGATGCTGACGGAAAATATTTATTTCCCGGTGTTATTGATGATCAGGTTCATTTTAGAGAGCCCGGCTTGACGCACAAAGCAGATATTTATACCGAATCCAAAGCAGCTGTGGCAGGCGGTGTTACATCTTTCATGGACATGCCGAACACTACACCTAATGCAGTGAGCATAAACATTCTTGAAGAAAAATATTCACTGGCTGCTTTAAAATCACTGGCGAATTATTCTTTCTTTCTGGGTGCAACAAATAATAATATTGAAGAAATATTAAAGGCAGATCCTGAGAAAATATGCGGAGTGAAAGTATTTATGGGCGCTTCCACCGGCAATATGCTGGTAGATGATGAGGAATCGCTGGAGAAAATTTTCAAAGAAGCGAAACTTCTTATCGCCGTGCATTGCGAAGATGAAAACATCATCAAGGAAAATATTGTTGCTTATCAAAACCAATATGGTGAAAATATTCCTATTGCCTGTCATCCGCTGATCAGAAGTGAAGAAGCTTGTTATAAATCTTCATTAAAGGCTGTGGGTTTAGCAAAAAAATATAATTCACGATTGCATGTACTTCATATATCTACGGCTAAAGAGCTTGACCTGTTTGATAATTCCATTCCTTTGGATCTAAAAAGAATTACAGCTGAAGTTTGTATTCATCATCTTTGGTTTTGCGATGAAGATTATGCAGAAAAGGGTTCATTGATCAAATGCAATCCTGCGATTAAAACAAAACATGACCGCGAAAATCTTTTTATTGCCTTGCTTGACGGGCGCCTTGATATTGTGGCAACAGATCATGCACCACATTTATTGGAAGAAAAAAATAATCAGTATTTAAAATTGCCATCAGGTATTCCGCTTGTTCAGCATTCGCTGGTGGCCATGCTTGAGTTTTATCATCAGAAAAAAATCTCTCTTGAAAAAATTATTGAGAAAATGTGTCACTCACCTGCCGTGTGTTACAAAATAAAAAATCGTGGATTTATCCGTGAAGGATATCATGCAGATATTGCCCTTGTTGATATTAATGATCCATGGAAAGTGGACAAAGAAAATATTTTATATAAATGCGGATGGTCTCCTTTTGAAAATTTCACTTTTAAATCTAAAGTGAAGAAAACTTTTGTGAATGGCCGATTGATTTATGATCAGGGTATTTTTAATGAAGATTTAAAAGGGCAGAGGCTGGTCTTTGAAAGATAATCGTCAATTGAGTTCTTCCAGAAAATTAAGATCTTCTCGCATGATGGCCACGCCCAGATTATAAATGTCAATCCTTTGGATGTATTTCAGGAATTTTTCATTTTTCTTTATCTGTGCTTTTCCATAGTAATACCAGTCTTTATCAAGGATTTTTTCCAGATAACTTGTATCTCCAGTTGTGATGCCCATTCCAAGATAAAAAATATCTTTATTTTTGATATCTACCAGCAGCGAATCGTTTTTCTCAAGTTTTGCAATAGCCAGAAAATAAAGGTCATTGCCTCTGTTACTGATATTATTCAGATAAAAACTGCTGTTAAGAAGGATTGCCTTTCCATAAAAATAAAGATCCAGCTTTTTATACGTGATTGTTTTGGCTTGGGCATGTAGAGATTCATCGGTAGAAACCAAAGCTACGAGGCAAATCACATATATAATTAATCTTTTCATTTACAATTCTAAGAAGCAAAAATAGTAAAACCATCCCAAGTAAAAAGCCAAACCCAAAAATTGAACCATCTATTTTACTGTTTATACATCTTTTTCATTTATTTTTGCTTTGAAATCGATAACGATGAACAGACATATAATATTGTTTTCTGCATTATTTTTTATTTTCTTTTCCTGTAAGCACAGCAAGGATGGAGTTACATCCATGAAGGAACCGGCCAATATAATTCCTACAGAAAAAATGATTAACCTTATAACAGATATGCATATTGCCGAAGCTTTGATAGTACAACATCAGTCCCATGGACAAAATGTGCCTTATTACACGGCATTGTATTTCAAAACCATTTTAAAGAAATATAATATCACCAGAAAAGACTTCTACGAAAATATGGAATATTATGCCTATGATTCCAAGAAAATGGAAGGTATATATACAGAAGTGATCACAAATCTCACCAAGAAACAAACAGAAATTAGCCTGAAATAATTATTACTTATTGTAAACCGCAGTGCATGTATCTATGTCTGCAATGTCAGTCTCCGTGTAATTCCAATTCATTGTGGTGGAATTTGCCAGTGTGCCGCTTCCATTAAAAGTACAATTGCAACTTGTTGTTTGATTCGATATTGTTATAGTGCTATTGGTTACCAGTCCCTTTATTTTTATAGTATCTCCAAGTTGATAGAAATCGGATAATAATACATAGCTAGTATTGGACGGGTCCTTGCTGATTGTCACAGGATAAGCCGAAGTACCATGAATATGACTGATTTCACTACATGTCCATGTACCGATAAATTTATCACGCGGATCTGTAACAGGTTGAGGATCATTATTAGAATCATCGGGTTTGCAGGAATAAAATCCTATGACAATCATAGTCACCAGGATGGAACAATATAGCAGGGTCTTTTTCATGGGTTTGTTTTTATTGGTGTTTTCTTATTTGACAAAATTCATGCCTTGATCTTGAGATACAAAGATAATCATTTTTCCGGTTTTGAGCTAGCCAATATCCAGAACAGAAAATGCATTCTTTTTGTTCAATTAAAAAGCCCTGGACACAGCCACAATCCATCTAAACTTAAAATGTTCCGTCTCCACTGCTGGAATTCTATTTAGAAATAATGGCATGTCAAAACGAATTGTCAAAGGATGTACTGTTTCCAACATACCCCATTTCTTAATGGTAAGTGCTGTGCCAACTCCGGCATCAGCCCTGAAATCAGCTAAAAGTAAATTATCCTTTAACTGGTTATAGTTTATCACACCGATATCGCCAAACAAATAGGTGTTAAAAGAGAAATATTTTCTTAATGCTCTGGGATGGAAATTAAATAGTTTGTCGAATTCGAGTTCGGCATTCACAGCAGCGCCGCTGGTTCCACGATATACTGAAATAATATTTCCGGCCGTATCTTCCTGAGCAACCAGGTACCCTGCATATCCACGAAGATTCAAACCTCCTCCATATTGAAAATGATTTGTGTTTGGACCGTATCCTAACCAAGTTTTATCCACAAATCCGGCGGAACGAACATATTTATTATCCATCATTTCTTCAGGATTTCCTCCTGCCAGATAAAGTGATGATTCAATAGGCATTGAATTTCCCATCGAAAATTGTGCAAAAGCTCGTGTCTTTAAAACTAATTTCCAAATAGGCTTAATATCTTTTATTGTTAAAGAGATTGCCGTGAAATCATAATTGCTGTTTAAAGATGAAGAACGTACATCAACATTGATGATTCCACCATCTTCTAAAGGGTTTTCAAAAGAATGGTCCATACCGAATGAAAGAGTATTATTGTAACGGATCTGACCTTTATTCACTGAGATGCCCCATTCTTGCGGGTACAACAGGTAATTCAAATCAGCACTGTCGCTACGGAACATGCATTTGATATTAAAATATATTCTGTTGTTGAGTTTCGAATTTTTCTTTTCATATTCTGCTTTATATGCATTCATTCCATCAAGATTGATCGCAGACAAAAATATTTTCGCATTTTTCGAAAACTTATCAATTCCTGTTTGATAAAAAATACGATAAGAGATATTTTCAAATTTATTAATATAAACCGTCGTATCAAATTTGTTTTGCATAATACCGGTATTAGCCCAAACGGAAGCATCAAACACATGTTTATAATGCATATAACCGCCACCGAAATTTACGCCGATCTTCACACCATCATAACCATTCCACCAGAAATCAGGACGTGCCTTTAATTCATATCTTGTCCAGTCAGGTGGATTTTTTATTTGAGAATCAAATGCAAATCCGGGATTCATATTCGTGGAATTGTTAAGCATGTTTACGTCTGCAAGGCGCTTTGATGGATCAATCACTACTTTGGAGACTCCATCAGGAACCTTGACTACAGCCTTATATGTTGGATTCAGATTATCCCATCCAATCCATCTCGGAAGTACCGTTGCATTTGTTTCTTTTGCATACCAAGTATTTGGAATATAAAATTTAGTCACAGAGTCATTCGGTGAAATCACTTCAAAATCAATCGGCATCTGCATACGGCCTTTGCGTTTGAATTTAATAACATAAGTATCTACTGCTCCTTTTTTTCTGATAACTGATTTGATCCCATAATCAATGGTCTTAGTTGTCTCAAGCCATTCATCAAAGAACCAGTTAAGGTCAACCTTCGTGTAATCAATCATTGATTTCCGGAAATCTTCAAAATAAGGATGACAAAATTTCCATTGTTTAAAATAGTGCTGCATCGCTTTCCAGAAAAGATCATCACCTAATACATATTGCAGATTGTAAAGCATGGTAGTCGTTTTCTGATACACCACCCGATAGCCGCTTCCCTGAAGGGGTCCCTGAGTGAACATATCAGAATGAGTATTCAGCGTTTCGTCATCATTTCTGATGGCATTGTTCACATATTGTGTGTAAGCAAGTTTATCTTTGAAAGAGGTGTTTTTTCTGAAACGATTGACATAACTACATTTTTCGGGTGAAGTGGTAGGCTCCGTCTTGGAAATATTATCCAGGAAATTAGATGTGATGAATTGCGTGAAACCTTCATCGAGTGCTGCACGATAAGTTTCATTATTTCCCACCATACCAAAGAACCAGTTATGGCCCACTTCATGAGCCAGTACAAATTTATAATTGGGATCAAGTTCGCCATCCATTGAAAGCATTGGATATTCCATGCCTGAGTTGGCATCTGAAACAATTACCCTGGGATAAGCATACATGCCTATTTTTTCTGAATAATTCTGAATAACCTTTGCTGTGAAGTCTGCAGCATTCTGCCACAGAGAAGCATGAGGTTCCTGTGCCAGCGCAATAATTTTAACGCCTTTCCATTCGGCGCGCCCAATACGGAAAGTGGGATCAGCTACAAAAGCAAAATCAATCACATCGTCAGCATGGAATTTCCATGTTTTCTTTTGTGTGCTGTCATAAGGAATGATTATGCTTGGTGCTGATTCAAGTTTTTTATCCTTAAAATTTTTGATATCCAGCTTTGCTTTTAAATCTGCGGGAAGCATTTCATCTTCATTTTGTAATACTCCGGTGGCATCCACAATAAAATTATTAGCGAAGGTTAGGTCCACATCATATGCCCCGAAATCTCCGTAAAATTCATGCCCCAGATGCTGATCGGTTGTCCAGCCGAATTTACGGTCATACACAGAAATGCGCGGATACCAATGACCGCCATTATAATGTTTAAATCCATATGCATTGAAAACACTCATTCTTCTCCATTCAGCACCAATATCAAAATATGTTTTAAACTTGATATAAAAAGTAACACTGCCACCGCTTTTCAATGGTTCAGCCAGATATACTTTCATGATAGTGTTATCAAGTTCTGTTTTAAGATCAACATTTCCGCTTGAAATTTTCTCTACAGTGATATCAAGTTTATTCTTTTCATATTTGCCATATTTTTCATCATTTCCATTTGACTTTTCCATGTTGTCATAGTATGATCCGGGCTGGTATGCATTTTCATATAAATGGAAATATACAAAGCTGAGAACATCAGGCGAATTGTTTGTATACACAAGAGTTTCATCTCCTGTAAGAATATCAGTTTTTTCATTGATACTTGCTTTGATAGTATAATGAACATCCTGTTGCCAGTATCCTTCAAAAGGCTTATGATTTTTCCAATATAGAGGATCTGAAACATTCTGCGAGGACAGTGAGAACCCAAGAACTACAAATAATAATGAAAAGAAAAATTTCTTCATTTTCATATCACAAATTTTAATTAGAATTATATAAAAAAACATAGATCATTGTAATTAAATCCAATGATCTATTAAAATATTTGGCTATTTACTCAGCACTTTGAATTCCGTACGCCTGTTCATCTGGCGGCCTTCTTCAGTAGCATTGGTAGCAATAGGTTGTGTAAATCCATAACCTTTAAAAGTCATTCGTGTGGCTTCGACACCTTTACTTACAAGATAATCAACAACAGATTTAGCACGGCTTTCAGATAATTTCTGATTAAAATCAGCAGCACCTTTATTGTCAGTATGACCAGAAATTTCAATCTTCAGTGTCGGGATATCATTCATTAGTTTGAGAAGAATACCAAGCTCAGCGTAGGATTCAGGTCTTAATGTGGATTTACCATAATCAAAGAAAATGTTGTTCAGTACGATCTTTGTTCCTACTTCAAATCGTTTCAAAAGTATGTCTTTATTTACTTCCTGATATCCGGTAACAGCAGGAATATCAAAATTCTCAGAATGGAATAAGTAATTTTCGGCTTTTACTGCAATACCGTAATTTTTTCCCGAAGGTAATGAAACCAGATATTTCCCGGTTTTGCTGTTCGATTCAAAAGTAGCCAGCACTTCATTCTTCACATTATCTGTAAGCACAATCTCTGCTTTGATCGGATCTTTGGTCTTCTCATCCATGACCACTCCTTTCAGAATAGTGAGGTTGGTTGATTTAATCACAACCGTTGGTTCTATTACGGTTTCACTGATAGGTTCTGTTTTATTAGCCAGCAGATTATCTTCATTGTTATTCGTTAAAGGTTTTTCAACACCTAAAAATGTGATTACATAAATATCCCGATCCCCACAACCACCTGCGATTGCAGAAGCATAATAACCATGTTTACCGCTTCCTGATATGGTGAAAAAAACATCTTGTTCAGGCGTGTTAATCGGATAACCGATGTTTTCAGGTTCGCTCCATCTGCCATTTTCAAAAGTCGTTTTAAAAATATCATAATCACCCATTGTTTTATGACCGCGTGAACTGAAATACATAGTTTTCCCGTCAGGCATCATAAACACACCTTCTTCATCATATGGTGTGTTGATAGTGGATCCCAAATTAACAGCCGCTCCCCATCTTCCTTTTGCATCTAATGTAGACATATAAATATCTGTACCACCATAACCACCAGGGCGGTCACTTACAAAGTAAATAGTTTTAAGATCGTATGAAAAAGAAGCTGATGATTCATGATAAATGGTGTTAATATTTTTATTGAGCCTTTCTGGCTTGGACCATTTATCGCCATCCAGATCACATTGGAAAATATCGCCACCATTATCTCCTTTATAAATAAACAATTTTTGTCCATCCGGTGATAATCCGACGGTTGCGTCATGCATATCTGAATTCACCGGTTTGCCCATATTGACGGGCGCTGACCATGTGCCATTTTGATTAGTAGTCATGTAAATGTCTTCGTAATACTGATTATCAGTCGGGTCTTTTTTATCACTCATTCCTCCCGGTCTGCGCGAAATGAATAACATCATAGATTCATCAGCATTGACAATAGGACCATATTCAGGATAAGGTGAATTCACCGAACAACCCATGTTATCAATAAAAACTCTCACAGGTTTAGCTACCAGTTCCTTTCCTGTTTCACATTCAGCTATCTTTTTATCAATAACAGCTCCCAGCTTGCTAAGATCGGCAGGCAATAGGCCTTGTTTATAAGCTTTGCATTCAGCAATGGCTTTATCGAATTCATATCCGACATGATAGGCATTTGCCAGCAGCCAATGTAAATCTGGTGCTACATAAGGATTTAATTTTAATGCTGTTTCAAGGTATGGAGTTGCATTTGCTTTTTGAAAAGAATTGAGGTAACATTTACCAATCTTATAATTGAGTAATGCATTGTTGGGATTAAAGGCCTGTGCCTTGAGATAATGCTCAACGGCCGTAAGATAATCGCCCTCCATCCCGGTCTTAAAAAGCTCATCCCCATCTTTGATTTCGCTCAGCGCATCTTTCAACTTATCTTTCAGCCCGGGGAAGCTCGCTTTGTTAAATTCAATATTTTGGGCAAAGAGGGTTGCTGATGAATGGAATATCACAGAAGTGATTAATATTACAGCGATATAGCGGAATAAAATAAATGTTCTTTTCATGTGTAAATAATTTGTTTTTTAATGGTCACATGGAATACGCCATGCTTGATATTTTTTATTATTTTTTGCGTTTTGCCAATCATGGCTATTTCATATCAACTTTTAATTACATTGTTGTTTAACATAGTTACTGGCATTGGTAACACCTAATTCTGCTGATTTTTTCCAGTCAGTACAGGCACCCTTAGAATCCCTCAGCATTTCTTTAGCTATGCCCCGGTTAAGGTAGGCAAATCCATAAGAAGGATTCAGTTCAATAGCTTTATCATAATCAGCTACAGCACCTTTAAAATCTTTCTGTTTATACTTTGCATTGCCCCTATTATTATATGCAAATGCATATTTCGGATTTATTCTGATAGCATCATCATAATCAGTAATCGCACCTTTATAATCTTCTTTTTCAAATTTGACCGTACCACGATTGTTTAATGCAATGTAGTACTCAGGCTTTAATGAAATGGCTGTTGAGTAAGCCACGATCGCACCATCATAATCTTTCATTTTCTTTTTTTCGCTGCCAAGATTATTATAAGCAAATGCCAGTTTTGGATTTAGCTGAGTGGCTTTGTTGTAATCAGCTAAAGCCCCGGTGTTATCGTCCATCATCCGTTTTGCACTGCCTCTGTCATTATAAGCATAAGCATATTCGGAATTAATGTTAATGGCTTGTGAGTAATCATCTATGGCTTCCTTATATTTACCGCTTTCAAAGTACAAACCACCCCGATAATAATAGGCCTGCGAATAAGCGCTGTTTTTTTGAATGGCAGTAGTATAATCTGTGAGTGCTCCGGAAGTATCTTTTGTTTCATATCTGGCCTGTGCGCGACTGAAAAATGCTTTTTCATTCGTAGGATCATTCTCAATAGTCTTGTTAAAATCAGTTACGGCACCGGAAAAATCTTTCAATTCCATCTTGACAGAACCCCTGTTATAAAGTGCTTTAGCAAAGTTTGGCTTGACTGCAATAGCTGCGTCAAACTTCTTCAACGCATCACTTAAATTTTTCTTTTCGAAAAAAGTGATCCCTTCGTTATAAAGTTTTTCAGCCTGCTGTTCATCTAGTACAGCGACTTTCACCGTGTCCTGCGAAAAGCAAAATCCGCTGAAAACAATCACAGCAAAAAATGTTAATTTTAATCGTTTCATAATTTTAGATTATTGTTTGTTATGGCTTACTGAAATATTATATGAGCAAATGTAAAAAATATTTCGATTATCAAGCATATTTTTTAAAAGGAAAGGAACTCAAAAATTGATTGACTGAACAGATCAGATAAAACAAAAAGTGAAAAAACCACACTGCCAATTCCATTAAGAGTAGCAAACGCCATATTTACTTTGCTTAAATCATTGGGTTTCACAAGAAGGTGTTGATAAAAAAGTAAACCGATAAATATGGCTGAACCGATCCAGTATATCAGGCCAAATGGATAAATGAATCCTGCATAAACAATAAAAATCAGACAAATGATATGTAGTATTATCGAAAAGATTATTGCATTGCGGATTCCTAAAAAAACAGGAACGGATTTTAGATGCATTGATGCATCTATTTCTTTATCCTGTAATGAATAAATAATATCAAAACCACTGACCCAGAATAAAACTATAATAGAAAAGAAAAGAGGAGTCCACGCAAAAACACCGGTGATGGCCAAATAAGCGCCGATAGGTGCTAAGGATAAACCTAATCCCAGAAATAAATGACAAATAAAAGTGAAACGCTTAGTAAAACTATATCCAAGAATAACGATGAGAGCTACAGGTGAAAGATAAAAACAAATATCATTTATGAAATAGGTGGTAAGAATAAACAGGAGTGCATTCACAATGACAAAGATCAGAGCATTTTGAGGATTTATTATTTTTTTGGGGATTTCACGATTTAATGTTCTGGGGTTTTTTTCATCAAATTTTCTGTCAGTATAACGATTAAAGCCCATAGCGGCATTACGCGCAAAAACCATACATAACAATACATAAATGAATAACAGAAAATCAAAAGGTCTTTCTAAGTTCTTCACGCCAAGGAAAAACCCGATGAGTGCGAAAGGCAAAGCAAACACGGTGTGTGCAAACTTTACAAGCGATAAATATTGGTTGATTTTTTTAAACAAAAGAAATGCTTTAATCAATTACATCTGAGCAAATGTAAATAATTAAACAAAACAATATTCATAAAATAAATAACTTCGCTTTATGAAACGCTTATGCACTTTCATTTTAAGATACCTTAAATACCTTTTTAAAGCGAAAGGCAGACATTCTATTCATTCTCCGTTTGTGTTTGATCTTTATGAGAATTGTATTTCAAAAAAATCTGAAAATATTAGTTTTGATAAAATTGAAAATCAAAGACAAATACTCTTAAAGGACAGGAGTACTATTCATATTCAGGATTTTGGAACAGGATGCAACAGAAACAGCTGTGTCGCTGATGTTGTAAAGCAATCATCAAAACCTTCAAAACAAGCACAATTACTATATCAACTGGCTTTACATTTTTCACCGGAAACCATCATCGAGTTGGGAACTGCAGCAGGTATCAGCACAATGTACATGGCTGCAGCTTATCCTGAAAAAAAAGTAATCACTATCGAAGGCAGCCCTGAAATAGGAGCTATTGCAGAAAATAATTTTAAAACACTTTCATTTGAAAATATTGATTTAATCATTGACACTTTTGATAATGCATTTCCTGCGCTAAATAAAAAAATCATTAATCCTGCATTAATATTTATTGACGGGAACCATACCAAAGAAGCCACATTGAGATATTCTAATCATTTCATTTCAATTATTGACAAACAATCTGTCATGGTTTTTGATGATATATACTGGTCAAAAGGAATGATGGAAGCATGGAATGAAATAAAAAAACATCCTGATGTAACTGTAAGCATTGATCTCTTTACTTTTGGAATAGTTTTTTTTAAATCAGGATTAACGAAGCAGGATTTTATTCTGCGCTTTTAATCATATAATTGTTATTTTTGTCTCTGAAATTATTTGATGATGATGAAGGAAGAAATTATTCAGTTAGAAGGTATTTGTAAGTTTTACAAGGTTGGAACTGAAGTGATCAGGGCTTTGCGGGGAATTACACTCACGCTTTACCGTAATGAATATATTGCAATCATGGGCGCCTCGGGTTCCGGAAAATCTACACTAATGAATGTGCTGGGATGCCTTGACACACCTACAGAAGGATCGTACGTGTTGAATGGAACCAATGTAAGTATTCTAAGTGATAACGAATTAGCTGAAATTCGCAATAAAGAAATTGGTTTTGTTTTTCAGACATTTAATCTGCTGCCTCGTTCTACTGCCTTGGATAATGTGGCTTTACCACTTATATATTCCGGCGTGAACAAACAAAGACGAAATAATAGGGCTGTTGAAGTGCTCACCAGTGTTGGGTTATTCGATAGGATGAACCACAGACCAAATGAACTTTCCGGTGGCCAGCGCCAACGTGTAGCATTAGCAAGAGCTCTGGTGAATAATCCATCCATTATTCTTGCTGATGAACCCACCGGAAATCTTGATTCAAAAATCTCTATTGAAATCATGGGTTTGTTTGAAGAGATTCATGAAAAAGGAAATACCATAATATTAGTTACTCACGAAGAAGATATTGCACATTATGCACATCGCATCATTCGGTTGAAAGATGGTGAAGTGGAATCGGATGAAATCAATCCGAATCCCCGCAAATTTGCTGTTGAAAAACTGAGTCTTGTTGAAGAATAAATTTTCTTTTCTTACCAGATGAAAACAACACGAATTTATACTAAAACTGGTGATACTGGGGAAACAACCCTGCTTGGAGGAAAACGGGTTGCTAAATATCACGACCGTATTGAAGCATATGGTAATATTGATGAACTTAACTCTGACATAGGCTATCTTAGAGTACTGATAAAATTAAAAAAAGATAAAGATTATCTTCTGCATATTCAGCATTGTCTAATGAATGTGCAGACGCAACTTGCAGCTGCTGATGAAAAAATTGCTGCTAAGTTTCCTGTATTAAAATCAGATGATATTAAATCTCTGGAAAAAGAAATTGATACTATTTCTGAAAAATTGCCACCACTAAAATCTTTTCTTATTCCTGGAGGAAATCAGGCAGCAGCATGGTGCCATATTGTAAGGTGCAGCTGTCGCCGGGCAGAAAGGCTCGTGGTAAAACTTGCCGAAAAAAATAAAATTGATGCCCTCATCATACCATATTTAAACAGGCTCTCAGACTACTTGTTTGTCCTTGCCCGCAAGCTTTCTTCTGATTGAAATTCATGCTGATTTCAGAAAGTAATTATTGAAATGGAACTGATAAAAAAATATTTTCCTCATTTAACGGATAAGCAGTTTGAGCAGTTTGAGTTGATGCTGCCATTGTATGATACGTGGAATAAAAAAATTAATGTCATTTCAAGAAAAGATATAGATAATTTTTACGAACATCATGTGTTGCATTCGTTAGCTATCGCAAAATTCATTCAGTTTCACCCTGGTTCAAAAATACTTGATTTCGGCACGGGTGGTGGATTTCCAGGCATCCCTCTTGCAATTATTTTTCCTGATGTTCAGTTTCATCTTGTGGATTCCATCGAAAAAAAAATCAAGGTTGTTCAATCAATAATAAATGAGCTGGAACTTAAAAATACAATGGCCCTTAAACGACGTGCTGAAATCACAGGAGGTAAATTTGATTTTATTGTAGCCCGTGCTGTGACTGCCCTGCCTGAATTTTATACAAAAGCCATCACTCGTCTCTCGGATAAATCAAACCATGAAATTCCGAATGGAATAATTTATTTAAAAGGCGGAGATTTTTCAGAAGAATTGAAAGAACTTAAAATTCAAACTCGAATCACCCAAATCAGCAATTTTTTTGAGGAAGATTTTTTTGTCACAAAAAAAATTGTACTCATGAATAAATAGTTTTTTATAAACATCAATAAATAAGCATTTTTCAGAATGTCGAAATTCTTTTTTGAAAATAATCTTTGCTCCATTCAATAAATTTTTCTTAATTAGCCTTTTGAAACTATAATTCACAACAAAAATAAAAGGAGGAATCATGTCAGAACAAAAGAAATTTGTGCCTTTCGTTTCAGCGGAGACAAACATGTCGGAATTCACTGTTAAGGCGCTAATCATTGGCTTGCTCATGTCGGTGGTCTTGGGTGCTGCAAATGCTTATCTGGGATTAAGGGCGGGTATGACCATTGCTGCAACATATCCGGCAGCAGTAATAGGTATGGCTATTTTAAAAACCATGAAAGGATCAATACTGGAAGAGAATTTTGCTCGTACCGTTGGATCCATAGGCGAGTCGGTAGCTGCAGGTGCTATTTTTACGCTGCCGGCATTTTTTGTGTCAGGTATATGGCCGGAGTTTTTCACAATAGGACATTACATTACTTCATCATTAATTCTGATTGCCGGTGGTATACTGGGTATCATGTTTGTTGCTTTGCTTCGCCGGGTAATGGTTGAAGATGTGGAACTGAAATTTCCGGAATCCATTGCAGCAGCTGAAATACATAAAGCAGGCCGCAGAAGTGGCGGTGGCTCTAAATTTCTTTTCGGAGCAATGGCAGGTGGCGCAATTATCCAGGCATTGGGACAACTTAAATTTTTTGCTACTTCATGGAGCAAATTCATTGCTTTCTCGAAGCAAACAATTACCGGCACCTTATTTACAGGTAAAGGCGGTATTATGCTTAGTACTCCCGGTATCAGTCCGGCATATATGGGTGTTGGATACATCATCGGACCTAAATATGGTGCTTTGAACTTTAGTGGTGGATTAATAGCCTGGGGTTTGCTTGCTCCAATTATTTATTATTTTATTTCACCTTCAATCAATGTTGATTTTCTTAACAGTTGGGCAGCTATGCTTCAGTTAAAGGATCCTTCTTTGAAGACTGCTGATGCGTTGGCTAAGGTTAGTGACTCAACTTACCAGATTACACAGATATGGCGATTTATCGTAAGACCTATTGCTATTGGCGGTATGTTGATGGGTGCCTGTTTCACTTTATTTAAAATGCGCAAAAGCCTTGGTGAAGGGTTAAAAAGAGCTATCAGTGATGTACGTAAAGCAGCAGGCGGTAGTAAAGTAGAAACTGCACGGACTGAAAAAGATATTCCTTTTAACTGGATCATTGTTGGTATTCTGGCAGTGGCTTGCTTAACATTCGTAATAACATTTTTTGTATTTGAAGCCAGCATTCTCGTCTCAATTGTTGCTTCCACATTACTAATCGTCCTTGCATTTTTATTTGGTGCTGTTTCAGGATATCTGGTTGGTATTATGGGATCAAGTAATAACCCGATCAGCGGACTAACCCTTACAGCACTGGTTGTAACGGCTCTTATTTTAGTTGCCTTAGGTGTATCAGGTGATGCAGGCGTGGCAACGGTTTTGGGTGTTGCTGCTATTGTGTGTGTTTCAGCTGCTGTTGCAGGGGAAATGTTGCAGGACTTAAAAGCAGGGCATATCCTTGGTGGTACACCATGGAGAATGCAGATAGGGGATATCATCGGAGTTATTCTTGCAGGTTCGGTCATGTTTGGAGTATTGGTAATTTTAAATCAGGGAGATATTGCACAAGGATTGAAAGACGGATATGATGGTGGTTTCGGAAGTAAAAACCTTCCTGCACCACAGGCCAGTTTAATGGCAATGTTATCAAAAGGAATTGTGAGCGGACAAATGGCATGGCCGCTTATTATTGTTGGTATGCTGATGGGATTGGGATTAATTCTTATGCAAGTGAAGAGCCCGATGCTTGTGAGTGTGGGCATGTACCTTCCTCTGGAAACTACATTTGCCATTTTCCTTGGCGGTTGTGTTAAAGGTATTCTTGAAATGTTTAATACGAATAAAAAGGAGAACGGAAAAGAGGTGCTGGATGCTGATGGAAATCCTATTAAAAAGTATTCCAAAGGACAGATGGTGCGAATGGATAATGTCGGCATATTACTTGCCTCAGGCTTCATTGCCGGTGAGGCTTTGATGGGACTTGTGTTTGCATTACTTTATTTCATGAACGTTCCCACACCTGAAATCTTTAAAGATCCTTCAATTTTTATCAGTCTGACAATACTTACATTGATTGCCTTTACTTTGATATTCATTCCACTAAAGAATAAAGGTGATGCCAGTGAACCGCCACCTCCAAGTGGAAGTTTTTAAATAAAAATAAATGATCTGGCAGGCGAAAACCTGCCAGACTTTTCATAAACCCATGGAACTAAGTTTTTTTGAACGGAGAAAAATTTTGAAAAGCACCAGCATGCTTGAGCTTACGCCTTTTCGTAAGATAGAACATCGCGTGGAGGAGGATGGTTTGATTACATTACTTTATCCCAAATTTAAAAATAAAAAGGTTAGCAATTATATGCTGGGTCGTCGTTCTCCATTCATTCAAATGAAACTTGATGAGATTGGCTCTGCCAGCTGGTTGCTGATTGACGGAAAAAAGAAAGTGGATACTATTTCAAAAGAATTATCAGAAATGTTTGGAGAGAAAATTCAACCAGTTCACGATAGGTTTGGAAAATTTCTTTCACAACTTTACAATAATAAATA
>Ga0182027_10004562_pt1 | contig 21420 bp, 9 predicted proteins | sample 712E1DmetaG_FD_121300 | JGI IMG/M metagenome (GOLD analysis project Ga0182027, IMG submission 121300) | Permafrost microbial communities from Stordalen Mire, Sweden - 712E1D metaG (Illumina Assembly) | ecosystem: Environmental > Terrestrial > Soil > Wetlands > Permafrost | place: Sweden... | reverse complement strand
GGAGCGGTTCGCCGGAAGCACCAAATACCCGTTCCATAAAATGGTCCGCTTCGCCGTTGACGCCATTACGTCGTTTTCAACCGCGCCGGTCCGGGTGGTGATGTGGTTCGGATTCCTGTCCGCGCTCGCCGGATTGCTGTATTCCGTTCATGTCCTCTACATCAAACTGTTCACCTCGAAAACGGTACCGGGCTGGTCGTCGCTGATGGTTGCGATTCTCATCATGTCGGGAATCCAGATGATTACGCTTGGGGTGATCGGCGAATATGTGGGCAGAATAACCGAGGAAATCAAGAAGCGGCCGCTGTACATAATCGACAAGATTTTCGAGCCTGGTCAGCGGTAGCCCGGCGTGCACCTAACGCCGTTTCGCCGCCGGTTATGGTCAAAGAAATATTTGAATTCGCTCGCTGTGGGATTCACCGGCGCGCACATGCGAAGGGGAAGCCTTGCGGCTTCCCCTTTCAAAACCTACCGAACCGTTAGACTTACTTGAGCAGCGTGAGCACGCTCTGCGGTACCGAATTCGCCTGGGCCAGCATCGCCGTAGCGGATTGCGTAAGGATCTGGTCCCTCGTGTACTGCGAGGTCTGTGCCGCAAAATCCACGTCGCGGATCTGGGATTCGGCAGCCTGCTGGTTGGTGTTCGACACGTTCAGGTTGTTGATGGCATGCTCGAGCCTGTTGACATACGCACCGACGTCGCCGCGCATCTTGTTGACGCTGTCGATGGCGTTGTCGATGAGGCTGATGGCTGCAACCGAGTCGTTCTGGGTGGTAAGGTCGGTTGTGCCCACAGCGATGCCGAGGCCGGTCGTGGTAAGAGTGTCAATCGTAATGGTAATGCTGTCCACACCCACGACGCTGTTGGCATCCACCCACAACAGTGAGCCCGCTCCCACCGCACCGAAACGCTGGTTGGCCGTGGAGGAAATGAGCGATTGTTTGTTGTAGTTTGTCGCGTTCGAAATACGGTCTATTTCCGCCTGCAGCGCGGAATATTCCTGCTGCGTATAGGCGCGTTCCGTCGACGTAAGCGTATCGTTGGATGTCTGCACCGCAAGCTCGCGCATGCGCTGGAGGATCGCGGACACTTCGTTTGCCGCACCTTCCGCTATGTTAAGGGCCGCTATTCCATCTTGCGCATTGCGGGTTGCCTGGGCTGTTCCGTTCACCTGCGTGCGCAGGTTTTCCGAAACGCCGAGTCCGGCGGCATCGTCGCTTGCGCGGTTGATCCGAAGGCCCGTCGACAGCCTCTCCAAAGACTGCGCCATGTCAACGCCCACAGAGTAAAGCGCACTCTGCGTTACCATCGCGGAGATGTTATGATTGATACGCATTAGAGAACCTCCTTGTTGCGAATGATACCCATGCGAAAGATATCATTCAGTGTTTCCGGCATCCTTGCCGTTTGGGGAATTATTTCCGCCTTTGACTTTCAGCCTTTTCTTGCTTTGAACTTTCCGTCTTCGATCTTTCTTTTGCTCTCATTGTTCCGTCCTCGTTTTAAGTTATCGGTGTTTTTTTTTCAAACCTTTAGTGTTTCCTCGCCATTCAGTTGCCTGCCCCGTTCCGGCGGGCACGCCGCGTCAGGAATGACGGGGCGGGGGCATTCCGGGGCGGTTGCTGTAAAGGATGGAGGCGGGAAACGGGATGGTACACACAAGTGATGGGTCGCGCCAAAAAAACCGTCGGCGAATAAAGAAACCGCATGCGCGCGAGCTATTCATGGCCATTTTTGCGATGATACCCGACCGCTCGCGTTTGACAATAAATTCCCGGCCTTGCCTGCGGACGCGAACCTTGCTTCGATGAACTTAGTTCGTTGCCAACAAGTTCATTTGTTCCTCATACCTATACTTATGAATTCCATCAAGAAACTTGAAAACGTGCCTTCCTTCAAACCAAAACGAGTACGCGATACACCAAAACGTCAAGAGGAGTTGCTTGGCAGAACTGGCTATGTGTTTTTTTGATTGATTTACCTATTTTCAGCGCTGGCATATACTTTGCGTTTAATCAATAGTCATGGCAAGAATCTTGCAAACGGCCGCCGACACACCTCTTCAAACGTGAGGGTAAATCTATGCGCGCAGCCATGTCTTTCCTTTCGATCGCAGTGTCGTATCTGGTTCTATTTGCTGTTTCTCCGTGTCCGGCCGAGGTCTCTGTGGCTGTTTCCATTCAGGTAGCGCCCCCGGCGCTGCCGGTCTACGATCAGCCGGAGTGTCCCGCAGCCGGATACCTGTGGGTTCCCGGCTATTGGGCGTATGGCGATGACGGCTACTATTGGGTGCCGGGAATCTGGGTTCTTGCCCCGCGGCAGGGGTTGCTGTGGACGCCGGGCTACTGGGGCTGGTCCGACGGCATCTATGTATGGCATGAAGGATATTGGGGCCGCCATGTCGGATTCTACGGAGGGGTGTGCTATGGATTCGGCTATACCGGCGTCGGGTACGCGGGAGGCTATTGGCATGAAGGAGTCTTCAGATACAACCGTTCGGTGACAAATGTGAATGTCTCCGTGGTCCACACTACCTACACGAAAGTGGTGGTGACCAATACCGCAACGGTCAACCGTGTCAGCTTCAACGGCGGCGCCGGCGGAATTCCGGCCCGGCCAACCGCGGTGGAACTTGTTGCTGCGCGCGATCACCATGTTGTCCCGGTGCCGATGCAGATACAACATCAAAGGGAGGCAGTGACGAACCGCGCGCTGCTCGCATCGGAGAATCATGGACAGCCGCCGGCAGGCGCACTTGCGAAACGCGCAACCGCCGCTCCCGCAGGCGACGACAAGGCTCAATCTGCCTCTCCGTCCAAACAGTCCGGGAAGGCGCATGCCGGCAAAAACGGCCATCCGAAGTCGAAGCACGCTCCCCATGGACGCGAGATGTAAGAAACGCTGGTCTGGGAATGTTCGTACCGGATGGGCGGGCATTCCCTTGACTCCCCGAGCCTTTGTCTCGGTAACAATGTAATCTTGACTCGCACTTTCTTCGATCCCCGCATGGCAAAAAGCGATCCACCCGCAAATGCATGTCTGGCGCTCACTCGATGCCGTATCGTGACGTATCTTATTAATCAGAGCACAAATAGGTGACACGTGTCACTCCCACGAAAGTGGGAGTCCGGTTTGTTTCTTTACTGTGGATTGGCAAGTGCCTCTGCTCCATTAGCTCTGTATGCTGGTGAAGTCGCGGCCCCGCTTTCACAGGAATGATATGCTCACGAACTGTCACCTATATTCAAACTGATTTGTGACACCATGACGAAAACCGCGGCGCCCTGTTGCCTGGCCGATACGCGCATGATAGCGCTTTTCGCCTGCCGCTATCACTCAAACCTTCACCGATTGTAATCACTGCCATGCGTCCGACGCTCTACCAACAAATTCTTCTCTGCAACAAACCGGATAACGACGAATTGCTCGGACGATTCCTCACCTACGTGCAAGACAGGCAACTCACGCTCTATCCGGCGCAGGAAACGGCGATACTCGAACTCTACGAAGAAAAGAACGTGATTCTCAACACGCCGACAGGGTCAGGCAAGTCCCTGGTTGCCATGGCGGCCCATTTCAAGGCGCTCGCGCAGGGCAGGCGATCGATTTACACCTGTCCGATCAAAGCGCTGGTAAACGAAAAATGGCTCTCGCTTTGCCGCGAATTCGGGCCCGACAATGTGGGGCTGTGTACGGGTGACGCATCCGTCAACAGAGATGCGCCGATCCTTTGCTGCACCGCCGAGATTCTCGCCAACATTGCACTGCGCGAGGGAGCGAAAGCCGATGTCGGTGACGTGGTGATGGACGAGTTCCACTACTACGCGGACCGGGAGCGCGGCGTTGCCTGGCAGGTGCCGCTGCTCACGCTACCGCAGGCGCGGTTCCTTCTGATGTCGGCAACGCTGGGCGATACCGCATTTTTTGAAGAGGAACTCACCCGTCTCACGTCCCGGCCGACCATGAGCGTTGTCTCAACCGACCGTCCCGTTCCTCTGGTCTATTCCTATGCCGTCACCCTGCTCTCCGCAACGGTCGAATCCCTCGTAGCGCAGGGCAAGAGCCCGGTGTATGTCGTGCATTTTACCCAACTGGAGGCGGCCCAGAGCGCCCAGAATTTCACCAGTCTCAACATTTGCACGCGTGAAGAAAAAGACGCGCTTGCGCAGGCCCTTGCCGGCTTTTCGTTCAATAGTCCGTATGGACCGGACATAAAGAAGTGGCTCCGCCAGGGCATCGGGATTCATCATGCCGGACTGCTTCCAAAATACCGCGTTCTCGTGGAGCAGCTTGCGCAGCAGGGACTCCTCAAAATCATTTGCGGCACCGACACCCTTGGCGTGGGCATCAATGTTCCCATCCGCACGGTGCTCCTCACCCGCCTTTGCAAGTACGACGGCCAGAAGACCGGAATTCTGAGCGCGCGCGACTTCCATCAGATAAGCGGCCGCGCGGGCCGCAAAGGCTTCGACGACCGCGGCTGGGTCGTTGCGCAGGCGCCCGAGCACACAATAGAAAACGCGCAACTCGAACAGAAGCGTGGGCGCGACGGCAGGAAATTCGTCAAACGCAAACCGCCCGAAAGAAATTTCGTCAATTGGGATGTCAACACCTTCAACCGTCTGGTTGCGGCCCGCCCCGAGCCGCTGGTATCCCGGTTCCAGGTTTCCCACGGAATGCTGCTCAACGTATTGAGTCGCGACAGCGACGGATGCGCCGCAATGCGGGACATCATCGCCCGATGCCACGAAACGCCGAAACAGAAGCTGGCCCATGTCACGCGCGCCTGGCAGCTCTTTCGCTCCCTGGTCAATCGGAAGATCGTTGAGTTCGTCGCGCCCGTTCCCGGCGGCGCAAAACTTCGCGTGAACGTTGATTTGCAGGACGACTTTTCCATGGACCAAACCCTTTCACTGTACCTTCTGGAAACCCTGCCGCTCCTCGAGGCGCTGCAACCCGACTACCCGCTTCGGCTCCTCACGCTCGTCGAGTCGATCCTCGAGGACCCGGACATCATCCTCCGCAAGCAACTCGACAAGATAAAGACCCGGAAGATGGCCGAGATGAAAATGGACGGTATTCCCTTTGAAGAACGCATCGAAGAGCTTGACAAACTTGAGTACCCCAAACCGGACCGCGACTTCGTGTACTCCACGTTCAACGAGTTCAGCGACCGGCATCCGTGGGTAGGCCAGGAAAACATCAGGCCCAAGTCAATCGTGCGCGAAATGTTCGAGACCTACAGCTCCTTCGGCGACTACGTGCGCTCCTACGATCTTCACCGCGCCGAAGGAGTGCTCTTGCGACACATCAACAGCGTCTACAAGGTACTGGTTCAAACCGTTCCCAGCGGCGTGAAGAACGACATAATCGAGGAGATGGAAATTTTTCTCGCCACCATGATACGGCAGGTCGATTCGAGCCTGCTCGACGAATGGGAAAAGATGCGCGATCCCGCCTATCTGGCCGCCGAAACCAAGGACGTCCGGCCCCCGGGTGCGGAAGATTTTGACCGCGACATCACCCGCGACGAAAAGAAATTTACGGCGCTCATCCGCTCCCGCATATTCCCTTTCATGTCGGCCCTTGTCAACCGCGACTTCGAAGCGGCATGTGCAATTGCAAACGGTCGCGATTCCTCGTCCCCGCCCGGCAATGGCGACGACGCTGCTCCCCTTGCAACGGGCGGCGTCGGGGATTTCTGGACTGTCGAGCGCCTGCAGCAGGCCATGGAAGCATTTCTTCCGGAGCATGGCGGCATTCGGCTTGATCCCGAAGCCAGGAACATCCGCCACACCTACGTGACGCCATCGCCCGACAAGAAGTTCTGGCTGGTTCAGCAGATGATAATCGATCCGGACGATCGAAACGACTGGGTGCTGGAATTCGAGGCGGACCTTGCGGAATCAGGCCGGCGCGGTGAACCGGTCATCCGGCTCAAGAAATTCGGCAGCCTGGAATGAAGCACCGCGGACAGGAGTCCGCGGCTTCTTCGCGTCCGGGAGTCGCCGAAGCTTGCCTCCCGCTCTGGGGGCCCCCCGCCGAGAGGCACCCCCTATGAGCGTGAGACAACCTCGGCGACTCCCGCGCATTACTCTAAACAGTGAGCCCCAGACTTGGAGTCTGGGGCTTTCTTTTAGTAACGGCGGCAACCCGGTATCCGCGTCACCTATCCGTAAAATCAACGGTCAAATACAAATTCGGATCAGCCCAGTTTATTGTGGCGAGCGTCTGGTCGGTATTCGACGCGCCGCTGAGGGTCGATACCATTCTCCACGTCACGTTGGTCACCAGCGGCCTGGCATCGGTGGAATCCGCCTCATCGCCGATGTCAATTTGCGTCGTGTAAAGATCGAGAAGCGGGAAATGCCGCAGCGAGATGGACTGATCGGTAGTCTCTACCAGGTTATAGGCATAGGTGCTGTCGGTGAGAACGGTGTGCGAAGTGAGCGTCATGGTATCAACCGATGTTCCCGATGCGGAGATTCTGCCCGTAATGGTTCCCGTGGTTGCGGAAACGGCGCTGCCCGTGGTGGCTGAGAGCTGGTAGGGCAAAGAGAATTTGGTGCTGTCCCAGGTGATGGTGCCAACCACCCCCTGCTCGCCATTCCAGTTTGAAAACGAAATCACCGGCAGCGGAGTCCCGTCGTTGAGCGTGAGCGCGCTCTGAGACGCAGAATCAAAGCCTCGCAGTAGAACGGTGATGCGTATGCATTGTTTCAATCTCGCAAGCAGCGTGCTTCCGCCCACCTGGACAACCGTGGAATCGGCGGTAAAGAGCTTGCCCGACACGTCATCCATCAGCTTGCACAACACCGTGTACCGTCCTGCAACGGGCCATGTTTTCTTGACCGAGCTGTCCGGTGAAAAAAGAATGGTGTCCCGGATGCCGCCTGTGTCCTGGATGCTCCATTCCATGTGCCACGTTTTTGGAAAAACGCCATAGCAATGAGCCGTGAGCGTGAGAGGAGCGTTGGTCTGGGTGTTCGTGTCCTGGGGTTCAATATCCATTTTTTTGTAAAAGATGTCACGCCAGACAAAGTTCACGTAATCGTGTGAAAAGACGCCGTTACCAACGGAATCGGTTCCGGTCTGCTGGTCACCGGTGAGATAGAATCCTACGGTGTTAAGCCCCGGAACGAGGTTCAGAACAACAGCCGCGCGGGATTTTACGGGCGGGCCGACCGAATCCACGGCGGTTCCCTCACTGTCGAACACCGTCATGAATTGGGCATGCGTAGCGCCTCCGGCGTTGAGGTACGCGCCGCAGTCTGCGCACCGGTTCTGTACCGGCAGCGTGTCGCTGCCAACGATGGCGCTGTCTGCAAGCGCACCGGAGTCGCTGTCCAGCCGCCACACAACCGCGTGGGGAAATGCATGGGGCGCGTTGCCGCCGATGGTCTTATCCGTAAATTCACCGTACCTCGCCGTGATTTTGTCCCAGTCGATATATGCGGTCTTCGCAAAATACCCGATTTGCGTGAAGTTGATTCCCGGGTCCGCGGCATTGAGCGCTGAAAAATACGGCTGGAAAATAGAATCGGAAAACGTGAAGTAACGATTGGTGTTGCCGGGGAAATTGGGGTCCGCAACCCAGATCTTCCCGTTCGCATAATCCATCTTGTAGGCAACCAGCGCATGGCCTCCCAGATCCTTCGGGCTGTAAACACCTGCGTACTGCGGTTCGCCGGTCACCAGCATGGCAGCGGCAAATGCCCGGTACGAGAGCGGAGGCAGATAGTCGCGCACATTCTTCCACAGTGTTCTCTGGAGCCCGTCCCAATTGAGATCGGCCTGAATCACGGATGCAAAGCGGTACCCTGACGGGTTATCCTGCCAGAAAGCGTCGTTCGACTTGACGCGGTCGTACCCGTGATACAACGGGATGCCGCCGGCCAGCTTCACTTCGTACCAGTACCACATGGAGGTGATGGTCTGGCCGGCGCAATTGCCGTCCGGCGAAAGGTACGAACCATAGTTGACAAATTCCCAGTCGTCGACGCCCGGGTGAAAGCTGGTCGAAATGATACCGCTGCCGGCCAGCGCAGACTCGGTGAACGAACTCACCACAAGGTCGACAAGGCTCTGCGTGGAAGCGCCCGACGTCTTCTTCGCAAGGCCGCCCTCAGCGGACAAAATGCGCGTGCCCGCGGTTACGCTGGTATCCGAAAGCGCAATCAAAGGCAAACCTTCGAGTTTTTTTGTGGTCTCGTTGTAGAGAAACGCCATGGCAAAATCGCCCGATTTTTTGTGAATGGGGATCGAAACCTGGATTATATCCTGCGCGTAGCCGGAAATTCCGGCTATCCGGATCAGCGGCGACAGCGGATGAAAATTCGCGCCGAACGGATTGGTCTTGAGCGACGTCGCGGTGACCGTAATGGTCTGCGTTGAGGTGAGTGCTCCGGAAGGCACCGTCACGGACAGGCCGTCGAGACTGTCGCCCGGCAGGTTCACCACGACACTCCCGCCCGCAACGCCGACGGATTGCTGCACAAGCTGCCGCGGGGTGCCGGTCTGCACCGTGGTATTCGGCTGATCCGTGGTCACAATCCATCGGTCGCACCCTGATACTAATAGAAGAAACAGCGTAATGCAGGGCAAGATACCCAGACTGGTCAGGGACGAGTGACGAATCATCCGGTTCCTCCTTCAGGTTGTCATGCAGAATGTGGGCCAGCGCGCGACCGCCTCTCACAGGGACAAGAATTACCCGAAATTATACGCCTTTTGGCGGGCAAAGTCAACGTTGACAAAGCGACCTGATAGGACCTACACTGAGGGCGGCGTTTTTTTCCTGTCACGGATAAGCCACTCGTGCGAACCTTTTAGCCTCTAATCGCCTTCTCTTGCCCGTGCCCGTGATGGTAGAATCAGGCATCCCTCCATTTTAAACCTGGAGTTTGTTTGTGGGCCTCATCGCCGTTCCCGTACTCCTGATGTTCGGTATCGCCATGTATGTCGGCGCTTACCACCTTCTGCTCTTTCTAATACGAAGAGAAAGCAGGGAGAACCTGTTTTTTGCGTTCCTCTGTTTTTCGGTGGCCGCCTACGACTTCATGTCCTTTGGCCTCTACAATTCCACCAGCGTCGAGTCGGGGATAAATTGGCAGAAGGGGCAATTCTTCGTCATCGCTCCGGTTGCACTCTCCGTTCTCTTCTTTGCAAGCAACCTGTGCGGCCGCAAACTCGATTGGTTCAAGCGATTCTTTGCGACAGCGATGGTTGTCCTCGTGAGCTGCGGCATAGTGTTCAATGACCGGATTTTTTCCGCTGGAAAACCGATTGTCCGGGAGGAACATTTCCTCCTGTTCAGGATTAAATACTTCGAAGCGCAGCCGGCGCTGCTGATGGACATCCTTGAGGTGTGCGCTATGCTCGGGATGTTCTACATCTTCTCGATTCTCATTTCCGCAATTGTACGACAAAAGCGAAAAGAACTCCTTCCGGTAACTGTCGGCTTCTTTTTCTTCTTTCTGGCGGCCTTCAGCGATATCCTCGTTGGATTCAACGTACTGCCCTTCGTTTACACAACGGAATATGCGTTCCTGCTGCTCATCATCATGATGGATTTCACCCTGTTGCGCCGTTTTGTGGGGTATTTCCGGCAGATTCAGACCATGAACGTCCGGCTTGAACAGAAAGTGCAGGAGCGAACCCTCACAATCCGGAACCAGGCCAACGAACTGACAATCTCAAACGAGGAATTGCGCAAAGGCGCGAAGCAACTCGAAGAAGCGAGGATCGCGGCGGACGCGGCCAACAAAGCCAAGAGCGAGTTTCTGGCAAACATGTCCCATGAGATCCGCACCCCGATGAACGCGGTGATCGGATTCGGAGACCTTCTCAGGAACATGCCGCTTTCCGATCAGCAGAAAGACTATGTCGACACCATCTGCTCCAGCGGCGAGCTGCTTGTATCGCTTATCAACGATATTCTCGATATCTCCAAGATCGAGTCCGGGAAAATCGAACTCGAGACCATTGATTTCGATTTGGAATATCTTATCGGCAGCGTCCTCAAGATCCTTCGGCAGCGCACCGGCACCAAGGAACTGGAATTGAACCTCACCTACCCTGCAGGCGTGCCCAGAGAATTCAAGGGCGACCCGACTCGTATCCGTCAAATAATAATGAATATCGCCGGCAATGCGATCAAGTTCACCCAGCGCGGGAGTATTACCATCGGCGTTGAGGCCGGACCGGCCCCGGGAAAAGACAAATCGGTCCTCAGGATATCAGTCCGGGACACAGGCATCGGAATTCCCCAAGAGAAAATTGAAGCCATTTTCGAGGCGTTTACCCAGGTGGATTCCTCAATAACGCGTACGTACGGCGGAACCGGCCTCGGCCTTACCATAGCTAAATCGCTCGTCGAAATGATGGGCGGAACGATTGCGGTCGAGTCCGAGCTGTCAAAAGGTTCCACCTTCGTCGTTACCCTCGAACTCGCCCCTGGAAACCCCTCGGTCTATCAGGACATTGCTCTTGCGCACCTCGAAATACTCAGGGGGAAAACGGCAATTATCGTGGATGACAATAAGCAGTCGCTGGAAATTCTGCGAAACTATTGCGAATCGGCGGGCATGGTTGTGCCGTTGTGCGCCGAATCCGCGTCTGCGGCCTTAGGCTGGCTGTCCTCTCAAGCCGAGCCCCCGGACCTTGTCCTCTCCGACATTATGATGCCCGGCATGGACGGCTATTCGTTCGCGGCACAGATCAGAAAGGACGTCCGGCTTGCAAACGTTAAGTTGGTCGCGCTCACCTCTCATGCAATGCCGGGAAGCGCCGATTTGACGGGCGCGGCCGGATTCGACGCGTACCTTCCGAAGCCGTTTACGAGAAAAGACCTCTCTATGACGCTTCGCGCGATATTCGGCGACCAGCGCCACGTGAAGGGGCAGATAATAACGCGCCACATGGCGGATGAGCTGATGACAAAAGGGCTGAGCGTGCTTGTTGCGGAAGACAATCCTCTCAACCAGAAGCTTATAGGCATTCTCCTGGGCAAGCTGGGATGCGTTGTCGAATTTGCAAATGACGGGCGTGCAGCCGTCGACTGGGCCGAGAAGAAGAAGTTCGACATCGTTTTCATGGACATTCAGATGCCGGTGATGGACGGGTGCGAGGCTGCCGGTCTCATTCGGAAACGTCTGCAGAATACGGTCCCCATTATCGCGCTCACGGCTCGGGCCTACAAAGAGGATGAGGAAAGATGCCGTGCCGCGGGCATGAACGACTTCTTGACAAAACCGATAAGTGCCGATACGGTCAAGGAGAAGATTCTGCTCTGGACGCGCGGGTGACGGATTCCCATTGATGGCAAGCGCAGGACTTCCCGACTTTTCCGTTGACATTTTGTTCAACGGTTTCAATCGCGTCGGCAAACAACTTTCTGATTTCTTCCACAATTTGAAGTATACTATCAATAACGCTCCTGGTCGAAGGCGCGGGCTTCGATAAAACAGTATCGGTTGTCACCTTTCCTGCTTACGAACGGGTAAGGGCGGTGCCACCATCCATGGAGGACCCATGATTTCTTTGCCGACGTTCAGCCGTCACTTGCTCCGCTTCCCTTTGATGCCTTTGCCGGTCTCATCCCGCTCGATCGGGCATTCCGACAGATTGAAGAAGCCGTTCGGCGTTCCACTCGTGATGATGTCCGCCATGATGACATTCCTTGTACCAAACATTTGGGCTCAAACCGTTTCTATTTGGGTAACCACAAGCGACCAGAGCAAGCTGCTGCAGAAACAGCCGACCGAGACCTTCGGCACCAGCAGTAATTCCACAAAAATCACCCTTGACGAGAACACCAAGTATCAGACCATCGACGGATTCGGCCACTGCATGACGGAAGGAAGCGCAGAAGTGATCAGCGGCCTGTCGAGCCGGGCGCAGGACAGCTTGCTCAACGCCCTTTTCAACATGTCAACGGGCATTGGAATCTCTGTCCTTCGCGTTGCGCTGGGAGCTTGCGATTTAGGAAACGGCGTGTACAGTTACGATGACGTTGCCGGCGGTGACCCCACGCTGGCAAAATTCAGTCTCAGGGGCGTGGATTCAACCTACCTGGTCCCGATTCTCAAGAAAGTGGTGGCCATCAATCCGAACATCAAGATTCTGGCCTGCCCCTGGTCGCCGCCGGCCTGGATGAAGACGAACGACTCTTTTATAGGGGGAAGCCTTGCGGCAGCCAACTACGCAGCCTACGCATCGTATTTTGTAAAGTACATACAGACGATGATGGCCAACGGCATAAACATATGGGCCGTGACCCCTCAAAATGAGCCTGAAAACGGCGGCAACAACCCTTCCTGCACCTGGACTTCGGCGCAGGAAACGAACTTTATCAACAACAACCTTGGTCCGGCCTTTGCGGCCGCGGGTATTTCAACAAAGATAATCGCCTACGACCATAACTGCGACGACACCAATTTTCCCACCTTCGTGTGCAACAACAGCTCCTTTGTCGACGGATCGGCTTTTCACCTGTACGCCGGAGATATTTCTGCAATGTCAACTGTTTACAATGCAACGCACAAGAACGTGTATTTTACCGAGCAATGCACGTGCAGCGACGATTTTCCGGGTGAGCTGTCCAATCACGTGCGGAACGTGATGATCGGTTCCTTGACCAATTGGAGCAAGACGGTAATTGAATGGAATCTGGCCACCGACCAGAATCTGGGACCGCATACTAATAACGGCGGTTGCGGCGTGTGCCGGGGCGGCGTCACAGTCAACAGCGCCACGTCATTTTCGTTTAACACATCGTACTACATTGTGGCTCAGTTTTCCAAAGTGATCAGGCCGGAGGCTGTGAGGATAGCAACGACCGCCACCAACAACAATTTGCCGAATGTTGCAGCCGTCAATCCCGATGGAACGCGGGGGTTGGTGGTATACAACAACACCGGGTCTTCGACCACTTTCGACGTCGTGCGGAACTCGCTGTCCTTCCCGTTTACGCTGGCAAACAACGCCGTGGCGTCGTTCTCCTGGGCCGGGCCAACAGCCACGGAAACGAGAATCACGCCGGTTTCCCTCGCCAGCACAATCGTGCAGATTCGTGCTGCACCTTTTGCGCTTTCAACCCGGATTACGGTCGGCCTTTGCAGGGCCGCCAATGCAATCGTGACGATTTGCGACAGCAGGGGCTCGGTTGTCGCCTCGCTTATTCACGGCGTTCTCGCTCAAGGAAATCATACGGTAACCTGGAATGGAACGGACTGCCGCGGCCGGCCCGTGCCGGCGGGCGTCTACTTTGTCAAGGTTGAGGCGGAAGCACTCACGATCGCGAAACCCATACTCAGGGAGTGAAGAAACTCAAACCTAAACCGCGTCAAGTTTCGGGTTATCTTGACCGGGTTAGCGCACTCCATCCAACACTCGATGCCGTACCTTGGCTTCCTTCATCTTCTCGTGCACTCGCTTGGCCTGTACCACGAACGCCTCGAGGTTGGCCTCCACAAGCTGCGGGAACGGGCTGCCGTCGGTTTCTACAGCCAGGAAAGGGAACTCCGGAATCCGATCCAGCAATTTCTTATTGAAAAAGGATACGTTCATCCGCGCCTTGCCTTGCGCGTTCATTTCTTTCTTGAGCACGGCCTCGGCAACACGGGACGGCATGCAGCCGAACGGCCCGATCGATATCACGCCGCATGAATCGTGCAGGATTTCGCGCAGGCCCAGGCCAACGGTAAGGATGCATTCGCCGCGAAAGTTTTCGTTCATCACATGCGTGGCGGACGCGATGGTTTTTTCCACGCGTATCATTTCCCCGGCGTAACATCCGCTCTTTGCGAGCGCGCTCTTTATCCTGCGCTCCCACCACTCCTGCACGCCGGCAACGATATGCATTTTCATTTGTTCGGCCAACGACATTTCCTTCTCCCCCAGCCCCTGGTTGATAACGTAATTGCTGTAGGCGAGGTATTCGGTGACCGGAGCTATCTTCACCATGATGCCCCGGTTTTCCAGGTATTCGGCAATGTTCTTCCTGGAGAACTCGTCGTGGCGCACGAATATTTCCCCGATAAGCGAGACAACGGGAACCTCTCCCGGCCGCCGCGCAAGCGGAACAAGCGCAAGCCTGCGGCTCACCGATGCAAGCACTGCCGAAAGATGCCTCCCGTTCCTGCCTTCAAAATAGGCAAGAATATCGCGCCAGCATTCCTCCAGCGCCGCAAGCGCGGCTGTCTTGTTGACTGCCGCAACGGCGAGAAAGCTTCTGATGTCGCACAGGACGTCGGCAATCAAAATGGACTGCGACGACGACAGCAGCGCGCGGCTTCCCAGGCCCGCGTATCCGTTCTCGTTTGTCATAGGAAGCGTTGCCGCGTTGGAGATCTTAAGGCTCACAAAGAGCTGATCCAAAGCCGTGCAATACTGGCCGAGCCTGCACGGACCGCCGCCGGAAGCCATGAAGAACAACGTGATTTTGTCCTGCGACGGACGGGTCGCAAGGTACTTGAGAAACGATCCGGTGGTGAGAATATACGGCAGGCATTCTTTGCACGACGTGTTCTTCCTGCCTTCAAGCAGAATTTCCTTGTCGGAAATCGGAAGCGCCCTGGCATTGATGCCGATGCCGCGCATCACGGCCGCTGTTCCCTCGGTTGCAAAGCGTCCCATGGAGGGCAACACAATCTCAACATCGGGATCAAAAATGGAACGCACACGGCCGTCCGACGCATGCACAAGCAGCTCCTTGCCCTCAAACGAGACCCGTGCAGGCACAAATCCGCGGGAGGTCCGGCGGTGGCCGACAGCAGGCGCCCTTTGCCAACTCTTCATAATGTCGAGAGCCGCCTCGATCCGGGTGTCGATACCTGCGTCCGCGGTGTGCTGATCGAGTTCGAGCGTGAGCGACGGCTTTGCGCCCATGAGATTTCGAAAATACGTGAGGAGAAACGAATCCGGGCCGCAGGAAAAATTCGTGACGTAGAAGCCGAAAAGCCGGTCATGCCGTTGCACGAATTTGGCCGACTTCATGATCTTTTGGCCCATTGCCCAGAACATCTGTTTACCAACCTCATAATGATCCGTGGGCAGCATGTCGTGCGGAATAATCAGGTGGCCGCGAGAGGCCGTCTTGTGCGGAACGCCCATGTTTGCATCGGAGGAAAACGCGTTGTACGGCCTGCCGAACAAAACGATGCCGAATGTTTCCGGATGCGAATCCAGCCACGACAGCGTTTCCGCGCCCACGTGCCGCAGTTTTGTGTCAAAGGCCCGCTGCATGGCGCAGGCATGATCGAAGGCCTTGGCAGCCGCCGACTCGGCGATGCCCATCTTCGCTGCCATGGCGCACAGCGGCGCCCTCGCCTGCTCATAGTTCCTGCCCATGCGCAGGATGGGTGAAAGCACCACCGTGGGCGAATTGTCGATCTCCTTACGGAACGTGGTTTTGAGGAAATACGACTCTCCCTGGACAAATACGCATAACCGGCTGTACGTCGGTACGTTCTTCACAGGCACCTGCATCACGTGCGGGACAAATATGTAATCGAGGTTCTTCTTGAGAAGGTTGAAAAAACTTCCGTGTGTGATTTCGGCGGGCAGGCAATAGGCCGACTCGATGCGCGAAATGCCTTCGGGATCCACTTCGTCGGAGAGTACCACGGCATACCCCATTCCCGCAAAAAAATGTGAGTACAGCGGGTAGAGGGAATGCGTCAGAAACGAACGGCACAATCCGACGGTATGCTGGTGACGCGGCTCACGTACAGGGGCAACGCCGTACGTCTCGAACAGGAGCCTTTCTCGAACCGCGACAAGATCCAATCCTTCGGTAACGATTTCGGACTTGAGGCGAAGGTTGTAGTACCGGTTGCATGTTCCGCCGAACGGATGCACGGTTCCTGCAATGCGGATCTTTGCGATCTCGCATTTCCTGTCGCATTTTTCCCTGCCGCCTGCGCATACAAAGCTGCCCTCTCGAACAGCCTGGCGTCCGGCGAGCTCGGCCAGGTCGAAATGCATGGGCTCGCTCAGTCCCAAACGCAAACGGCTGTCCGTTTCAAGCGCCACACCCAGCGCGCCCATGAGACCGGGATCCGGCGGAACCACGATTTGCGTCTTGAGCAACGAGGCCATGGCAACGGGCACGGCCTTGTTGTAGCATACACCGCCCTGCATAAAGATCTTCCTGCCCACAGGCCGCGAACCCTTGACGCGATTGAGGTAGTTGAGGCAGATGGAATACACCAGCCCGGCAAGAATGTTGTTCCTGCTTGTCCCCTGCTGGCCCGCCAGTTTGATGTCGCTTGAGATGAATGCGGCGCACTGATCGGTGAAATTGGGAGGCGCGCATCCGGCAAGCGCCAGGCCGCCGATGTCCTCCATTTTCACATTCAGGGATTCGAGAGCAGATTCCTCCAGGAACGAACCTGTGCCTGCGCTGCATGCCTCATTCATTGCGTAATCGGAAGGGACGCCTCCGGTAAGATACGTATATTTCGCGTCCTGGCCCCCTATTTCGAAAATCGTGTCCACGTCCTTGTCGAAATGGGCAGCGGCAGTGGCATGGGCGATTATCTCGTTGATTACGTTTGCGGTGAGCGCGTGCAGTCCCGCAATCTGCCGGCCCGACCCGGTGACGCCGAGCCCCACGATTGACGCACCACAATTTCCGACGGAAGCAAGAATCGCGGCATAGCATTTCCTGGAGGCTTCAACAGGATTCCCGCTTGTGCGCAGATACACCGAAGTTGAGATCCGTTTGGAGTCGCGGTTCATCAGCACGGCCTTGGTGGTGGTGGAACCGACGTCAAGTCCAAGGACGTATTCGGCCGCCGGGTCGAACGAGTCGCGCACAGGCTGTTTGAACTGGACAAGATGTTCCGATTCGGAAAGCGGAGGATGACAACCGAAGCCGGTTGCCGAGCCGTGCGCGAGGTCGCTCCTGTTTCCGGGAACGGCCCGGCACGGGTTGGCAAAAGCCCACAGCGCAGCCCCGTAGGCTTCATAGAATGAGGCGGTTTCGGGCGTCACGAGCGACGCGAATCGCCCGCCCAGGATCTTCACAACCGCCGTATTGAGCGAACCGCCGCCCACGAGCATCACCCTCTCGCAGGGCAGGTCCTTGATGAGGTCGGTGATTTTGTCCGCGACCATGGTGCACAGGCCCGCGGTGATATTCTCGATGGGCTCACCTTTGTTAAGCGCATGCGTGCAATCGCTCTTGCAGAAAACGCTGCACCGGCCCGCAATCTTGTGCGGCGTGCCCTTCTGCGCAAGCGAAACGGCGGTTTCGAGCGATAATCCCATCCGCCGAATCTGTTGCAGGAAGAATTCGCCCGTGCCCGAGGCGCATTTGTTGCCGGAATGAACCGATGCAATCCCGCCCTGTTCGCCAAGCTTGTACACCAATTGCGTCTCGCCGCCCAGCGAAACCACCAGATTCGGAAACGGCGTATCACGGAAATCCTCCCGGAGCGCCGCCTCAATCGCCTCAGGCTCGGAAATGCCGGTGAGCGCCACGCCGGACCGGAAGCTCCGCCCGGTGACGGCAATGCGGTCTATGTCGAACAAATCGAGACGATCCAGCAGTTCCCGAAGCTTTCGGCCGGGATCACCTTCGTGTACCATGCGGCCGGATTGTTCAACAGTCTTGAATTCGGAGTCGCCATTTACTATTGCAAACTGGACCGACGTCGCGCCAAAGCAAATTCCAAGGGTCTTCATTTCGCAGGCTCCAAGCCGGACTTTCCCGCAACTACGGTGACAAATTCCAGAGTTCGTTTAACCCATATGCAGACTGCACGGTCGCTAGTGAAGATACATGTTTCGTGGGTGAGGTGACAAATTTGGGAGAGACGACGTGACTGAAGCGGGATCTTAAGGGCGGAGCCCTTACCAACTCTTGACTTTGAATTTAATCTTGAATTTTTCCAAACCTAACCTGACTGTGCTTTGGACAAATGTCAATTATTACCTCTTCCCCACTATCTCCAAAAAATCCTTATCCTTCCACAACTCCGACAAATCCTTGTCCCTTTTCCACGCGGCAAAATCGGAGAACCCGTTGGAAACAGCCTTGTTGAGCCAGGAAATCGCGTTTGCCGTATCATGTTTGAGGCAGCAGCATTCGGCAAGCCGCCAGCACGATCGCGCCGCCAGTCCGGGGAATTTAAACGCCCTGGCATAATCGGAAATTGCAGCGTCGTACTTTCCCAGATTCTTGTACGCGGTTCCCCTGTGCAAAAATGCCAGGCCCTGCGCGCCTGCGTATTCGAGGGGCGAGAGTAGGGCGATGGCCTTGGTGTATTGTGCAATTGCGCTGTCCAGTCGAAGCTGGTCTGCAAAGGCGATTCCCTTGTTCAAAAGCGCCAGCGCATGATTCGGAGAGATGGCAAGGCAACTGTCGAAATCCGCAATGGCGCCGGTGAAGTCGCCGGCTTTGTGGCGCACGAGCCCCCGGCCGTAGAAGGCATTTGCAAAGTGCAGAGGCGGGTCGAAAATATAGGAGCCCGGTCCGAGTTTAATTGCAGCGGTATAATCGGCGATGGCTTCCTTGAGTTTGCCCGTGGATTTGTATGTTGACGCCCTTTTGCAAAATGCGTCCGCATACGAAGGGTTAATGCGAATGGCGAGGCTGTAATCACGTATCGCGCTGTCGGCCTGGCCGTGGATGTCGCGGAGCACCCCCCGATTTGTCAATGCTTCGACGTAGGAGCTGTCGAGCGAAAACGCGGCCGTGTATTCCGCAATGGCGCTGTCGAACTGGGCTTTGATGTATCGCTTGGGGTCGGATATTTTCATGCGGTCGTCCCAGTGAGGATTTGCAGCCATGTCGGAATTGTAATACCGAACGGACCCAAGCCCATTGTGGGCAATTGGATTCTTTGGATTTGCCGAAAGTGCCGAATCGTAGGCAAATTCGGCGGAGTCCAGGAATCCTATGTGCAGAAACACGTCCCCGATCCCGCCAAGAGCGAGGGAATTGCGGGGATCCCGTCTAAGCGCGCTTCGAAACGCGGCAAGAGCATCGGCGTGTTTCCCCTGTTTCTCCAGGCTATTGCCCTGACTTAGGAGAATTCGAAACTGCGGCGTTGCTGTGTCTCCCGCAACGCCGGTGGCGGCAGACAGAGGTGCAGCCGGCGGCCTGGCTCTCACCGGCGAGCCCACGAGGTCATGCATTGTGATTGTGCCGGATTCAGGCCTGGCGCCGGTACTTTTCTTGCGTTGTCTGAGCGAAGCATGCCTCGACACAAACGGTTTTTGCGTCTGACCGAGGTCGGCTCGGTCAATGTAGGCTGGCAAAGACGCCGTTCTTTCTTCGGGCATTTCTTCCGCCAAGCTATCAACGGGGGGTTCCGGTAATTCCTGACCGTGATATAGGGTTGCTTTTCGTTCGTTCCGGATGGTCTGAAAGAAGTCCGGAGCAATCCGCTTCTGCGGGACAGTGGTTATCCAAACGCCGGCCAGTATACCGATTGCCAAAGCGGCGGATTCGATATTCCGCAGCTTTGCGCCTTTTTCCAGAAAGAAGATGTCGCTGCGCGCGTTGAGGGCGCGAACATATTCTTCGTCGCTCAGGATTCGACCGTCTTCCTCATTGTCAATTTTCATCTCCCCGGCTTCGTCCGGGGCTTCCGCATCGTCGTCCACTAATCTGACCTCCGCGCCCAAGGCCTGAAGTTGCCGCTTCGTTTCCAACGCCTTCCGGTAGTCCGGCTCTCCATAGATGTAAATAGAGTCCTTGCCCCAGCCAGTGAGTACTGTTTCAGCTGATGCGCCCGACAGCCGGGCAGCCAGTTCGGCAATTCGAACCCTGGCGGCTGGGTCATCACAGTTCTTGATGAGAACTCTAAAGCTCATGATTGGCCTCATCTATTAGAGCAAATATCCGGGAAAAGGTTGCTCGTGTTCACGTTGCCGCAATGGCCCCATCAATACGGTCACCCGGACATGACAAAAAATAGTTTTGTCGGTTAGATGGTGATCGAAATCCGGCAGAAAGCAGCGTTTAACCGCTTCGCGCGGCGCAACAGCCAAACAACTGATGCGCCTCCTGAGGCCGCCCCGCAGCCTGATCACAGCCTATTCTGATTGGCATTCAAGTTGACCGCATGTCATTGCGAGGAGTCCGCGACGAAGCAATCTCAACCGTACGAGATCGCCACGCTGCGCTCGCGATGACACCCATGCTCAAAATAACATTGAAAGCAAATTCGTAAGATGCATTGCGAGCGCCGCAATTATCATCAGGACAAACCGCAGCCTTGCATTCCTTTACCCCTTCCACCGACATAAACTATTTTGGATCAATAGTTTTACCGCTTTTTTTTCCCGAGACTCAACCAGCAACCGAAACACGAGACCGGCTCATGATTTCAAGAGAACTTATCGAAAAGAACCTGGCCAACTGCCTTGACGATACATCATTTCTCGGGTTGCCTAACAGGAAGAAGGGCAAAGTCCGCGACACCTACGACCTTGGCGACAGGATGCTGCTCATTACTACGGACCGTCAAAGCGCGTTCGACCGCATCCTCGCGTCCATACCGTACAAAGGCCAGGTTCTTAACCAGGTGAGCTCATTCTGGTTTGACAATACTCGGGATATCGTTTCAAATGCGGTGATCGAAATTCCGGACCCGAACGTGACCGTGGCAAAGAAATGCAAGGTGTTTCCCGTGGAATTCGTTGTGCGGGGCTATCTCACGGGTTCTACGGACACATCCGCATGGACGCTGTATTCCAAGGGCCTGCGCACCATATGCGGCAACGTGCTTTCCGATGGCATGACCAAGAACCAGAAATTCGAGAAACCCATCCTCACGCCTACCACAAAATCGGACCAGCACGATGAATCGATCTCGGCGGCCGACATAGTCGGCAGGGGCATCATCGAAGAAAAAACCTGGAAGCAGCTTGAGAACATCGTGCTTGCGCTGTTTCAACGCGGCACGAACATTGCCGACCAGAACGGCCTGATCCTTGTTGACACCAAATACGAATTCGGCATGGACGACAAGGGTACAATTCTGTTGATTGATGAGATTCACACTCCCGATTCTTCACGGTACTGGCTCAAGGACTCCTTCAAACAACGAATCGCGAACAAACAGGAACCGGAAAACATCGACAAGGAATTCCTGCGGCTCTGGTTCAAGGAACATTGCGATCCGTACAAAGACGCCGTGCTGCCCCAGGCTCCCAGGGAGCTAGTGGTCGAACTTTCGCACCGGTATATCCAGTTGTACGAAATGATAACAGGCATGGATTTTGAGGTTGACGCCTCCATGCCCATGCAACAGCGCCTCGCCAACAACCTTGGGCCGTATCTAACAAGATAGCAACGTCTTACATCTTTGCATTAAAGGATTTTATAATGGCTTCAAAACCTCCGGATCTTATGTCGACAATCGTCTCCCTGTGCAAAAGACGCGGGTTTATTTTCCAGT
>Ga0182027_10004561_pt1 | contig 21421 bp, 18 predicted proteins | sample 712E1DmetaG_FD_121300 | JGI IMG/M metagenome (GOLD analysis project Ga0182027, IMG submission 121300) | Permafrost microbial communities from Stordalen Mire, Sweden - 712E1D metaG (Illumina Assembly) | ecosystem: Environmental > Terrestrial > Soil > Wetlands > Permafrost | place: Sweden... | reverse complement strand
GTAAAGAATCATATGAGCTTTCTTGAAGATAATGAACTTGAGGCTTTATATGATCATATCGGCGTCATCAGACACAAAGAGGCTGCTAAATCGGATCCGGATAAGCCATCCGACAGGCCTTCAGCTGCTTCGGCAGCTGTATCAGCCATGCCCGGTAGAACAGAGGCAAAGAAAGAACAACATAAGGATCATAAGAGTATGCCCAGGATCATAAGAACAACGGAAGTTATTATTAATACCAGGGATGAATACTACGACCCTAAACCTGTCAAAAGCGGACAAACCGGCAATAATCAGCAAAAGAAACCTGATATTATAAGGGTAGCTGATGCAAATACCGGGCTTAGGGCCGGATTTGTAAGGGACGCCGGGCCAGGTTCAAGAAATGCAGCCAGGCCTGTATCCCGATTTGAGGCAATAAAACCGCAACTTCAAAAGATAGAAGTTCAGCCTCAAGAAGAACTAGTCAAGAATGTAAAGGCGGAACCTGTTAAATCCCAAGAAAATGTCAAGTTTGCTGAGGCTGTTCCTGTTAATGATACAAAAAGTGTGAATGTGGATCTGCCGGCAATTCCGGTAGTTAATATAACGGAAATATTCGAGACACCCATGGTAAAAAAAGAGGCAGAGGAGCCTAAGAATGCTTCAGTGCAATTGGAACCACAGATAACATTGGACATTCAGCCTTCAATTCCGGTTATTCCTGTAGCAGAGACAAATTCCGCTGAAATTATACTTAAATCAGATGATACTTCTGTTCAAAGGTTGGAACAAAAACCGGCGCAAGGACATGAGGAACGTTCCGTGGAACGGAAATTCGAACAGAAGCTGCCGGATCGGAAGCCTTTACAGGGACAGGATCTGCAACAGGGGCGTCCTGAACAGCGTCCATTTCAAAGATTCGGCCAGAGAGTTGAACAAAGGACTGATCAAAGGCCTACAGGACAGGGATATGATCAAAGGCCGGGCCAAGGATATAATCAGAGACCTGCAGGCCAGGGATACGATCAGAGGCCGAGCCAAGGATATAGCCAGAGGCCAGCGGGTCAGGGATACGATCAGAGGCCGGGTCAGGGATATAACCAGAGGCCGGCGGGCCAGGGATACGATCAGAGGCCGGGCCAGGGATATAGCCAAAGGCCGGCAGGCCAGGGATATAGCCAGAGACCTGAAACGAGACCTGGGGAAAGACTTGGCGAAAGACCGGCTGATCGGACGGGGCAGAGGTTTGGTCAAAGGACCGGCGACCAACGTTTTGGTGATAGGCCGGATCAAAGAACGGATCAGCGTCCCGATGTCAGAGGCCCGTTTGCAGGTGGCCAGGGAAGGCCTCAGGGAGACATCAGGAGACCGGGTTATGACAGACCGGTAACTAGACCGGGTGGACCTGTCGGCAGCAGGATGCAAGGCGATAATAGGCCACCAAGGCCATTTGATCGGCCAAAGCCTGAATTTGGTGCGATAGGACTCGGAGGAGTGGAGCTCGAACGCACTATGGGCCGCCGTGAATTTAAGCCCAAAGAGTTTGAGCCGGAGGCAATCAAGAAGGACATTAAAAAAGAAACAGCCAAGGTTGCTTCGCCGGTTAAACCTAAGAAATTCAATCCACAGAATCTCATTGGTGAAAAAAAGCATCTCAATGAAGTGCTTTCGGATGAATTTGTCCTTGATGAAAGATTTGAAGACAATACCGTTAAAGCCAAAAAACTTCAAAGAGGCAAAAAAGACTCAAGAGTTCAAAGAGTGGTAAAACATATTCCCGCAAGGGCAGTTTTGACCAATATTTCGCTTCCTGAAGCAGTTACAGTAAAGGAGTTGGCCGAAGCTTTAAAAAAGACTTCATCCGATGTTATTAAAAAACTTATGAATCTCGGAATTATGGCAACTATAAATCATGAAGTGGATTTTGATACTGCCGCTATTATAGCAGATGAATTTGGTATTAAAGCCGATAAACTTAAAGTGGTAACAGAAGAGGACATACTGTTTGACGACTCGGAGGATACACTTGACAAGCTCGTGCCAAGACCGCCTGTAGTAGTTGTCATGGGTCATGTTGACCATGGAAAGACATCTTTGCTTGATGCCATACGTGAGACCAATGTGATCGATAGTGAAGCTGGCGGCATTACACAGCATATCGGCGCGTATATGGTCGACATCAATAACCGGAACATTACGTTCCTTGATACGCCAGGCCATGAAGCCTTTACTGCTATGAGGGCAAGGGGGGCGCAAGTCACTGATATAGCCATTCTTGTAGTTGCCGCCGATGATGGTGTTATGCCTCAGACTATTGAGGCTATAAACCATGCAAAAGCTGCAAAGGTGGCAATCATAGTTGCTCTGAACAAGATCGATAAACCAGAGGCTGACCCTGAAAAAGTCAAACGGCAGCTTACAGAATACGGTCTTGTACCGGAAGAATGGGGAGGGGATGTTATTTTTGTCCCCGTATCCGCAAAAAAACACGAGAATATCGACCATCTCCTTGAAATGGTGTTGCTGACTGCGGATGTTCTTGAATTAAAGACTAATCCGTTTCGGCAGGCAAAAGGGACAGTTATTGAAGCGAAGCTTGATAAAAGCAGAGGACCTGTTGCAACAGTGCTCATACAAAGAGGTACATTAAACACAGGCGATTCTCTGGTCACAGGTTCTACTGTTGGCAGAATAAGAGCTATGCTGGACGATAAGGGAAGACCGATAAAAAGTGCGGGACCCTCGACGCCGGTTGAAATAGTAGGTCTTTCTGAAGTTCCGGAGGCTGGGGAAACGTTTTATGCTATTACGGATGAAAAGGTAGCAAAGCAACTCGCAGAAAAACGTAAAACCAAACAAAGGGAGGAAACTCTCAAATCTGTTCCCAGAGTATCTCTTGATGCTCTATTTGAGCAAATAAAAGAAGGCAAGGTAAAGGATCTTCATATAATTGTCAAAGCCGATGTTCAGGGTTCGGTAGAAGCTATCAAGCAATCATTGGAGAAATTGAGCAATGAAGAAGTACGTGTGCGGATAATTCATGGAGCAGTGGGAGCAATTACAGAATCTGATGTGAGATTGGCTGAAGTATCCAATGCAATCATCATCGGTTTTAATGTCAGGCCTGCATTGAACGTCCAGGATATTGCAGAAAGCGTCAAAGTCGATATCAGGCTTTATAGGATCATCTATGACGCAATCCAGAATATTGAGGCAGCTATGAAAGGTATGTTGGAGCCTACATTTAAAGAGGTTGTTCAGGGACATACCGAGATACGCCAGATATTCAGGATCTCAGGGATAGGCTCAATTGGGGGTTGCTACGTCCTTGACGGCAAGATAACCAAAAGTTCTGATGTAAGGCTCGTTCGCAACGGGATTGTTGTTTTCGAAGGAAAACTCTCGTCGCTCAAGCGCTTCAAGGATGATGCCAGAGAAGTCCTGCAAGGCTTTGAGTGTGGTCTTTCGTTAGAAAAGTTCAACGATATCAAGGAAGGCGATATTGTAGAATCGTATGTTATGCAGGAGGAAACGCGGTGAAAAAAAGGATCGGCAGGTTAGCTGAGGAAATAAAAAGGGAAATCAGCTTCATGTTAAGAGATGACATCAGAGATCCAAGGCTGCCACAGATGATCAGTATTGTATCGGTCGATTTAACAAATGATCTGAGATATGCCAAGGTTTATGTCAGTGTACTTGGATCTGCTGAAGAATGCAAAAAAGCCATGTTGGCTCTCAAAAGTGCTTCAGGCTTCATAAGACGAGGCGTAGGGCAGAAGATAAAGATGTTTTATGTGCCTGAATTGCAGTTTGAACTTGATACATCTATCGCTCAAGGAGCATATATTTCAAAACTCATAGATGAAACTATGCACGGCAAGGAGCAATAAGAGACTTTGTTAATTGAAACAGCTGATGTAATAAAAAGGGCAGGAAGAATACTTATTCTGCCCCATATTTTTTTAGATGGCGATGCTTTAGGTTCTTCACTTGCGTTAAGTATGGCTTTGAAAAGTAAAAGTGGCTGTGAAGTTGTCATTTGTACAGAAGAACCTATATCCTTCAATTATGCTTTTTTACCTGAAACCGGGTTGATAAAACAATACCCGCTCCACATTGGGGCAGACGACAGTTCAAGCGGACATTTTGATCTTGTTATTACATTGGACACCGGAGATATTGATAGACTGGGAAAAAGGATCGACTATTTCAAAAAATGCCCCCTTACTTTAAATATCGATCATCATCCGACGAATACGCTGTTTGCCGGATATAATACTGTTATGCCTGAACGTTCAGCTGTCGGAGAGATCATTTTTGAATTAATTCACTTATTGGATATCGAAATAACAAAAGATATGGCTGAATGCTTATATGTAGCAATTGCCACCGATACGGGCGGATTCAGGTTTTCTAATACAACATCGCTTTCACATATCATCATTTCAGAACTTTTAAAGACAGGGATAAATGTAGCCGATATATCTTTTCGGATTTTTGATAAAATTACATTGAAAAAAACAATTGCAATGGGGAAGGCCGTAGAATCGCTTGAAATGTATTTCGGCGGCGCTTTTGCACTTATGATGGTTGATTGTCCGGCTGATGCTTCCGAAGAGGATTATGATGGGATAGTCAATATAGGAAGAAATATTGAGGGTGTGGAAGTAGCAGCAATGATCAGACAAAAACAAGATAAAGGTGAGATCAAGGTAAATCTGAGATCAAAAGAATATATTGATGTTGCCGCAATTGCCAGTAAGTTTTCCGGAGGCGGGCACATAAGGGCTTCGGGATTTACAGTCTTCGGAGATGCCGCGGATGTAAAGGGAAAGCTTATGGAAGCAGTCAAAGAGCAGCTTAGACATAAAATCTGACAGATATATTTGACAGGAATGTTTACATGAAATTCGATGGCGTGATTAACGTTTTAAAACCACCCGGTATGACTTCCTTTGATGTTATTGCCCACCTAAGGTCTTTAACCGGAAGAAAAACAAAACTAGGACATACCGGTACACTTGACCCTCTTGCAGCTGGAGTTCTTCCTGTCTGTGCAGGCAGCGCGACCCGGGCAATTGAATACCTCGTAGGCGGTATCAAAAAGTATCGTGCTGAAATGACTCTCGGGATCACCACCGATACGTTGGATTCCAGTGGTGTGATCATTACAGAAAAAAGTGTCGATATTCAGGAGGAGGATATTATAAAGGCATTAACATCTTTAAGCGGAATATTCATGCAGATGCCCCCTGCTTATTCTGCAATAAGGATCGGAGGAAAGCGTCTTTATGAAATGGCCCGCAATGGCGTAGATATTGAAAGGCCGACCAGGCAGGTAACAATTTATGAAAACAGGCTTTTACATTATAAAGGCAATAGAGTCATATTTGAAACTGTATGTTCAAAAGGTACATATATACGTTCCCTTTGCGACGACGCAGGAAAATTACTTGGATGTGGCGCACATATGTCTTTTTTAGTAAGGCTTGCTTCTGGTAAATTCAGCATTGAATCTTCTAAAACATTGAAAGAAATAAAAGAATTCATTGAAAATGACCGTTTTGATGAAATATTGCAGCCTGTTGACAAATACCTTGATTTTGATAGTCTATCTCTTGAAGAATATGGTTTGCGGGCATTTTTAAATGGCAATCAAATAGATTACAGCTGGCAGAAGGACTTTATGAGTGCCGATAAATTATATAAAGTCTATAATCCAGCCGGGGTGTTTATCGGTATTGGTAAATCAATTGAAAAATCAGGCAGGTATATGCTTAAACCTGAGAAACTGATTGGAGCAACGGTATGAAGCTTTTATTTGATAATTGTTTAAGCCAGAATCCATCCGGATCTGAGAGGTTTTCAGAACCGTTGGGTATTGGTCTTGGCAATTTCGACGGACTACATATTGGTCATATGGTACTCATTAACACTCTTATTGATGAGTGCAAGTTCAATGGCATAAAATCAATGTTATACACATTCAGGCAGCATCCTGACGATATTGTCCGTAAAAATCTGCTTACATCGATTATCACGGATACTCAGAAAAAAGTTGAGATTCTGGGAGAATCCCACCTTGATTACTTGTTTCTGGATGAGTTCGACGAAAATTTTTCTCATATGGAACCTGATGCTTTTATTAAGGAAATACTTGTGGGCAGATTTGGAGTGAGGCTTGCCGTTGCCGGCTTTGATTATAGCTTCGGCTATAAAGGCAGAGGCGGAGTTGAAATGCTTAAGAATTATGGGAAAATGCTCGGGTTCAAAGTCATAATAATACCCTCCGTTAGATTAGGTCATGAAGTTGTCAGCAGCACGCTCATCAGACAATATGTTAAGGCAGGCAATATGCAAAAGGTCTGCAGAATGCTGGGACGGCATTTCTCAATATCTGGTCCTGTTGTAAAAGGTGCGGGAAACGGGAAAAAAATGGGTATCCCTACAGCCAATATCAAACCTTCATCCGAAATGCTGATACCCGCCGAGGGGGTATATATAACAAGAACTGAAGTAGGCGGATTGATCTATCCCAGTATTACAAATGTTGGCAAAAACCCTACGTTTAATTTTATGGATATATCAATAGAGACCTACATATTTGACTTTAGTAAAGATATTTATAATAGTATGATCGAAATCTTTTTTGAAAAGCGAATCAGAGGCGAGGTCAAATTCGATTCTGCACAATTGTTAATGGAACGTATAAATAAAGATATCGCTTCTGCCAGGAGGTATTTTTCAAAATAGAAAAGCAAATTGATGCCGGGTCTGCAGTTAAAAGAATACATATAATAGTAAGCGGAATTGTACAGGGGGTTGGATTCAGACCCTTTATTCAATTACGGGCATCTTCTTTTGGTCTGGCAGGCTGGGTCAGGAATGCAGGTGGAACTGTTGAACTTGAACTCGAGGGGCAGGGGGATTCAATCAGCAGATTCATTGATGGATTGGAAACATCAGCGCCGCAGCTTTCCGAAATAAGGACGATTACAACAAAAGAAGTATCTTCAGAAGGTCTTCCCGGTTTTAAGATATTATCCAGTATTGATCAATTCAGCGGAGGTATATACCTCGCTCCGGATATTTGCATATGCAGCGAATGTCTATCTGAGATATCCGGCAAGAACAGCCGGCGTTACCGGTACCCTTTTACGAATTGCACAAATTGCGGTCCCAGGTTCAGTATTACCCAGCGTATGCCTTATGACAGAGTCAATACGACAATGCAGAAATTCATAATGTGCAGCGAATGCAGCAGGGAATATTATGACCCCAGCGATAGGAGATATCACGCCCAACCTATATCATGTCCGAATTGCGGACCGTCTTTAGTTCTAACTGATCATTCCGGCTGCATAGTCAACCCCGATGCTGCAGACCCGGCAGCAATGACCGCAAACTTGATTGACAGAGGGTATATTGTTGCAGTTAAAGGAATCGGAGGCTATCATCTATTAGTCAACGCCAATGACCGCAAGGCCGTTCAGAGATTAAGGTCACGTAAGGATAGAGATCAGAAGCCTTTTGCATTAATGGTCAGGAGCATTGACGATGCAGGCAGGTACTGTGAATTAAATGAATCCGAAAAAATACTCCTCCTTTCCTGGAAAAGTCCCATTGTTTTGCTGCGAAAGCTCAACAATTGCACTTTACCTGAAGAAATAGCTCCAGACAATAATTACCTTGGAATTATGCTTCCATATACCCCGTTGCATAATATAATCTTCTCGTCTTTAAAAACAGACGCTGTTATTGCCACAAGCGCCAACATATCAAGTGAACCGGTGTTTTTTAAGGACGCAGAGGCATTTCAAGGGTTACAGGGGATTGCCGATTATATACTGGCTCATGACAGGGAAATTCATATGAGAGCGGATGATTCTGTGACACGTGTTTTCAGGGGCAGGGAGTATATACAACGGCGTTCACGGGGGTATGCGCCTATGCCTTTGCTGATCACCAAACCGGGGCCAACTCTGGTGTCCCATAATATTCCCACTGTATTGGCATGTGGGGGGCACTTGAAAAACACATTTTGCATCAATATAAACGATGAGTTCTTTCCAAGCCATCATATAGGTGACTTAGAAAACGTTCAAACGCTTGAGTCCTATGAAGAAGCTATCCTTCATTATATAGGAATGCTTCAGGCGGAACCTGGAATAATCGCTTATGATGCCCACCCGGACTATCTTTCAACGAGATTCGCCCTTGAGCATCCAATAAAAAACAAGATAAAAGTACAGCACCATGTTGCACATATAGTTTCGTGCATGGCTGATAATCATCTCTCAGGAGAAATCATTGGTGCAGCATTTGATGGGACAGGTTATGGCAGTGATGGAAATCTATGGGGCGGTGAATTCTTTTACGGCGACTGCGGGAACTTGAAACGGGCAGGACATTTCGAATATATGAAAATGCCCGGCGGCGATACTGCTGTAAAGGAACCCTGGCGTATGTCCTTGAGCTGTATCGAATCGATACCCGGGATAGACCCGGCAAAATATCTGGGCGGTTTCGCCGGCGGCAGACTTGATACTGTTGAAAGAATGCTTAAGAGCGGCTTCAATTGTCCATTGACTTCGAGCGTAGGCAGGCTTTTTGATGCAGTCTCAGTGTTGCTTGGATTTACAGGAAATAAGGGGAAAATAACATATGAGGGTCAAGCTGCAATGAAATTGGAATATATAGCGAATGCTGATGAATCAAGATGTGGACGTTATGGCTATGAAATAGATTACTCTGAAGATGTCTTTATAGTGAGGACGGCAGGCATTATTGCCGGGATATTGTCTGACCTGGATTCAGGTACGTCCGTGTCCAAAATAGCTTTAAAGTTTCATGAAACGTTAGCTGCCATTGTAGTTGATGGGTGCAGAGTGATAAAATCTTTAACAGGTATGAAAAGGGTAGCATTGAGCGGCGGCGTTTTTCAAAATGTGCTGCTTCTGGAAAGATGCATATCTATGTTGGAAAGTGATGGTTTTAAGGTATATATACATGGAAGGATACCTGCAAATGATGCAGGTATTTCACTTGGACAAGCAGTGAGTGCATTGCACACTACCGGATATTTACATTGAATTGATATTGGCTCACTATATAATGTTGCGGCCTGAGATCTTACTATTTGGACAGGCCGCAGTCTGGAGGCTCAACATGTGTCTTGCTGTTCCGGGCAGGATCGTTTCAATAGAAGGTGCTGCAGGTTTGATCGATATTCTTGGTGTTAAGCGAAAAGCTTCGCTGGAATTGATCGATAATGTTAAAGTAGGTGATTTTGTACTAATACATGCTGGTTGTGCAATCGAAAAAGTGAACAGAAAAGAAGCGCTTAAAACTATTGCCTTATTCAGGGAGATAACTGAGGAATGGAAAGAAATTTGATTGAGAACTTGATGGAAGCAGCGCGAAAAGGATTTCCATCGGAAAGATTTGAAGAGCTTATTGGTTCTGAAAATGGACATGTTTTTAGGATAATGGAAGTATGCGGAACACATACCATGTCAATTGCCAGGTACGGGATACGGGACATTCTGCCTTCGAATGTAAAACTTGTTTCTGGCCCGGGATGTCCTGTCTGTGTTACTTGCAACGGATATATCGATGCGGCGGTTGAAATCGCTCATCAGAAGGATGTTATTACCGCAACCTTCGGAGATATGGTCAAAGTGCCCGGAAGCGCCTGTTCTCTTGCTGTTGCCCGGGCAGAGGGCTGTGATATAAGAGTGGTCTATTCACCTCTTGATTGTCTTGAAATAGCGCTGGAAAATCCCGGAAAACGGGTAGTCTTCCTTTCTGTAGGTTTCGAAACCACTATTCCTCCAATCGCATTGATGATTATTAATTCCAGGAAGGCTGGTATTAGCAATATTTCAGTACTTACAGGCAATAAAACCCTGCCCGCCGTTCTTGAAATGATAGTTTCTGAAAAGGACCGGTTAATTGACGGTTTTCTGTACCCGGGACATATCAGTGCAATAACAGGCACAGCCTTGTATGAACGGATAGCAGACAAATATGGCATGCCCGGGGTCATAGCCGGATTTGAACCGATGGATATTTTGCAGGCAATATACCTTCTTTTGTCAAATATAATCGTTGGAAGGAATGTTGCTGTAAATTGCTATGAGAGAGTAGTTAAAAGTGAAGGCAATAAAAAGGCCAGGAATGTTATGAATCAGGTCTTCGAACAGTGCGATGCTCATTGGAGGGGAATAGGGAAAGTTACGGGTTCCGGTCTCAAGCTGCGGCAGGAATTCTCAGATATGGATGCGTGGCGAGTTTTTAATATGAAAGAGATAGAAACTCTTGAACTATCCGGTTGCATCTGCGGGGATATAATAATGGGCAGGTCAATGCCAGGCGAATGTGATCTTTTTGGTAAAGCCTGCACTCCTGAAAATCCGGCGGGTCCGTGCATGGTATCCAGTGAGGGGTCATGCGCTGCTTATTATAGATACCGTATATAATGTGTAAGGGATGGAAAAAATAAAGTAAAATGGCAGGTGTTTATTTGAAAGATAAATCAACTGGAAATGAAATGGTAACTTTGGCACATGGTGCCGGAGGCGTACAGTCTTCAGAACTTATTCACAAATTGTTTATAGAAAAGTTTTCAAATAGTGTAATTGAACGCATGGAGGATTCGGCGATAGTTGATCTTCCTAATGATGGGTTTCATCTTGCTTTTACAACTGACAGTTTTGTTGTGAACCCCATTTTCTTTAAGGGGGGGGACATCGGGAAGCTTGCTGTTTGCGGCACGGTAAACGACCTGTCATGTGTCGGAGCCGTTCCCAGGTACCTAACCATGGGGTTTATTATCGAAGAAGGATTTCCGATATCGTCTCTTGAAAAGATATCAGAATCAATAGCGGCAACAGCAGCTTCATGCGGGGTTTCAATAGTTGCCGGGGATACAAAAGTGGTTCCTTCAAAAGCAGCTGACGGTATATTCATCAACTCTGCAGGTATCGGTATCATAAAGAATAATATTGCTATATCGTGCTCAAATGCGACCCCGGGAGACATTATTATCGTAAGTGGAGGAATAGGGGAGCACGGAGCAGCCATTCTGCTTGCAAGGGACGATTTGGGGCTTCAGGCTGATATTGGCAGCGATTGTGCTCCGTTAAACAACATGATCCATTCCGTAATAAGCATTTCTAAAATACATACCATCAGAGATATAACCAGAGGAGGTCTCGCAGCAGTCCTTAATGAGATCAGCGGGCAAAGCGGCGTTGGAATGACAATACTTGAAGATAGCATTCCCTTGCGCAAAGATGTTTCAGCTGTGTGTGAGATCCTCGGACTTGATCCATTGAATATGGCCTGTGAGGGACGCGTTGTGCTCATCGTTCCGCCAAGCTCAGCTATAGCTGTGCTTGGGGCATTGAGAAATCATGCTGATGGAAGTGGTGCTCAGATAATTGGTGAAGTTACTAATGGCAAACAGGGTCGGGTATCCATGGTCACTTCCTCCGGGGGAACCAGAGTAATATTCATGCCTTCAGGCGAGCAGCTTCCCAGGATATGCTGATGCGCTATGAATGAAGCAGTGATAATAGTCAATAACTGCCGGAAATGGTAACCACCACAATTCCGCATATTATCAGACATGCTCCTATTATTCTCATGAGAGTCATTTGTTCCCCAAGGAAAATTGTAGCCGCAATAATCGTTACTAAGGGAGAGCTTGACATTATTATAGTCACAAGAGATACATCGCCTCTTTTTACGGCTGCGAAATAAGCAAGATCGCCTACAAGTGTAGCGAGTAGAGCTTCAGTTCCGATCAGAAGCAACGCCGAATAAGGAATCTGAGCTATTTTGCCTAAATTGCCCGAAAACACCGTCCAGCTTATTACTATAAAGGCAGCAATCATTGTCCTGACTGAAAGTGCGAGTGTTGAGCTTACATTTTTTAGTCCAGCTTTTGCAAAAATCGGTGCAATTCCCCAGCAGACCATACCGAATAATGCAAGGAGAAAAACCATATATTTTCTTCTCCTTTTTATAAAATGACGCCGAAACCGGCTTTCTCCCCACAATATTAATTCTCCTTTATTCAGACGATATTCCCGGATAAGTATGTTTATACCTAAAATCTCATTTCCAAAGATTTCATTGCAGGTTTTATGTTTTTTAAGCAAATAATAGTAAACATCGCTTCCAACTGGCGGAAGAGAAATTTTATAAAATGCAATGAAGAAGGAAAAATGCTAAAACTACAAAAAAGCGCAATCACGATATTAATAGTCCTTGCAGTATTGCTCTCTCATCAGAATTGCAATGCTGATAAACCAGAACGTCCACAGGATATCCTGCAAGCGCCGGCAAGTTCAACGGCAGTTGCAATACTTCCATGGTGCTTCGATGCGGATTTTAACAAATCTCAGACTCTCAATGGAACAGATGTACTTCTTGCAGGATTTTGCACAGTGCTTAAAGATCCTTTGCCCGGAGAAGAGTATAATGTTCATCTTGCGGCTTCTATGCTGGCTGGAATCGTCATTCCTCCAGGCGGGGTCTTTTCTCAAAACTCCTCGATCGGGCCATATACAATAAAAAGGGGATTTAGGGAGGGGCCTACATACTCCGGTACAAATCTTATCAAAACGATAGGTGGCGGTGTATGCAAGATTGCTTCGACGCTGTACAATGTTGCGATATTGAGCAATCTTGAAGTTGTAGAACGTTATTGTCACAGTATGCCTGTTCCGTATGTGCCGTATGGTCAGGATGCAACAGTCTCGTATGGCAACAAGGATTTCAGATTCCGAAACAACACCTCAGACCCCGTAATGATATGGGCGGAAGGTATGGATAACAGGTTATATATAGCTTTTTACGGCTGCTCAACACCACCGGTTGTTAAATGGGAACATAATGTAGTCAAAACAATTAAAGCGCCTGTTATTAATAAGATCAATCCTTTACTGGGGCATGGGGAAAAGAAAATAATATTGGAAGGCATGGACGGAGCGGTAGTAAAGAGCAGAGTCCATATTAGTATAAATGAAGAGACAGATTCAGTAAAGGAATTAGGTATCAGCAGCTATAGCCCTTTCCCATTTATTGAGGAAATCGGTCCTTAAACTGTTTTAATAACTTATTTCTTTTGCACATAGAATTATGTATGAAGAAACCGATAATTCTTTTTTTAACTGGACAGGGCTTTTTATGCCTTGGCGATACTTTGTTTTTAACAGTGTCTTCGCTGATGGTTTTTAAAATGACTGGCTCCGGAGTTATTGCGGGACTTGGAATGCTTTGCACTTTTATACCTTCAGTCATGATTTCACCTATATCAGGTTTGCTGGGAGATATATTCAACGAGAAATATATGATGGTAGTTACCGATCTGGTAAGAGCAGTGATTTCGTCATTCTTTGTTTTTATAAATGAACCTTTGGGCTTTTTCCTGTTGATTATTTTATCTGTCGCAGTTGATGCTGTTTATGGTCCGCCTCGCAGGAAATTTATCCTGAGGCTTGTAGACCGCAAGGATATAATAGATATGAATTCCCTGATGGGTTGCATTGCCGGTGTTATGTTTTTTATCGGTCCCGTTACAGCTGGCTTTATAATGGAAAATTCAGGGCCCGGAATTCTATATCTATCAAGAAGTATAATTTTCCTAATTTCAGCTACACTTACAGCAATGATCTCTAAAAGATCTTCAGGACGGCAATTCGAGCATAAACCGGCATCAGTTTTCAGGATAAACAGTAGATCAATAAAATCTGCATTTAAAAAAGCTGCCGGCTTCCTCGATATTCGGACAAAAACAGGAATAGCGGCAGTATCGCTCATTGTTGCAGGTTTTACGGGATTATGTTCTAATATGGCATTTTATTGGCTTGCGTTTGATAAACTTGCGACAAATGGGAAGGAATGGGGGCTCCTGCTTTCCATTTATTTCGGTTCAGGTGCTCTTGCATCATTATTACTGCTTTCTCTCAAAAAGCTGCTTCCATCGGATACTATGAAAACCGGTCTAGTGATGATTCCTATATTCTCTGCAATATGGCTCTTTTACGGTTCCATTTCCGCATTAAGCGGCTATCTGCTTTATTCGCTCATTTTTGTTGAAGGATTGAGTTTTACGGCTTTTAGCATTTGTATTTCTACAAGTCTTCAAGTAAATACAAAGACCGATTGCTTGTCGAGAGTATCTGGGATGGTAGATTTTTTTTCAGGTATTGCCAAAATATCAGCCGGCATATTTTCAGGCCTTATAATGGCTTTCAGCCCAAGTTTTCTTTTTCCGGTTGCAGCTGCTATCAATCTGATCTTTCTTGTTTTTATATCATTTAAACTGAGTTGTCAAAGGACGCAGGCATGTGTTCCTTATAACAAGGAATAATACCGCTGCCATCAGTAATATTGAAGAACAAAGTATAAAGAACGGATTTAACCAGTTCTTTTTTATCAAAAAAGTCGACGGGAATAATCAGTGATTTCCAGGTTAATAGCGCAGCATCATACATTGGTCTGTCCTTTTGCTTGAAATGGCATCCTATTCCATGTTACTGTATAATATGTCTGAAAAATGTGAAGCTAATATCGACTATAATATTACACAATATATGCGGGGTTTTTTCTATGAATATTGAAAAACGAAATATTCCTTTCCTTGCAGGAAGATTTGGGAAAACTGACCTGTATGCAGTGCCAATGGATAGGTTCAAAACATGTTCTGTTATTGTATTTTTTAGTGACAGACTTTCAAGAGAAAATGTGACCAAGAATTCAATGCTTCCTGCTGTCTTAAGACGCGGAAGCAGCAAACTTCCAGATTTCAGGCAGATATCCGTTAAAATGGAGCAGCTTTTCGGATGCGCTTTCGAATGCGGCGTATCAAAAAAAGGTGACAATCAATTAATTTACTATTATATTGAAATGGTTTCAAGAGATTATCTTCCTGGAGAAAATAATATTTTCGGTGAAGCTATAGATATATTATTCGATATCATATCTGACCCTTTACAGGAAAACGGTTCTTTTAAACAAGAATATGTCAAGGTCGAAAAAAAAAGTATTTCAAAAATAATCGATGCTAAAATAAATGACAAGATTCAGTATTCTGTGGAAAGATGCTTTGAATCTATGTATGGCATTGAACCCTTCGGATTATATGAATATGGATATAAGGAAGATATGGATTCGATAGAAAGCAGAAATCTTTTTGATTATTATATACAATTTATGGATAGTAGAAGAAAGACAGTTATAATAACCGGAAAATTTGACGATATGGAAATCAATTCACTAAAATCAAAATTTGCAGAAGAAAAAGTGGGTATATCCGGTACTGAGAAATCATTGTTTTCTCCAGTCGTTTCTTTGATTTCGCAGAAATCGGAAAATCAGGTTATTCGCATAAATGAAAAGATGGATGTTGGCCAGGCTAAATTGTGTATGGGCTTTAGAACGGGCATAATGCCAAAGGATTCCCTCTATTATCCATTGTTAGTCTGCAACAGCATTCTTGGCGGAGGAATACATTCAAAGCTTTTCAAAAATGTAAGAGAAAAGGAAGGGCTTGCATATTATGTATTTTCCAGGGTCGAGAAGTTTAAGGGTGCTATGATAGTTGCCAGCGGCATCAACGGAGAAGCAGCGACTAAAGCACAGGAACTCATAATGGAACAGATAAAAGATATAGCAGAAGGAAAGATACTGTTTGATGAAATGGATGCAGCAATCAAAGCAATCGAGACTTCTATAAAGGGAATAAAGGACAATCAGATTCAGGTAGCAGACTATTATTATGGTCAGTCTCTTGCAGAAATTGAGGATTCACTTGATCAGGCTATTGAAAAGGTCAAGGATGTAAGACCGGCTGAAATATCTGAAGCTGCTTCAAAAGTTATTCTTGACACTGTTTACCTTTTGTCTGGAGATAACAAGTAATTACTTAATAAAAATAATTGATGTCGGAGAGAAAAAATGGATGTTATTAATGGTGATAAACTTGGAGACAAAGCCTATGTTTACAAGCATAAATCCGGATTAACGGCTTATATTCTGCCAAAACCGGGATATTCGCGCAAACATGCAGCTTTTGCAGCTAATTTCGGGTCGATCGATGTAAAATTCAAAACGCAGGTGAATGAAGATATCATCGAAGTTCCTGACGGTGTAGCCCATTTTCTTGAACATAAGCTTTTTGAGCAGGAAAATGGGAGCATTATGGAAGATTTCGCGAAATATGGCGCAAGCCCAAATGCATATACAGGTTTTTCAAATACAGTTTATTTGTTTTCCTGTACTGCAAATTTCAATGAATGCCTAAAGCTTTTGCTCAATTTTGTACAAAAACCCTATTTTACTAATGAAGGAATTGAGAAGGAGAAAAGCATTATAAGTCAGGAAATCCTCATGAAGCAGGATGAACCGGAATGGATCATATATTTCAATCTCCTTAAATCATTATTCCCAAATCATCCCGTCAGCCGTGATATCGCAGGATCAAGGGAAAGCATCAGCTATATTGACCGCGATCTGCTTTATAAATGCTATAATTCATTTTATCATCCATCCAATATGGTTCTGGTTATTGTAGGGGATTGCAATCCGGAAGAGGTTTTTTCGATCGTAACAGAAGAAATGGACACGATAACTCAAGCGGTAAAACCGGTTGAGTTCGTCAGGCTGAACGAAAAAACAGGATGGGTATCAGAAAATAGGAATGAAGAAAAGGAAATGGCTGTTTCCAACCCTCTTTTCCAGCTTGGAATACGCGATAAAATGCCAGATCTGGCTATTACCGATAAAGATAAGCTTCTTCGTCAAGTCACTTTGAATATCCTGCTTGATTTAATAGTGGGAAGAAGTTCCAGGTTGTACAATGATTTGTATTCCGAAGGGTTGGTGAACGGTCCTGTCGATTTTGATTGCAATTCGGAACGGACTTATGCTTTTACAGTATTAGCAGGTGAATCGAGTTATCCCAAGCAATTCAAAGAACGTGTTGAAAAGGAGATTTTAGACATAAAAAAGAACGGAATAAGTGAAGAAAACTTCAAAAGGCTCCGTAATTCGTGGTACGGTAAGTTGGTACGTACTTTCAATTCTGTAGAAAGTATATCATATTCTTTTATTTCCGTTTATTTCAAAGGCGTTACGCTATTTGATTATTTTGATGTATATGATAAAATATCTTTAAAGTATGCCAATGACCTATTCAGGGAGCATTTTGATCCAGACAGCATGGCCCTGTCCGTGGTCAGACCTTTTGGATCCAGGAGTGGATAAACATTATGGGAGTAGTTGAGTTCCCTGGTTTAGGATTAAAGTTTGCTATCAGCAGAGTTGCATTCCAGGTTTTTGGGCTGCCTATCTATTGGTATGGTATAATACTTGCCTTAAGTTTTCTGCTAGCTGTAGTTCTTGCTGTTAGAAAAAGTAAGGAATTCGGCATTGACCCGGAAAATATTATTGACCTTGTCTTGTTTGCAGCTCCTATTGCTGTTATTACTGCAAGGATCTATTATGTTGTTTTTGACAGTAATTTTAAGGGAAACTTTCTGGATGTGTTTAATACCCGAAACGGCGGACTGGCTATTTATGGGGCAGTCATAGGGGCAGTTGGCACTGCTTATTTCTTTACTAAAGTTAAAAAGATAAGCTTTACAAAGCTGGTAGATTTCTGTGCGCCGTATCTTATATTGGCGCAAGCTATTGGCAGATGGGGCAATTTTGTCAATCAAGAGGCATTTGGAGTAAATACTACTCTGCCTTGGGGAATGACAGGGACTGGCATAAAACAGGCAATCGCAGATAGTTCTTCACGGCTTTCAGAATTGGGGATAACAGTTAATCCTGCTATTCCTGTACATCCTACATTTTTATATGAGTCTTTGTGGAGTATTGCATGTTTTGCTGTCCTTATATGGTTCCGTAAAAGAAAGAAACTAAACGGAGAGGTTTTTTCACTCTATCTGATCCTATATGGGATCGGGAGGGCGTGGATAGAACCTCTTCGGATAGATAGCCTGATGCTGGGCTCTTTTAGAATATCGCAAGTTATTGCTATTACGACTGTGGTAGTCTTCATTGTATTATTTATCTGGAGAAGAACAGCAGCTCATGGCAAGACAGTTCATGATTTTAATGATGTTGAAATTGGAATGAGTGAGTATGGGCAGGTTTTAAAAAAGGTGCAGGGAGTTGACTTGGGCGCAGCTCCTGTTACATTCCAGCCACAGGACGATCCTCATGAATCAGATCCGTCAGCGCCTGAATAAAAGGTTCCTGTTATATGTTATACGTCGAAAAGACAAAAGAAATAAACTATTTTAAACAGTTCGACTATATGCTGCTGATCAGCGTTATACTTCTGACTGTATTCGGGATCATAGTTCTCGGCAGTGCTACAAAGGAGATGACGAACGGCGCAAAACTTGTACACACACAGGTGTTGAGTTTTATTGCCGGCGTTATCATTGCAATAATATTAGCATTTATTGATTATAGGGTCTATAGAATTATAGGCATCTTTTTATACTTATTAAGTGTGGCCTTATTGCTATTTGTACTGTACAAAGGAGTCGGAGAACAGACATGGGGAAGCAGGAGCTGGCTGGCGATACCCGTATTGGGTGGTTTTCAGCCATCCGAGATCGGGAAAATAACTTTTATACTCATAGCCTCTATGTTCCTTGAAAGACTCAAAGAAAATCCGAATTTTAAAGATACTATCAAATTGCTATTTTATTGTGCCGTTCCAATATCACTTGTTGCTCTTGAGCCGGATTATGGAATGGCTATAGTTTTTGTTTTCATTCTTGCAATTATTATTTTTGTATTTGGGGTCAAATATCGTTTTCTTCTCATATTTGCAGGCGCCATTATGGCATGTGCACCCCTGGTATGGTTTTTTGTATTAAAGGATCAGGAACGCAGATCCCGGATATTGGAATTCTTTACACCGGGGAAAGACCCGCTAGGTTCAGGATATCAGGTTGACCGCGCACAAATGGCAATAGGTTCAGGGCGTTTTATTGGCAGTGGGCTATATAAAGGGATTCAAACACAGAGCGGTGGTGTTCCGGTCATTCAATCCGACTTTATTTTTGCTGCCGTAGGAGAAGAACTTGGTTTTATTGGTGCAATGGCGTTGCTGATAGTTATCTTCATAATACTCCTCAGAAGCATATATGTCGCTAAAAACGCAAATGAGCCGTATGGTTCATTTGTTGCAGCGGGAATAGCAGGTATGTTCGGATTCGATTTTATTCAGAATGTTGGCATGTGTCTTGGAATAATGCCTGTTACCGGATTGCCATTGCCTTTTGTAAGTTCCGGAGGAAGTTTCATGCTGACCAACTACATCGCGGTTGGCATTCTTTTAAGTATATCAATTCGAAGAAGACGAACTATATTTAATGCTACCTGATTTTCTATGGTCTTATATCTGCAATTAGTAAATATTTGCCTAAAAAGTGAATGTCTTTTTGTATTACCCTTTTTAAAATATATTTTAAGAAATATTTTCAAAATGTCTTGAAAAACATAAAATAATGCATTAGAATAGCATAGTAATGGTTGTTAGTGGTTAGTTGTGGTGTAAAGTGGTAATTTGCCAATCGGTGGTGACAAGATTTGTTTTATGGAAAGCACATTCACGCACTTGATAGCAAAAGTAGGGTTTTTGTACCTTCCAAGTTCAGGGAAGAACTTGGAAGCAGTTTTATTATTACAAAAGGTCTTGACACATGCCTTTTTGCCTTTACCATGGCTGAATGGGCGAATGTTGAACAGCGTATGAAGAATATTTCTTTCACCGATAACGAAGGACGATCTTTTATGCGCTTCCTCTTTGCGGGGGCAGCCGAATGTGAAGTGGACAAGCAGGGCAGAATACTGATCCCTCAGGATCTTAAAGAATATGCGAATCTTGACAAGGAAATATGCATAGTTGGATTATCAAATCGGATTGAAATCTGGGATAAAAATTTGTGGGACAAGCAGAATTCGGAAGGCGACCGCAATGCTGCAATGCTGGCTAAACGTATGGCTATATTGGGAATATGAAAAAAGCATATCATGTTCCGGTGATGTTGGATAAGTGCCTGGAAATGCTCAACATAAAGAGCGATGGAGTTTACATAGACGCTACCGCCGGCGGCGGCGGACACTCTGCAGCAATAATGGAAAGACAATTGGATTTGGGCGGGAAGGGCATGCTGGTTTGCATAGACCGTGACGCAGAGGCTTTGGAGGAATGCCGCACAAAGCTAAAAACAATAGAGGCATCACAGATATATATACTGGTAAAAGGCGACTTCAGGGAAATTTGCCGGATATGCTCAGATAATGGAATAGATCGTTGTGATGGAATTTTATTTGATCTTGGCGCATCGTCACATCAGTTTGATGAAGCTGCGAGAGGTTTCAGCTATAACACAGAAGCACCTTTGGATATGCGTATGGACGAGGAGTCTGATGTTACAGCTTATATGATTGTTAATGGATACTCTGAGGAGGAATTGACAAGGATCATCAGGATTTACGGAGAAGAAAACTGGGCTGCAAGAATTGCAGAATTTATTATAAAAAAAAGAATGACAGAAAAGATCATGACAACAACGCAATTGGTGGAAGTAATAAAAGCAGCGATCCCGGCTGGTGCCAGGATAACAGGCCCACACCCGGCAAAACGTACATTTCAGGCATTAAGGATCGCAGTCAACGATGAGCTGGATGCAATAAAGGAGGCGTTGGAATCATCAATAGGACTTCTCAGGCCTTCAGGCAGATTATGTGTGATATCGTATCACTCATTGGAAGACAGGATAGTTAAAAATACATTCAGAGATAATGCAAAAGACTGTATCTGCCCGAAAGAAATTCCAATATGTGTATGTAATCACAAAAGCCAAGGGATAGAAATATCCAGAAAACCTATAATTCCTTCTAAAGAAGAAATCGCTGGCAACCATAGGGCAAGAAGCGCTAAATTACGTGTTTTTGAAAAAAGATGACAGTTGCTGCAATGGTTTTATGGTAGTTTTTATACATAGGAGAAGGTTTAAAAACAAAAGAGTAAATATCATATACTAAAGTGCTGTGTAAGATACCAAAGGGCTGTATAAAACACAAAAGAACTACATGAAACACAAAAGAGCTGCACAAAACACAAAAGATAAATGGCGAAAATACTAAAGAGAAATCCGGGGCCGGATCAACCGGCTTCCGGATTTATTATCCAATCGAGGGTAATAAATGACAAACGAGGTGAATAAGATTGATTAAGGCGGAAAGAGGATATATTGAGGGTACATCGGCAAGAAAACTTGATTATGATATTTATGAGCATAATCCTGTTCTTAAAATAAAGAAGACCAATAAGACAAAAAACAAGGCTAAATTCAGGCTTGTGCTCTATATTATCATCCTTTTTTCACTTGCATTT
>Ga0182027_10004560_pt1 | contig 21422 bp, 18 predicted proteins | sample 712E1DmetaG_FD_121300 | JGI IMG/M metagenome (GOLD analysis project Ga0182027, IMG submission 121300) | Permafrost microbial communities from Stordalen Mire, Sweden - 712E1D metaG (Illumina Assembly) | ecosystem: Environmental > Terrestrial > Soil > Wetlands > Permafrost | place: Sweden... | reverse complement strand
TCTCTCACCCATTGGGTGTTGACCTCCGGCGTGTCTGCATCACGTTCAAACCCGCATCAATATTGATGACGGCCAACATCCAAAGATTCACAGGTGGAGTTCAAAATGGAAATGCGGGCTTAAAGGGACTGAGAGAGAAAGCCCGGCAGGAAATGGAGGCGGCTATGAAGGCCGGTCACATGGACGGAGTTATCAAGTTCGCCCGCATAATCAAAGAAGCCGATGATTCTCTCCAAGCCAGCAGCTTGGCAGTTGAGCGCATCTCGGCTCAACTGGAATCAGATGATGACGTATCCGCTTCTACTGAGGCGCCTCGTCCCCCACGTCCGTCGCCAACGGCTGATTTACCTTCCCGAAAGGCACGAGGCAAGGCTTCTCGGGATGGGTACGTGCGTAGACTTTTTGCCAAGGGAATAAACCTCAGCCGGCTGAAAGGGAGAACTTTCCGGACTTCATCCGGCAAGCGGGTGGGGATCGCCTACGCCAGTGAAATCCTCGCGAATAAGTGGTGGATGGGCTTGCCGGATGATCAATACGATGTCGTCATACTCCTGTGTGAGACGAGTTCAGGAGAAACGCTGGACTTTGTCTTGCCTCCTAATTTCGTCAACCGCGTGTGGGGTCGCTTGACTTCCAGCAACAGGCAAAAAGAGTGGCACGTTGTACGAAGCGGACCGAACTACGAATTGGACCCCAAGAAAAGACTAGGACAAATCACTGCCTATCTTTCCAAGTTGGATCCGCTTCGATAATGCCTAGACTCCCCTGCTTCACGTTGGCGGGAGAACTGCCTGAGACCTAGCCGGGCAGCGAGAGGAACCCCTCACCCGGTCCGCGTCCCGATGAAGTGCATCGGGATCGCGGGCCACCCTCTCCCCAAGGGAGAGGGCTGGTTCTTGACTCTTGGTTCCCGTGTTCAGCGAAAAATGTGGGACATGCTCAGCCCCAGGGAGAGGGTTGCTGTCCCGACTTCAAGGCAAGAGGCATGACCTTCGAGCGCTGGGGACCGCCCACCTAATTCGTCGTCCCTGCGGCTCCGCTGGCGAGTTCCAGTTCCGCATACCCTGTCGTAAGACTTAGAGAAACCTGATGGTTTTCCACTCCCACATTCATCGACTGGTAGGGATTCGACTTGCCCGGATTTTGGCTGTCCCACGCGATTTGTTGAACCAATTTCAATCCCTCCAGGACCTGTCGTAAGCTGGCGGCAGACTCCGGCGACTTGCAATCCATCTTCAATCCCAGGGTCACGTTGTCACCTGCAACTACACTGTATGTGAGGGAGTTGACATCCTCAAAGACTTTCGCCCAGTCCAGTTTGATGCTCCCCTGGTTGGGCATCCAACCTCGGAACCAATCCGCCACCGCAGGACCCACGGCCACGCCCCAGATCGGCGCGTCCTTGGTTGCGCTGGCCACGAGACTAGAAATGCGGTTGTCAGAACTGAGGCTGGGAATCTGACCGTCACGCGCTTCCAGCATGGACGTGAGCGCTGTCAGGGAACCAAACACTCCGAGGGAATCCTGCAGCACCACGACGCAGGTCCCCGTCAACCCCGCCTCGAGGCAGTAGGCTTGCTTCCCTGCTATCGGCGTGGCCGGCATGTTGCGCTGCTCGGCGCTTTGCGTTACCGCTTGGGCCCCGAAGCGGCCGGTGGCAAAACCGTACAATCCCATTTCTGTGCTCCCCGGCTCCCAGCCCATAACCAGACCTGAGATATCCTCTTCGTGGACGCCCAGTTGTCCAAGCGCGTCGACAAGCTTATGCAGTCTCTGTCCCATGTAGCGTTGGCGGAGGCTCGCGTAATTGGGGAGGCTCCGCAGTTTCGCCGGGGTTGAGAATTCCAGCCGAATCGTCTGAGTCGGAAATCCGCTTAGGGCTTCCTTTACTAAGTCTTGTGCCGGGGCCGCCCCAGGCAACGCCACAAGCGTCACAGCCAGCATGCCGAGCAAAAAGGTCATTTTCATAGTCAGTCTCATGTTCATTCCTCGAATCTCCCCCCAAAAGCCCTCAGGACTTTCGATGCGAGCGCGAACGGAAAAGTCTAGTTCATGTCCAATAGCTAACGCTTGCAGGTTTCCCGCCTCACGTCAAGTCCTTTGCCGAGTGCACTCGGTGATCAGATGAAAAAATTCGGCTTGGTGGTACAATCTATTCAAGGTTAATGGTGGGTCGCGCCGTAGTGTCGGTGGGTTCGGGACGCGGTGCTGAGACCACGCGTTCACACCTCACGACCTTGCAGATCCGCTCCGAAGACCGATCACTGCGGCCTTGTTCAACCTCGACGGGTTCGCCTCAGCGCAGCGGCTGTGCCGAGACGCAAGGAGGTCGACATGTTCGAGATGATTAGCGAGGAAAGGGCGGTACCCCACGATCGGAACTTGCTGCTAGTGAAGATTGGCGCTTTCATAGTGGCGCTCGCTGTCCTGGGAGGTGTGGTTTACCTCTTTACTTTTGTTTCTTATTCGGCGCACTAGTCAGGGGTGGGTAGAGGAAACCGTTCTACGACCAAGCTTAACGCCTGGGCGGAGGTGTGTATCCTCCCCTCCAATTGCGCATCTTCAACCGCCTGAAGGATTTCCTTAAAAATCGGCCCCGGCGAGTATCCTTGGGCAATCAGGTCCCCGCCCCGCAGGAGGGGGGCTGGCCGGATTTCCTCTGCCGGTGTCTCCTCCAGCAGGCGCTTGGCCATTTCATAAGTGCTCAGATCGCCGTGGCTCGCCAGGCAGTCCAGCCGGTGCAACTCGAGGTGTTCCGCAAATCCAGGCAGGCGCAGGAAACGAAGCTTTGTGGAGCGCCGCATGCGTGGAAAATCCTTGAAGCGGAGGTGGTGCCTCACCAGTTCGACCACTCGTTCCGTCTCGCGCGAGGAAAGGCGCAAGCGGCCCGAAATCTCCTCCGCCATCTTTGCTCCTACCTCCACGTGATTGTCGAACCGGATACGTTCGCGGACGGAGAACGTAGCCGGCTTGCCCACATCGTGAAGGAGCACTCCCAAAGCCAGCGTGGGCGTGGGCGAGCGCAGGCCCTCCAACATCATCATCGTATGGACCCACACATCCCCCTCGGGATGGAACTCCGCCGGCTGGGCCACTCCTTGCAAGCGCTTGATTTCCGGCAGCACCTCCGGAAGCAAGCCTGTCCCATCGAGAAGCTCGAAACCCCGCCGGGCCTGCCCCTCGGTGAGAATCTTCAGGATCTCGTCACGCACGCGCTCGGCGCTCACCGGGTGGATCTCCGCCGCCTGTTTCCGTATGGCTTCCTCCGCCGCAGCATCCAGCGCGAATTTCAATCGCGCCGCAAAGCGCACCGCGCGCAGCATGCGCAGGCGGTCTTCGCTGAAGCGCTCGTAAGGGTCGCCGATGCTGCGAACCCGGCGCGCGCGGATATCGGCCTGCCCGCCCACGTAATCGATGACCTGTTCTTTCAGCGGATCGTAAAGGAGGCCGTTAATGGTGAAGTCGCGCCGCAAGACGTCTTGCTGCGGAGTTCTTGCGTACCGAACGTCATTCGGATGCCGCCCGTCGGTGTAGCGTCCATCACTGCGGAACGTCGCCACTTCCACGTTGCCTTGTTCGCGTGGCACAATCACCACACCAAATTGAGCCCCCACGGTAAGGCTATCCGGAAACAGCCGCACCACCTGCTGCGGAGTGGCGTCAGTGGAGATGTCATAGTCCTTCGGAATGAAGCCCATCACCAGGTCGCGCACACAGCCGCCCACTAGGTACGCTTGAAAACCCTCCCCGCGTAACCTTTTCAGAATTTCTATGGCGGCTTGCCCCTTTGCGTCCATACAGTCTATTAGACCCGATGCATCGCCAGCCTGCAAGCCCGGAACTTTAGCAAGCAAAACTCGCAAGAACAAAACTCTTACTTCCCATCTTGCTCCCAATGACTTAGCATGGTGAGTTCGCACGCTTGCGCTTGAGCGCGTCGGTATGACGCTTGGCGCGGAGCCACCGGTTCAATTCGCTATGTCCAACATTCGAGTCCGTTTTGCACCCTCTCCGACCGGATATCTGCACGTGGGCGGAGCGCGCACAGCCCTCTACAACTGGCTCTTCGCCCGCCATCACGGCGGCGTGTTCGTTCTGCGCATCGAAGACACGGACGCGGACCGTTCGAAGCCTGAACTCACCGCAGCAATTCTCGAGAGCATGGAATGGCTGGGTCTCAACTGGGATGAAGGGCCGTTTTTTCAATCCCAGCGTCTGGAGCGCTACCACGAGATGGCAAGTGAACTGGAGAAGCTCGATCATGCCTATCCATGTTTCTGCCTGCCGGAAGAACTACAGGCCAAGCGCGCACAGGCGGAAGCGCAGAAGAGGCCCTGGAAATATGACGGCGACTGTCGCAATCTCTCTGAGGCTGAGCGGCAACAGCGGCGAAGCGCAGGCCGTCCCTTCGCGCTCCGGTTTCGTGTCCCGGCCACGGGTCAAACTAGTTTTGACGACCAGGTCTTCGGCCACCTCCAGCTCGAAAACCAGGAAATTGAAGATTTCGTTCTGCTCCGCTCGGACGGTCATCCCACCTACCACCTGGGCGTGGTGGCTGACGACCTCGACATGCGCATTTCCCACGTCGTGCGCGGCGCCGATCACCTTTCCAACACACCCAAGCAAATCTTGATGTACCGCGCGCTGGGAGCGCCGGAACCGCGCTTTGCGCATTTGCCCTTGATCCTCGGACCAGATAAGCAACGGCTGAGCAAACGCCATGGCGCGACTTCCGTGGGGGCCTATCGCGAAATGGGGATCCTGCCGGAAGCAATGGTGAATTTTCTCACCCTTCTGGGCTGGACGCCGCCCGCGCAGAAGGAGATCGTCACCCGTGAAGAGATGGTGCGGGAGTTCGAGCTCGCGGCCGTTTCCAAATCGAATGCCGTCTTCGACCCGGAAAAGCTCGCCTGGATGAACAGCGAGTACCTCCGGCATCTCCGTGCGGAGCGCCTTCTGGCGCTGGCCGAAGAGGAGTTGAGGTCTGCCGGGCTTTGGCAGGATGCCTTCAGCAAGGAGGAAAAGCAGCGCTTCGAAGGTTCCATCCTCCTGCTCCAGACGCGTGCCCGGAGCATTAAGGACTTTTCCCAGTCCGGTCGCGCCTTCTTCAGCGAAAAATTCGAATACGACCCCGAGGCGCAGAAGAAGTTTTGGAAGGATGCAAAATTACCGGAGCTGCTTGAGGAGCTCGGCGGGCGACTTGCCCATACCGAACCCTTCGACCTCACGGGAACGGAGGCTTGCCTGCGCGCCTTGGCCGAGGAGAAAGGCGTAAAGGCGGGACTTTTGATTAATGGGACTCGTGTAGCGCTCACGGGCCAAGCGGTGGCCCCGGGCCTGTTTGAAGTCATGGTGGCTTTGGGGCAAAGCCGCGTGGTGGAGCGCCTTAACCGGGCAGCAGCGCATCTGCGCGCAGATGCGCCAGGCAGTGCCCCGTGACCATTGTCAAGAACTGGATGTTACAGCACGCTAGGAACTGCCGGCCTCGTCGATCTTCTTTTTCAGCGCTTGGTAGGTCTCGACCGCGACGATCGCTGCGGCAAGCACCGCCCCCGCCGTGATGAGAACATCCCTCGTATCTCGCAAGAATTTTAGGACCTTCCACATCGGTGTTAACCTCCGACGGCTAACCACACTTTCTCAGGCAACTCTCTATTATACCGTTGCAGGCTGAATATTGTCGCCTCCACTCGCTTTGCCGACACCTCCAACATGCCGCAACATCGTGGCAGGGAAAAGCGCTGCTTGCCGGCGCTACCGGGATTGAAGAACAGCTTGCCGGCCAGCGTGACCGCGCACGGCGCATGGCTATGGCCGAAGATTACAACGCGCGTGTTGTGGTCAAAACTTTGCAGGAACGCATCCCGTGCCTGTAATGCGAGTCCCCCACCCCGCGCAGGGTCTGACCACTTTTCCAGTTCAGTTTGAGGCGCCGGTAACTGATGGAGGATCTCCACCTGAACCGCGCCAATCCTCGAGCTCGTGCGGAAGGGAAGGCCGAGTTGCGGGGGGTCCACGTTCCCCCGCACCGCCCGCACCGGAGCGATTCTCCCCAGTTCGTTCAACACTTCCTGATTGCCCACATCTCCCGCGTGCAGGATCAGCTCAACCCCCGCCAACAATTCCTCGAGGCGCGGGTCAAAGAAGCCGTGTGTATCCGAGACTACACCGATCTTCACCGCCTCGGCCTCATGGCCGCTTCTCCCTCCGATGCAGCGTGGGCGTCTCGCCCGCTCTCGCGGGAGCGTCCCGCTCCCGTACCAGCGGGGGCACCATGCGCTCGCGACAGCGGGCGAGACGCCCGCGCTACGAAGCGCTCTTCCGCGACGATTTCTTGCGCCAGTTCCTTGCACTTCCCGCAGTGCGCATGGTTGACGAGGCAGCAGGCAAGGCTGGTGTTACAGCCGCACGGACAGGGTTCCATGTTGAGCCGCAGGAGCGCATGGTTCCGACGCTCTTTGCTGAGCGAAGCAAGCTCCAGGCCAGGCAGGTCGGTGAAATTCGTGGGCGTGAATTGGCCTTCAAGTCGGGGGCGAACGGCGGCTTGCGGACGTAGCGGCGCGGGCTTGACGTTCGGTCGGCCCGGCCTCAACGCCCCAACAAAGGCGGCCAGCGCCGTCAGCGTGATCAAAAGATAAATCACTGTCCCGCGCGAGGAGTCCGGCGGGCTGGCCGGCCCCGGCTCATTCGGGCTCGTTTCGTTTGACCACATTCTAATTCGAGCGCCTTGTTGAAGCCACACGGCGCGCCACTTTGAAGGAGAACGATAGCGGCACATTGGCTGGCGGCAGACAGGCGTGGTCGTTGCAGGCCTGGTAGCCAAGCTGCCCCTTCACTTCATAATCGCCGGGCACCGTCTTGGGCTCGACTTCCAGCGCCACATCCACTCGAACCGTCCCCTCGTAAACTGAAAGGGGCGCGTCCGAGAAAGCAAATTTCCTCGGCTCGCCCTTCGGGTAGGTGATCTCTTTCACCGTGGCCTGCTTGCTTGGCTCCAGTTTGACTTCCGTGGGAATCAGATAATCAAGGCTAGGGTGATGGTCATTGATATGGTAACCGGGGAGGACCTCCACCACAACGGTCGCCCTGACGACGGACTCAGTCACCCGCTTTTTCGCATTGGCTTTGGTATAAACATAAACTACCTCCGGACGCGCCAACTGAGACGCCATCGTAACCTTCGCCTTTACCGTCTGCCCCGGCGCCTGTGCCGGAGCCACTGCTGCGGTCAGACAAACGAAAATACAAGCAAGAAAAACCGCCTTCATATTCAGCTTTGCCCTCTTCATCATTGCCCCTTGGAATCGGGAGATCTGGTGATCGGAAGACCAACCGCATTATTCACCCGATCTCCGGATCTCCCGATCATCGTTGCCTCCCGAGGAGTCCAGTCGGGTCGTCGTTCACACTCCCGATTTCAGAATCTTATCCATCTGCTGCTGCGCCATCTTCAAACTGACCTGGCAAGCGCGGTCCACCTGGCGGCATTTCAGCAGGGTCAAATTGCAACCGCACGGACAATGCTGCTCGCCGAGTTGCTTCTTCAAAGTCGCCTTCTGCGGGGCGGTCAGCTTGGTCAGGTTCAAGCCGGGAATTTCCGAATCGATGGCGGCAGGATCGCCAAGTTCAACCTTCGTTGAAGTACTCGCCGTCCTGCGCAGCTTGAAGTCCGTTTTCTCAGCGGTTGGACTCATGGCCAACAATTGCTGAACTTCGTCCTCGATCACTGAGACATCCTCGGCGCCGATGTGCTTCGCGTAGATGCGGCCGTCGCGGCCGATCACAAATGTTGTCGGCAGTCCAAGTATCCCTCCATAGATTTCCCCCACCCGTTGATTGCCGACCGCCACGGGGTAGTTCATCTTGAACTCCTTGTAAAATTGCACCACGGGTTCAGGCTCGTCGTCGAGAGATATGCCGATAACCGAAAAGCCCTGCTGCGCGTATTTGTTTTGCATTTCCACGAACCCCGGAATTTCAATCCGGCAAGGCCCGCACCAGGTAGCCCAGAAATCCAGCACCACCACTTTGCCCTTGTAGTCAACCAAGTCCAGCTTTTTCCCCTCGATGTCCGTCAGTGAAATCGCCGGCGCCTCGGGATGACCCCCGTCGCTCATCGCCTGTGTGTGCAGGGCGGGGGCGATCCAGAGCCGGTTGACAAGATAGAGACCCGCCACGAGGATTACCGCCAACACCGCACCGATCAGCACTTTGCCTCGGGTCGCGAGTCTGGTCACCTTGCCGCCAGCTTCCGGTTGTCCGGCCTCCCCGCCCTCCGCAGGTCTTTCAGGTTCATTCAAATCCATATCTTCTCCCTTAGTCCCGAGCCCTTTTCGGCGCGTGAGGCGTTGGTTCAGCTTTGACCCTTTTCGACGGGACCACTTCGTCACGCACTTTCTTATCCATGGGATTCCCGCGCGCGACGCCCTCAGTGGTCTCGACACCCGGCGCCTGCTGCCTCACAGGTTGACGGCGGAGAATCAGAGTCATCCACACTGCCGTCGCCAAAGCCAGGATGGCAATAAACTGCGATGTAGACAGGAGATGGTGAAAGACGAACCCGCGGTCCTCATCGCCTCGCAGGAATTCGATGAAAAATCGGGCCACGGCATAAAGCGCAAGATAAAGCACAAAAATCTCGCCATCGCGGGACTTCCTCGAATATCTCCACATAAGAATGGCAAAGATCAAGAGCGAGGCCAGCGACTCGTAAAGCTGGGTGGGGTGCAACGGAATTCCCAGCGGCACTCCGGTTACCTCGTGGCTGAAAGGGTTTGTGAATACCACGCCCCACGCGCAGGTGGTGCGCTTCCCGTAATCACACCCTGCGGCAAAACAACCGATACGGCCCACACTGAGTCCCAGGGAAATGGCGGGAGCGTAAACGTCGACAACCTTCCAGAAGGGAAGATTATGAAGCCGAATATAGCAAGCCGCAAAGAGGACCGCAGCGATAAAGCCGCCATAAAATACCCCGCCGGCCAGGAAGGTGCTGCGACTGAAGATTTGTGCCGGGAACTGCTTGTAGTAACCCCAATCGGAAACCACCATCAGCACCTTCGCGCCGAGGAGCGACACGAGCAGAATCCAGGTACTGAGGTCGAGCAACCGGCCTGAGTCCAATCCTTCCCGCCGCCCTAGCCGGAGGATAACGCAGATCGCGGCCAGCATAGCCAGCACCAGCAATGCCCCGTAAGTGGGAGCTCGCAGCCAACCTGCGGTGAACAGTATGGGGTGCAAATTCTCTCCTCAGACAATGACGATTGACCCGCCCAGGCGGGACAAGTGACGAGAGGGCCGCTGGCGGTCAGCTATAAGTCGCCAGCACATGACTTGCGTCTGAAAGCTGGCGCAGGATGGCTTTTCGTGCTTGTCACTTGTAACTCGTCACTGGTCACTGCTCTTACAACGTGAAGCGGTTCAGGAATGAAAAATACCTCGATATGATCGTGAACTTATTAGTCGCCATCAAGACGCCAAGAGCAATCAAGAGTACGCCTGAACCTACTTCGACCGTTTGCAGGTGTTTCCGGAAGCCTCCGTAAATCTTCAAGAACTGGCCCAAACCGACGCTGGTCAGAAGGAAGGGAATCGCCAAGCCCGCCGAATAAATGGCCAGCAGGAACATCCCCTGGAACACTGTGTGCCGCTGCGCCGCCAGCGCCAGGATGGCAGTTAGAATGGGGCCAATGCACGGCGTCCAGCCGAATGCGAACGCAAACCCCAGCAGAAAAGCGCCCACCAGTCCGCGGCGAGGCACGCCCGTTTCGAGCCGGGCCTGACGATAAAGCAGCGGGATCTTCACCAAACCGGTCAAATGCAGTCCGAACACGATAACGACAATGCCCGCCACAAGGTTGAAGGTAGTTCGCTGCGCCAGCAAGAATTTCCCCACCGCCGTCGCCGAAGCGCCGAGGGTCACAAACACGATGGAGAAACCCACCACAAAGGAGACCGAATTGCGCAAAATTCGGCTCATCAGCGCCGGGCTCGTCCCGAATTTCAATTCTTCAATCGTTGCTCCGGATAGCATGGAAATATAGCCCGGCACAAGCGGGAGTACGCAAGGCGAGAGAAAAGACACCACGCCTGCCACAAACGCAATCGGGATGCTCAATTCATGGCCCATTGTTTCAGTCTACCGTCCTATGCGGCCTCAACTTAGCCGACTCCGTTGCCTTGCCGCTTTCCCCTGCTCAAGTGTATCATGAGGACCACTTGTCGAGTCGGCATTAGGAAATCCGAATTTCACGGGAGACCAACATTCTTGCTGCGCGCTATCATTTTTGATTTTGACGGCATCCTCGTTGACAGCGAACCCCTCATCATGAAACTTTTCCAAGAGATGGCGGATCGAGAGGGCTGGGTCCTCTCCGAAGAAGAATATTATCGGCATTATCTCGCTCTCGATGACCGCGGCATCATCGAGCACCTCTGGCGTAGCCACGGATGCTCCCTCAGCGCCGCCCGGCGCGATGAACTCCTGACCTGGAAGGTGCGCGCCTACGAGAAGATCATCCAAGACGGCCTGCCACCCATTCCCGGGGCGGCGGAGTTTGTCCTCAACGCCGCCCAGGGCTTTCCCCTGGCCATCGCCAGCGGCAGCCTGCACGCGGAAATCGAACATCTTCTTCAGAAGCTTGGCCTGCGAAGAAAATTCGCGGTGCTGGCGACGGCAGATGACTGCGAGCGCTCGAAGCCTGACCCCGAGGTATATCTCAAAGCACTCAGCCGTCTCCAGGGACTTCCCCAACTGCATGAACCGCTGCTTCAAGCCGGCGAATGCCTCGCCATCGAGGACGCACCCCTCGGCGTTGTGGCCGCACAAGCCGCCGGCATGAAATGCCTGGCCCTGGCCCACAGTCGTCCTCAATCCGAACTCCAACACGCCGATTGGACCGCTCGCCAATTCGCAGACGTGGACTTGGAGATCATCCGTGCTGCCTTCGCCTGAGGCGCTGCTCGCACTTCCTCGTCGGCAATTAAAACCTGGCCTTCGCTCGGGACAGAAAACCGCACTGCAGCACTAAGCGCCGTCGTCTTCTCCTGCCGCGAAGAAAAAATTCACCACAGAGCGCACTGGGACCACAGAGGAAAGCACTTCTGCTCGCACGAGCAGGGAATGCAAGGTTACGGTTCCTTGTTTGTTGACCCACAGTCTTTGCCCGCATCTTCTCTCCGTGACCTCTGTGGTCCCGCAGGCGCGGGGTGAAATCCTTATTAGGGCACTACCGCTGTCCGAAAATCCCTTGACAAAACGTCTCGTTGGAGGTAATTTTAAGGCGAATAAAAGGCGAATATGAACGAAACTCCCTCCAACCCCGCCATCTTGGTCGGACCCGCAGGTTGGTCGTACACTGATTGGGAGGGAATTGTTTACCCCCACCACAAGCCGCGCGGTTTCCACGAGGCCGCTTACCTTGCCCAATTCTTTGACACCATCGAGATCAATACTTCCTTTTATTCTCCCCCGCGCGCGGAGGTCGTGAAGGCCTGGGCAGCAAGAATCGCCTTTAACCCCAACTTCAAGTTTAGTGCCAAGCTCTGGAAACGGTTCACGCACGAACGCAACGCCAACCTCAAGGACGAAAGGATGTTCAAGGAGGGATTGGCCCCACTGGTGAGCGAGGGACGGCTGGGCGCGCTGCTCTTGCAGTTTCCCTGGTCGTTCAGAAACACACCCGAAAACCATGAGTACTTGAGCGGCCTCATCATGCAGTTCATGGAGTATCCGCTTGTGCTCGAAGTGCGGCACAGCTCATGGAACAAGCCGGAGGTCTTTGAATGGCTCGCCGGGCTGGGAGTGGGCTTCTGCAATATCGACCAGCCGGTGATCGGACAGTCGATTGCTCCCAGCGCGCGCGCCACCGCCCCGGTAGGATACGTCCGCCTGCACGGGCGCAACTACGAGCACTGGTTCACTCCCAGCGAGCATCCGGAAGAACGCTACAACTACCTTTACAGCCAGGCCGAGCTGGAACCTTGGGCGGCGCGCATTCAGAGTATCGCCCAGCACACTGAAGTCACCTTCGTCATCACCAATAACCATTTCCAGGGCAAAGCCATCGCTAACGCGCTGCAGCTAATCAGGCTGATCAGGAACCAGCCCGTGCGCGTGCCCGAAACCTTGCTGGAGTTCTACCCGGAATTGGAAAAAATCGCCGGCCCGGAGCCATCCGCCTCGGCGCCCACGCAGTCCGACCTTCTTTTTGCAGCGGGCAACAGCCCGGAAGATTAATTGACAGTATTGGAACCCCACTGGTAGCATGTTGTTAGCCAATAGACCGAGTGGCGCTGCGGAGTTTAGCGTTTTGCTTTCTGATTTCTGCCTTCTGACTTTCGTTTGATGCTCCCGTCCCCGTCGTCTAGCCCGGCCTAGGACATCGCCCTTTCACGGCGGTAACGCGGGTTCGAATCCCGCCGGGGACGCCAACCTTTTCATTTCTAATCAGCCCCACCGCTTCCTTTGTGCGCGCAAACGAGAGTCAGCTTTTCCCACAGGCCACTTTTGGGTGCGTGCGGGAGTTACGAGCGAGACTGCCAAGTTCGCCCCGTTTTTTCGCGTTTTACCCTTACCGCAAATGCCAATGAATCCGGGTGTTAGCCTACATTTGCGAGGGCTATGTCCATTTTTCACGAGGCCGTTTCCCTGGACCCGGAATGCCCGCCTGGAAACCCCTTTACCGGGCACAGGCGCTTTTGTGGCGTACTGAGGGTTTTTCTGTGTGTGGACACACCTGCAAAGAGTAAGGGATCTGTTCTGATCCTTCGCGACAACGGTTAGCCCCGCCAAACCTTCGCAGACTTGGAAAGCATGCCCCATCTGACCTCAAGCGTCTGAAGTTGTGAAAGAATCGGGTTTTGCCGTCCAGCCGTAGGGGTCCCGCAGGCGCGGGATGGTTGCCCTAGGGCGGCCACAAGGGCCGCCCCTACAACTCGATTTCTTCACAGCTTCTCTGAGGTGGGATTTACTTCTACAGAGGAGAGTTACTGGGAACGAATTCCCATAAGGATGGAATTCGAAAGCAGAATATGTATTTTACATAATGGAGTCAAGCCCGGAAAACGGAATAAGCGTTTGACATTTGGGCGATGGGGAGAGGACGATGGGTGGTTGAGCGGTTGGGAATGGGGGATGAATCACACGTGACGCAAGCCATCCGGCGGGTGAAACAGGCCGCTGAACCTGGTCTGGCGAGATTGAAAAGGCAGATTCAAGAGCAGGCAGACGAAAGAGCCGCCCCGTCTTAATCATGAATATAATTCAGAATTCGGCAGTGGGTCAATTTGATGCTGTAGCGGCGAGTTTATCTCGCCAAATGGCGGCGTCCCGATAAGATCGGGACAGGTTCCGCCGCCTCTACATCGAATTGACCCACTACCCAGAATTCCGAGGTTGACCCCTTTACGTTAATTAAGGAGCGCGCATCATGATTATTGGTTCGTTCAAACGAATTTCGCCTCACAAGTTCCTATGCGGAGCTGTCGCCGCCGCGCTCGGCTTTGTTCCGGTATTCTGCGGCACTCTTTTCCAGGTTCAGGCGCAAACGGCTCCGCAGGCGGCCACGGTCCATGTTGACGTGACCCCGGAGCACATCCTGAATACGGTCAATCCCGACACGGCCACCGGGGCGTGGATGGACGACTTGTCAAAAACACAGGTGGACAATCTCAGCAAACCCGAAACGATTCAAGGGATCAAGAACCTGGGTTGGGGTTCCATCACCATGCGCAACAATAGCGAGTTGCGCCTGTCCGCATGGCACTGGAACGAAAACGGTGCATGGAGCGATCCGGCCAGCAAGAGCGGATATTACACAGGTAGCGCTGACCTGGGCGAACCGATCCACTACGGCTATTCCTATTCGCTGCCGCATCGCGATTTCATGACCAGCGGCGATAGACCTTTGGTGGCCGGTATTCAAGGCTATTGGAAGAGCAATCCTTACCTGACCAGCCATTTTACGGGCGAAAGCGACGTACTGCACCCGCAATGGGTCGTGATCGATATGGGCATGGCCCGGCCCGTCAATGCTATCCACATCCAGTGGGTCAACCCCTATGCCGTCACTTACGTGGTGCAATATTGGATCGGCGATAACAACGCGCTGGACTGGGACATGGGTCCCAATGGCGTGTGGAAGGCTTTCCCATCGGGCACGGTCAACAACGGCACGGGTGGGGATGTGCATCTTAAACTTTGCGATGAGCCGATTACCGCCCGATTCATCCGCGTTTTGATGACAGAATCCTCCAATACTTGCGACACGCATGGTGCGCAGGACATTCGGAACTGCGTGGGTTATGCGCTCCAGACGCTGTCAGTCGGGACGATGGACGCTGGAGGGACCTATTCGATCGTCTATCCAGCGACTGGTGTGGAACCGGGACCTTCGATGGGACCCCCGGTCCGGGGTGGCGGCGGTGGTGGAGCGGGCGGGGCCTTTCCCGGGTCGGCGGGAGATACCGCTGGGTCGTTCAGCGCTTCTTCGATCGATCCCTGGCACGAAACCGGTAATCTGATCACCGGCGGCGGCGACGAATACAACGGCATGGACAATTTCTTCACCAGCGGATTGACCATGGGTCACCCGGCACTGGTTCCATGCACGGTGATTTATGGCACGCCCGAGGATTGCGCCAATGAGGTTGCGTATATCTACGAGCGCGGTTACCCGGTGGTGGGAATTGAGATGGGGGAGGAGTGCGACGGTAAGCACACCATCCCGGAAGACTACGGTGCGCTCTACTGCCAATGGGCGGCGGCCATCCACAAGCTGACTCCCAGCGCTAAGCTGGGCGGTCCGGTTTTCGAAGGCGTCGATAAAGACATCACCCTTTGGGTGGACAACCAGGGCCGGACTTCCTGGATGGGCCGATTCGTCGATTACCTGAAGACCCACGGACATCTTCAGGACCTCTCGTTCATGTCCTTCGAACACTATCCGTTCCTCGTCAATCGCTTCACTCCACCGAACGACTGGGACACGCTTTACATGGAACCGGGAATCATGAAGCACATCCTGAAAATATGGCGTGACGATGGCGTCCCCAGGGACGTGCCGCTGATTATCTCCGAGAGCGGAATCACCGCCGGCGGAGGCGGGAGGGGTTACATGGGCGTGACGGGCAATTCCATCTGGGAATGCGACGCGTTCGGCACGTTCTTTGAACAGGGAGGCACGGCGTTCTACCGGCCGGCGATCAATAATGGCGCCCGTGGTCGCCGTGGCGATGCTGGCGGCGCTCCCGGCGGCGGGGCCTATGGCACGCCGCAATACACTCCGTTCACTTCCGCGCATATTATCAACTTGGAGTGGTTGCAACACGGCGCGGGAGCGAATCAGATTTTCCCCGCCTCGGCCGACCTTTTGGACGCCGCCGGGCGCAATGTGATTACCTCCTACGCGGTGCATCGCCCGGATGGAAACTGGTCGTTAATGCTGATCAATCACGACCTGAATGCGGCTCACCAGATTCACCTTGTCATCGACGATGCGAATCACGTGCAGCGTTCTTTCGCGGGGCCTGTCACATTCGTTCAATACTGCAACACCCCCAGCGAGAGCAAGAACACGACGATGACCCCAAGCCCCGACGGCATGTATACCCTGCCGATCGGCTCGATCACGGTGATTCGTGGAAAGGTGCAGTGAATTCAATGGATTAAAAACAGGCGATGGCTCGCGGTCGATCAGCCAAGGCACAATCATCGGTCGATAGGACTACGAGCGGCCAGCTCATTTGTGCAGTAACTTGAAAAGAACCGGGACCACAGGGCCGAGATACTTTACTTGAGGGTACAAAGCGTTCCTCCTCCGCTCTCCCCTCTAGAAACTCGGGGCTTTACGGGGGCCTTAGAATAGCGGTCAAAAGCGGGCTACGTATAGCACGATTTTGCTGCCCCCTCGTGGATGGAAGGATTTACGGCATCCCTGGCGGGTTTCGTAAATGCGTTATCCGCCCTTTCACGGCGGTAAGGCGGGCTTCGAATCCCGCCGGGGACGCCAAATTTGTTCAATAGGCGTTCGGTGGAGGGGTCGCCACCACGGCATCGGGAGCGACCTCGGGTCCGAGGTCAACAGGTTTCTTCGAGTGGCGCAGGTCGTTGCTGGCGAGGCAGAGATTCTCCGTCTGCTTCCCCTCGAGGCGAAGATAGACCTCGTTTCCCTTGGGTGCTCGATTGGACTCGATCCATGCATTGCGGGTGTTGCGCAGAAGCAGCACAGGACTGCTATTTGCGGTTTCGAAATCCGACACCCTCAGATCCTCCACATCATCGCAGACCAGCGCCGGGCGAAGGTCTTGCCGTTCGACGCCGACCTGCGTATTGAGAATCCGTACGTTCTTCACATGGCGGCAGTAGAAACCATACGCCGGCAGCACTCCGAACATATCATTTTCAGGATAGCCGCTCGGGTTTTCCGGGATGTCTCGGCCGGCATCATTCCGGGATCCCCCGCCTTCGAAATGGATGCGAATGTTGGCCAATGTGACGTTTTCAATGGACCGTTCCGGGAGGCCGCAGATGGCACAGCCCACCTTGTCGGCCCCGTTCGCCTGAACATCGCGGATCACGACGTTGCGGAAACTGCCCAGTCCGGGCCGGGGAGCCCCCTCGTAAATCGGACGGGCCCGGTTCCCCACCCGGAGAAAGATTGCTGAACGGACGTTGCGCATCGTGATATTAGAAACTATGATGTTCTCCAGATTCCCACCATCGACGATTTCGAGCGCAATCCCTGAATATCCCGTGTCATAAACCGTGCAGTTGGTAATAACGACGTTTTCAAACCCTCCAACACTTTCTGTGCCCATCTTTATTCCACAGGCGCGGCTGCTCACCACGCAATTGGTTACGGTCACGTCCCGGCAGGGGCGGTCCACGGTGCTCTTCAGCACAATGGCATCGTCTCCCGAGAAGATCTCACAATCGGAGATGCGCACCTTTTCGCAGGCATCGATATCGAGGCCGTCGTTGTTGGCATTGCAGCGGCTGTGAACCGTCAGCCCCCGGATGGAGAGGTTTTCGCAGGCCAGGTAGTGCTGCACCCACATGGGAGAGTCTTTGAGCGTAAGGTCGGCGACATAAACGTTGCGACAGTTCACCATCCGAATTAGATAAGGCCGGACCCCGTAACGCCCCTTGAAAGGTGCACCCTGTCCGTCGATTGTTCCCCTTCCCAGGAGGGACACATTCTCGACATTCTCCGCATAGATCAAACTCTGGTGCACGTAAATGTCGGTGTAGCTGCGGAGCGACGGCCACGCCGAGGGGAAGTCCGCCAGGTTGGTGCTTCCCAGCAACAGGGCTCCTTCCTGAAGGTATAGCGAGATGTGACTCTTGAGAAACAACGTGCCCGAACGATAAGTCCCCGGGGGGAAATAGACCATTCCACCAGAGGAAGCGGCGGCATCGATGGCTGACTGCAACGCCTTGGTGTCCAAAGCTTGGCCATTGGCCACGGCTCCAAATTCGCGCACGTTGAACATCCCCTGCGGATTTTCGGGACTCGGCGCTCCGGCAAAGGCGGCCGGGGAGCTAACTAAAGCTCCGCCCGCGAGCCAGGTTCCCAGAAAACGGCGGCGGCTTTCGTTGGATTTCATGAAATGCTCCTCTTTGGTTGGCGTGCCGGTCTCTGGAGTGCGAAATTGTGGTTGCGAACCGGCCCGCCGAGTCTATATTATCCCTGTCCAGGATGCAAAATTGGGAGGCGGCGCACGGTCCTATTTGGCCCGATATCAAAAACCGGCCCTCTCCCTTGGGGCTGACCATTACCCATATCTTTGGCTGGACACGGGGGGGCCGAAGTCGGAAATTCCGCCCTCTCCCTTGGGGAGAGGGTGGCCCGCGTACGGCGTGTTCTCCAGCCGGCGCGGGTCGGGTGAGGGGTTACTTCCGTCGTCTGGCAAGTTCATGCGCGTGCGTGCCTATTGCCCAAGGAGAAAGAGGAGACACTATGAAAGCTTCGGTTGTGGTGACTGACATCCGGATGTTTCTGTGCGCTTTGATTCTGCTTGCCTTCACAACACCGGCATTCGCGCAAGAGGGTTTCTTCCGCGCCGAAAATCGTAATGGCGTCTGGTGGATCATCGACCCGCGGGGCGTTCCCACGCTCTCTTTGGGCGTCGATAACATCTCTTATGAATCCGACCGGGTCAAGGGCACCGGATCGTGCCCCTATGGCGAGGCGCTCGACAAGATCTATCCCGATCACAATGCCTGGGGGCTGGAAGCGCTGGCCCGAATTCGCCAGTGGGGTTTCAACACGATTGGTGCGTGGTCGGACCCGGGATTGCGGACCCACGGGGTTCCGTATACCGTGATCCTAGACATGGCGGCGCAAGCAGGAGCGGATTGGCAGCAAAGGAAACCCGCGGACTACTTCGATACGCGCTTCGAGAAAGTTGCCACAGAGATCGCGGGGAAGATCTGCCAGCCGCGCCGCTCCGATCATACGCTCTTGGGGTACTTCAGCGACAACGAGCTGCACTGGGGGCCGGACTGGGGCGGGAAGGAGACCCTGCTAGAGATGTACTTGAAGTTACCGGCTGGCGCAGCAGGGCGCCTAAAGGCAGGCGAGTTTCTGCGTGAACGATACGGAAACTACATCGGCAAACTGAACCACGCCTGGGGAGTGAGCGCAGCGAGTTTTGAGGAGCTGCCGGCGACGGCGGCCACGGAGGCTTACAAATCCGACGCGGTGCAGTTCCTGGAAATCGTGGCGACCCGGTATTTCGGAGTGTGCGGAAAGGCGATTCATGCCGCCGACCCCAATCACCTCTACCTGGGCGCGCGGTTTGCCGGCATGCCTCCGGAGGCCGTCCTGCGCAGCGCTCGCCACGCCGACGTGGTCTCGATCAACGTCTATGCCTTTGATCCTCGTCCGGCGATACAGGCCGTCTTCAAGGCGACAGGCCGGCCTGTTATGGTCACCGAATTTGCGTTTCGCGCGGAGAATTCCGGTCTGCCCAATAGGCAGGGCGCGGGGCCGAAGGTCCCCGACCAGGCTGCGCGCGCCAAAGCCTACGCTGACTATGTGACGCGACTGGAGAGTCTTCCCGAGGCCGTCGGCTATCACTGGTTCGAATGGGTCGATGAGCCCAAGGAGGGCCGATTTGACGGAGAGAACTCGAACTACGGGCTGGTGGACATCCAAGACCGTCCCTATAAGGAATTTGTCGAGGCCGTGAAGAAGGCGAATGCGGCGGTGTTGGAAATCCACCAGCGCGCCGCAAATAAGTGAGGCCCTTTGGAGTGCGGCAGCTTGCTGGCGCTTTTCCCGCTCGGCGGGACCAGCTTGCTGGCGTGCAGTTGTAGCGCCGACCTTTAGGTCGGCACCCATCGTGCTGACCCCGCGAGGCGGGGTCAGCGCTACGAGGCGCGAGCAAGCTCGCACGAGGAAAGCGGCAGCAAGCTGCCGCACTCCAAAGCGCTTCGCGCAGGTGGCGCAGACGTGCCGTTTTTTGGCCTGTCTGCGATTCCCCGAAGGTGCCGTCGCGACATGCCATCCGCCGCAAGATAGTTATAGGAAAGCGGGTGGAGCACCGGCTGGCGCAGAGCGAAGTTCTGCGCTGAAGGGACCACTCACTTGTGGCGGCACGCGCCCGCTTCCATCCGCAAAAACCGCAGAGTCTCTGGAAAACGAGACTCTGCTACGCGCTCTTGATTCTGACTTCTGACTCCTGCCCTCTCACGACAAGTCCAGCACTATGGTCTTCAGGTCACTCATCGCTTCGAGCGTGTGTCGCCCGCCTAGTCTGCCGATACCCGACTGTGTTCCGCTCATGCCGCCAAACGGGATGTGGGTCTCCCAGTAAATACTCGCTTCGTTGACGTTGACGATCCCCGTGCGCAGGCCTTCGGCGAACTTAAAGGCGCGTTTCATGTCGCGCGTCCAGACCGAGGAGACCAGCCCGTAGGCGCTGTTATTTGCCCACTCCAGGATTTCGTCGTCGGATGCGGCCACCATTATCGGAGCCACAGGGCCGAACGTCTCTTCCTTGTTGAACTGCATCTCCGGGGTGACCCGGTCGATCACGGTCGGCTGATAGAAAAGCTTGCTCCCGAATTCGGGGGCTCGACTGCCACCAAACTTCACCACGCCGCCTTGGGCCACACTGTCCTCGATGTGCCGGTCAGTCTTATCAGCCACCGCGTAGTTGTTGAGCGGGCCCATGGTAGTTTCGGGGGAAAGGGGATTGCCGAGCCGGTACTTCTTGGCTTCTTCCACCAGCGCTTCAAGCAGGGCATCGTGGATCCTGGGCGTAGTTATAATTCGTTCCGTAGCGGAGCACACTTGACCAGCGTTCAGGAAACAGGCCAAGGCGATGTTTCCACGGGCCCGGTCCAGATCGGCGTCGTCGAGCACGATGGTGGGACCGTTTCCGCCCAGCTCCAAAAGCAAGGGCTTGCCGGCCGCTTCCCGGGCGATGTTTTTGCCGGTTTGGGGACTGCCGGTAAAGCCGATCGCCGCAGTGAGCGGATGCTTGACGATTTCGTTTCCAACCACCGGCCCCGGGCCGGTCACCAGGTTGAGCGCGCCCTTGGGGATTCCTGCTTGCTCGATGCACTCCACCAATTTGATGGCGCACACTGAAGTAGTCGGAGCCGGCGCCCAGACGATGGTGTTGCCCATTGCCAGGCCGGGCCCCAGATATTCCACGGGTATGTTGATAGGGAAATTCCAGGGCGTGATTACGCCGTAAACGCCGCGGGCTTGCCGGATGGACCAGGCGCGCTTATTCGGATCTTGCACAGAAAAGAAAGGCGTCTCCATGAACTTGAGATGTTCCGCGGGATCCCGGAAACCGCCGATGGCTGCCCTGACCTCATGGATGGCTTCGGAATGGTAGGGCTTGCCCTGGTCGAGGGACAGCGTCCGGGCGAGTTCCTCCGAACGAGCCTCTATGGCATCAGCAATGCGGTGCAGCATTTTGGCTCTGTCCCACACAGAGAGGCGCGCCATTTCCTTCTGCGCAGCATGAGCCGCCCGGACGGCCCGGTCTGCGTCTTTGCGCGTGCCTTGCGGAACACGCGCAATTACCTCGAGGGTGGCCGGATTGTACGCGTCAAAATACTCGCCGCTCTCACTCTCTACCCACTCGCCGTTGATATACATACGCAGTTCGTTCACGGTCGTATCTCCTTCTCCCCACTGGGTGACTTCTGAGCCGATTGGCTTTCATGACCTGCTTCGCTACCCGCCCGGCAACAGCAGCGCATCGATTGTACTCAATATACTACCGAGCGGCGCAAGCGGGACATAAAGGATTATACGCCCGATTCCATACGCACAAGCCGCAGAGTCTCTGAAAAGCGAGACTCTGCGCTTGTATCTTTGCTTCGCCGCTGATTTCGGGTGTAAAACAGTCCCTGGAGTTAGCGGTGTCCGGCGGCGGAGGCCGATCTGCGCTGAGGC
>Ga0182027_10004559_pt1 | contig 21423 bp, 15 predicted proteins | sample 712E1DmetaG_FD_121300 | JGI IMG/M metagenome (GOLD analysis project Ga0182027, IMG submission 121300) | Permafrost microbial communities from Stordalen Mire, Sweden - 712E1D metaG (Illumina Assembly) | ecosystem: Environmental > Terrestrial > Soil > Wetlands > Permafrost | place: Sweden... | reverse complement strand
TCGTCCGAGCTGCCAAGAGAAATTAAGCCGGACCGCTTCGTTCGTTGGACGCTAAACGGGAAAAATAACTTTTCCCGCAGGAATGCTTTTGCCTGTTGACAGTCCGGGCTTAATAGGTGTTAGCTGGCGAGTCGTCTCGCGAGATACGGAACAATCAAGCCGAACGCAAACCAAAACACGAAGACTGTCGCACATACGCCCAACTCAGCTAGCAGGGCGCGCCTCAACGCTTGGGGACGCACGTCCAAACCAAGTATATCCCAATACTCCATCTCGTCTGTCCGAAAACACCGATATACTATCCAAAATGAAAACATGAGGGGCAGAGAGCCTATCGTCAGGCCCATTATCCATTGAGAGAGGGTCAAATGGCCATGATTCTCACTGAAAGTCAGAGTTATGGAAAAAGCATACCAAGACAGAACAAAGAAATTGAGAATGAGTCCGAATACCAAGCCAACCTTTTTATTAGCACTCATGTCTGGTAGCCGCCTAATAGGTAAGTATGCAACAAAACTGTTGTATATCCCGGTTCACAAAAGTATTGGATAACGGATTTGAACCAGCTTGTCCAGATGTCGACTAAATAGACTGGCAGGATTCTGTGCTAGAGCCTGGTTTTGGGAATCACACAGTCCGCCTCAAATTCAAACAGCAGATCATCGCGGCAGATACCGCAATTGGCCAAAACCACCGGCAGAGAGGATAGGTCACGCGCGGCACACCATTCTTTGAACGCTTGAATGCCGGCTTGGTGTTTGAAATAGGCCGTTGCACGTGTCAGGTCTGAGAAGGAGAATTCGCGCGAGTGCAGGATTGATTCAACCACTTTCATTGTCTGATTCACCTGTTTATGCACGTCTCCTTTCCACAAAGTCTGTCCGTCGGGTGCGATACTTGCCGTTCCAGAAATGAATAATCGACGGCCGCACGCGAAGGAAATCTCCATCGCGCGACTGAACGAACTGCCATAAGTGGGCGCGGGACATTGCATGGGGGAAGCGACCTCTTCAATGTGCACGGATAGATTTAGCGGTTGCACCGCCCAAGCGGCGGCGATCAGCGCTGTCCCCGTTGGATTCCGTGCCGATATGCCGGTGCTGGCCGGCAATGAACCTGTATGAAATTGGGTTTGAGAATATGCGTGAGTCCGGACTTGATTGAAGTCGCCATACCAAGAGAGGAGGTTGTCGAGATAAAACCATGTCCGCACAATATCTCCAAACGAGAAACCGGCTTGTGCCAGTGCCTCCTCCATGTTTTTAAGAGTTTCCCGCGTCTGTTCGGATCGGCATGAGCCAATCTGTCCGGGCACCATGCCCCCCAATAAGCATTGTCGCATCGCCCCATCCTCAATCACGGAACCCACAACGAGACCGTCCTTCACAATTCTTTTCACACTACTTCCTGTCAAAGCGAACACGTGGATTCCGGCGATGGGACCGCCATCACACGCAGCGCCTTCAATCCATGTCACCGGCCAGTCGAGATTTCCGAAAAGCTGCCGCATCGCCTCCATTCCCGCCGCGCTCGCGTTGACGGAACCGAACACCATTAAATGGACAATGGTGGCATCCAACTCTTCCAGCGCAACCGCCAGCCGGCTGAACATCTCCATAATTCCCCCGTTCGCCAATGGCTTCACGGTCATGGAAATTTCCGAGCCATGTCCTTTCCGTGTCATGGTGCAATCAATGCCGGGATAATGTGGCAAGCGAGGGTTGGTTTGTGAGCCGGCCTTCGGGTGGGGCTTTGCAAGCTGAATGTCAGACAACATCATATACACTTGACGGCAATGTTACATGGGTGGTTACGGCAGCAATTTTCGCGCCCGGAAACAATTTATTGGAATAAACAGCGGAATCGTGCTTTGTTTTCTTGAATCTTTGCGTGTTTTATCAGCGTCTATCCATTAAATGAGACAAAAGTGTTCAGATGGAAAGGTTGTAAAGACGTTTTTAGTTTTGGCGACTCTGTTTTTCGTGGCCGTCACAAGCGGAACTGCGGCGTCCGGCCCTTATGAAAGCCGCGTTGTTCTTACGCCTGAAAATAAAGTTGACGAATTGGTTCTCTCGAAATTGCAGGCATTAAAAATCCAGCCGTCGCCGGTCTGTTCGGACGCTGTGTTTGTCCGGCGCGCGTATTTGGACGTGATTGGCACGTTGCCCACGGCGTTCGAGGCAGAAACATTCATCTTGGATCGGAATCCGAACAAACGCGCTGTATTGATTGACCGGCTGTTGGAACGCAACGAGTTCGCAGATTATTGGGCGATGAAGTGGAGTGATCTGCTGCGTATCAAGGCGGAGTTTCCAATCGATTTGTGGCCCAACGCCGCACAGGCATATCACCATTGGATTCGGACGTGCATCAAGGAAAACGTTCCTTACGACAAGTTCGTCCACGACCTGCTTACAGCCAGCGGCGGCAATTTCAACGTGCCTCAAGTCAATTTCTACCGTGCCATGCAGAGCAAGGATCCACAGACCATCGCGCAAACCGTGGCATTGACGTTCATGGGCGTGCGGGTCGAAAAGTGGCCGAGGGAACAATGGACAAACCTGGCGGCGTTTTTTTCGAATGTCGGCTATAAATCCACAGGAGAATGGAAGGAAGAAATTATTTTCTTCAATCCCGCTGCGACCAACGCGAGTGCCGTTTGCAGCGTGCCACGAACGGTCGTTTTTCCTGATAACACCACCACGATGCTGTTGCCGGACAAAGATCCGCGTGAGATTTTTACCGTCTGGCTGGTTGATGCAAGAAATCCATGGTTCACACGCAATATCGCCAACCGCATCTGGTCCTGGCTGCTGGGGCGCGGCATTATCCAGGAACCGGACGACATTCGCCCGGATAATCCGCCCGGCAATCCCGAATTACTCGCGTATTTGGAACAGGAACTGGTTTCGTCCGGCTACGACCTCAAGCATATTTACCGGCTGATTCTGAATTCAAAGACATACCAACTTTCTTCCATTCCCCAGACAGCAGATGCAAATGGCGCGGCCAATTTCGCATTCTATCCTCTGCGCCGGCTGGATGCGGAGGTGTTGATTGACGCATTGGATCAGCTTACCGGCTCCACGGAAAATTATTCCAGCGCGATACCGGAACCTTACACGTTTATTCCCCAAGGGCAGCGCTCGATTGCGCTGCCGGATGGCAGTATTACAAGTTCCTTCCTCGAAATGTTCGGACGCCCGCCGCGCGACACCGGTTTGGAATCGGAGCGCAACAATCACATCACCGCCGCCCAGGAACTGTGTTTGCTGAATTCCAGCCAGATTCAGCGCAAAATTGGAGAGAGCCGGATGATTCAATACCAGACGGGGTCGAACAAGACCCCGAGGGAAATCATCAGCGCGTTGTATCTGGGAATTCTTTCCCGTTTTCCGACAGGTGATGAACTCAGGATCGCGGAAAATTATTTTCAGTCCGGCGGTTTGGACAAACGCGAAGCTGCGGTGGACATCGTTTGGGCGTTGATGAACAGCGATGAGTTTTTGTACCGGCATTGAACTGATGCAATGTTATGAAAAGAAAAAAGAGTGCGGGAAAACTAAATTTCGCAAGCTGTCTTTCCGGCATTAACAGGCGTGAGGCCATTCGCCGCGGACTCTTTGCCGCCGGTGGTTTGATGGTGATGGACAGTTTGTCATTCCGTGCCTTTGCCGCCGTGCGACCGGCCAAGGCCAGGGCCGTCATTCAACTCTGGATGTGGGGCGGGCCGTCGCATCTGGACACCTTCGATCCCAAACCTGAAGCGGGCAATGATTACTGCGGTCCACTGAAAAATCCGATTGAGACCAACATACCCGGAGTCAAGATTTGTGAATTGCTCCCGCTGCTTGCGAAACAGGCCGACAAGTATTCCATCATCCGCAGCATGACCCACGGCGACAACGCTCATGAAACTGCGGCTTATATCGTTCAGACCGGGCGGATGCCCGGCGGGCGGCTGGTTTATCCTTGCGTCGGTGCGGTGACGTCGCTGTTTGAAGGCTACGGCGCGGGATACAAGGGATTGATTCCGCCCTACATCGTCATGACCGAACCATTGGGGCGTTTTTCCCCGGCCGGATTTTTGGGCGAACGCTACCAGCCGTTTGTCACTGGCGGCGATCCGGCCAAAACACCCTTTGCCGTGGAAGGCGTTGTGGCTCCCGGCATCTCCGACCAACGTCAGAAAGACCGGCGCGAATTACTCCATCAATTGAATACACTGGAACATTCCATCCCGAATGACGCACAACTGGCGGCGTCGGAGCAGGCGGAACAACAGGCGTATGGAATGATCCTTGGTGACGGCGCGAAGGTGTTTGATTTGTCGCAGGAAAAATCCGAACTGCGCGACCGCTATGGCCACACCAAATTCGGCCAATCCTGTCTCGCCGCGAGGCGGCTGGTCGAACACGGCGTTCCCTACATCACAATCAATTCACCCGGCTGGGATACGCACAAGGAAAATTTCCAGTCCATGCGCCGCTTGTTGCCGGACCTGGACAAGGGCATGGCGACACTGCTTCAGGATTTGTCGGACCGTGGTTTGCTCGACAGCACCATCGTCTGGTGGGGTGGCGAATTTGGTCGCACGCCCAAAATCCAGTGGGAGGAGCCATGGAACGGCGGGCGTGGCCACTGGGGAAAAGTTTTTTCCGCCGTGGTCGCCGGCGGCGGATTCAAAGGCGGCCATGTTGTTGGCGCATCGGACGCAAAAGGCGAGGAAGTGAAGGAACGGCCCGTGTATCCTGTGGATCTCATCGGCAGCATGTATGAACTGCTCGGCATTGACGGGAACTCAAAATTACCGAATCCATACGGGCTGGACTCGCGCGTCATGCCGACCGCTGATGAAGGTGTGAAATCAGCCGGTCTCTTGAGAGAAATCATGTAATTATGAACGTCGCTCGAAGGATGATTATTTTATTGCTGACGCTGTTGCCGGTGTCAGCCGTTCGGGCACAACAAAACGCGCCGCATATTGCCTATGTTTATCCCGCCGGCGGACGGCAGGGAACAACGTTTCAAATCACGGTTGGCGGGCAGTTTCTCGGCGCCGTTTCCAACGTTTACATCAGCGGCACGGGCATTCGGGCGACAGTCGTCGAATACAATCGGCCAATGAACCAAAAAGAATTCAACGACTTGAGGGATCAACTGAAAAAATTGCAGGACAAATGGCAGGCCACGCGCAAATCACAATCCGCCACAAATATCTGGACGACTGCGGACGCGCAAATGTTTGCCGCAATCAGGAATAAAATTCTCAAGAACCCGCCCAACCGTCAGGCGAATCCCGCCATGGCTGAAACTGTCATCATCCAAGTCACCGTTGCCACGGATGCCGAATCCGGTGAACATGAAATTCGATTAAGAACGCCAAACGCCCTGTCAAATCCGCTCATTTTTTACGTCGGTCGGTTGCCCGAGTTTTCCAAAATGGCGGCGAAGGCGGCCAATCCTGACTTGGAGCGCTTCCTCGAAAGACTTGGCCAGAAACCTGTCAGCACCACCCCGAAGTCCGAAATGCGCATTACGTCACCCGCCACCGTAAACGGCCAAATCATGCCAGGTGGCGTGGATCGCTACCGGTTTTGGGCGCGTAAAGGACAGCAAATTGTCATTAGTGTCAGCGCGCGTGACTTGATTCCGTATCTTGCCGATGCCGTGCCAGGCTGGTTTGAAGCCACACTGACGCTCTACGACGCCAAGGGAACTGAACTGGCGTATGACGACCGTTTCCGTTTCCGTCCCGATCCGGTACTCCATTTTGAGGCACCGCATGACGGTGAGTATGCCGTCGAAATCAAAGATTCGCTTTATCGCGGACGCGAGGATTTTGTTTATAGAATCACGCTCGGCGAATTGCCCTTTGTGACGGATATTTTCCCGCTCGGCGGTCCGGCGGATGCGAAAACCACGGTCGAGTTAAAAGGCTGGAATCTTCCGACAACGACACTGACGTTGGACAACAAAGACAAGAAGCCGGGCATTTATCCGATTTCCGTCAGCAAGGAAGGGCTAATCCCCAATCGTGTGCCGTTCGCCGTGGACACGCTGCCGGAATGTCTCGAACAGGAACCGAATGACACACTCGCTACTGCGCAACCTGTCACCTTGCCGGTCATCGTCAACGGACGAATTGATCAGCCCGGCGATTCGGATGTGTTTCGCTTTGAGGGCCATGCTGGAGAACAGATCGTCGCAGAAGTTTTGGCGCGCCGGCTGAATTCGCCGCTGGATTCCGTGCTTAAATTGACGGATGCCGCCGGCAGGCAACTCGCGTTCAACGATGATTACGAAGACAAGGGTGAGGGCTTGGAGACTTCTCACGCGGATTCTTATCTTACCGCGACATTGCCGGCAGACGGAGTTTTTTTTATTTATGTGGGCGATACCCAGCATCAGGGCGGTTCGGATTACGCCTACCGTTTGCGCATCAGCGAGCCGAGACCGGACTTTGCACTGCGTGTGGCGCCTTCCAGCCTGAACGTCCGCGCCGGCATGAGCGTGCCCGTCACGGTATATGCCTTGCGAAAAGATGGATTTACCAATGCGATTAATCTGGATTTGAAAGCCGCGCCGCCCGGATTTGAATTGAACGGCGCACAAGTGTCCGGGAACCAGGACAAGGCGCAGTTCACATTGAAAGCTCCGGCGCAGCCCGTTAAGGAGCCCGTTGCGCTCTCTTTGGAAGGTAGTGCCATCATTCGGGGACAACTTGTTGTTCATGCCGCCGTGCCGGCGGAAGATATGATGCAAGCTTTCGCTTACCGACAACTTGTTCCAGCGAAAGGATTAAACGTTGTCGTGGCGGGAAATCCGCGTCCATTCGCCAGGGACATGATCAGAATCCTCAGCACAACACCTGTGAAGATCCCCGTCGGCGGAACGGCTCAGGTTCAAATCGCCACGCCTTCAAGCGCTTTTGCGGAACGGTTTGATCTTGAGTTGAACGGAGCGCCGGAAGGAATCGCCATTCAAAGTGTCTCGCCGACTCCCAACGGCGTGGAAATCATGCTGCGGTGCGATGCCTCAAAGTCAAAACCCGGTCTTAAGGGGAATTTAATTGTCAATGTCCTGCTCAAAAAGCAAACACCTGCCCAAAACGCACAGAAGCAGGGGAACCAACGCCGCAACCCTGTGGGCACGTTGCCGGCCATTCCTTTTGAAATTGTGGCCGAATAAACCCCCGCCGTTATTCAACCCACACTGCGGTCTGTTTCTTTTTACTGACTGGCATAGTAGGCGTCCACTTTGGCGGCGACGTCCTTGTAGCCGATGTCCATTTCGTAGATGAGCTTGAACTGTTCGATGGCTTCCTCTTTTTTGTCCACGCTTTCGAGCACGCAGCCGAGATTGTAGGTGAGGTCTTTTTTTTCGTCGTCGAAAACAATCTTTTCCTTGATGGCGTTCTTGAGTGTGCGCGCGGCAAGGTCGAACATTTTTCGTTTCGCGTAGCACTGAGCAAGGCAATTCATCGCGGCGATGCGTTTGTGCGGATTGCCCTGCGCCTTCTGAAACTCCTGAATGGCCTCGTTGATTTTGCCCGCTTGAAGATAAAGCTGCCCCATTTCAAACCGGATTGCCATGTCCGTCGGATATTTTTCGACGCGTTTCTGGCAATCAGTGACCTGGAAATTTAATTTCTCCGCCTGAATTTTCGCGGATTGCCCGGCGTAGTCGGACGCGGACGGATCAAGCTTCTCCAGTTGATAATCGAACCGGCGCGTGATGGTGTCGGCGATGGAACGTCCGAGCGATGGGTCGTTGCCCATTTCGGAATTTGTGACGCGGTCGTAAAGTTCCAATGAACGCTCGAACTGCTTTTTCTGCGTGTAAAGTTCCGCGAGCGAGCGCACGAGCTTGAGATTGTTCGGTTCGGTCTTCAGGCGCATTTCGTATTCTTCAATGAGCTGCCCGGTGACGTCCTCGGTTTTCTGTACGCGTTTTTCCTGTTCGAGCGAGACGGCCTCTTTTTTATCCTTCAAGATGTCGCGATAGGAACCCCCTCCGCCTTCGAGCGCGCCATAACCGCCCTGATCCAGCGTCTTGCGCGCGGACAAATCCTTGAGCGCCTGATTCAGCTCGCCGTCGTTGGGCGTCTCGAGCAAAAGGTCCATCAGGATTTTTTCCCCGCGGTTGTGTTCTCCCTCGCTGACGTCACCCGCCTCCGCGAGTGCGCGGGCAAATGCAATCGCCAAATCCCTGTCCTTCGGCGAATTATTCGACAGCGTTTCATAGGACAAAACCGCTGTGTGCGGCAACTCCAACGCATTCGCCGCTTCTACGATGAGCCGGTGCGCGGCGGAACTGTTCGGGTCGTTGTTCAAAATCTGCTCGGCGATGGCGAGCGCTTCCACGGGGTTCCGGCGCAAGGCAATCTGGCCTTTGGCCACGAGCGGCGAAGAGCTGGCGCCACTCCACATCTTTTTGAAAAATCCGCCGCCTTTGTCGCCGGCTTTCTTGAACTGCGCCGCGCGCAGCGCCTTGCGGCACTCAAAAAACTCCGGCTCCTTTTTGAGCACCTGGTTGAACAGATCAATCGCGTAATCCAGATTTTCCCGCTGCGCAGCTTCGGTGGCTTTGGTGTAGAGAATCCGCGCTTCGCGCGAAATTTCGTTGATACTTTTTTCCGCCATTTGATTTATCGTGTTAGATTGAGATCGATTCTGTCACGTCAAAAATCAACACCGGACACCTTCGGATCAGCCGCATTGTGCCCTTTGCCGGAGCGCATGATCCACCAGCACCAATGCGGTCATCGCCTCGACCATCGGCACCGCGCGAGGCAACACACATGGATCGTGGCGCCCACGGCCTTTCAGTGTCGTGTTGCGGAATTTCGCGTCCACCGTGTCCTGCTCGTGCATGACGGTGGCCACCGGTTTGAACGCGACGCGAAAGAAAATCGTCTGCCCGTTGGAAATGCCGCCCTGAATTCCACCGGAAAAATTCGTCGTCGTAAAAACCTTTCCATGCTTCGTGCGAAACGGGTCGTTGTGCTGGCGGCCAGTCAACAAGATGCCACTGAAGCCGGAGCCGATTTCAAATGCCTTGGACGCGGGCAGACTTAACATGGCTTTGGCCAGGTCTGCTTCGAGCTTGTCGAACACCGGTTCGCCCCAGCCGGCGGGCACACCGCGCGCAACGCCTTCAACAATGCCGCCGACGGTGTCACCCGCGCGCCGCATCTTTTCGATGAGCCGGATCATTTTTTCCGCGGCCTTTTTATCGGGGCAACGGACGATGTTCGACTCGACGTCCTTGAGTTTGACTTTGTCCGGGTTAACGTCCGCGATGAGCCGCTGGACTTGTTTGACGTAGGCCAGAGTCTCGACGCCGAACCGTTCGCGTAAAATTTTCTTGGCAATAGCGCCGGCGGCGACGCGGCCGACCGTTTCACGCGCGCTGGCGCGGCCGCCGCCCTGCCAGTTGCGAATGCCGTATTTGGCAAAGTAAGTGAAGTCCGCGTGCGACGGGCGGAACTTCGTTTTCATTTCCATGTAGGCTTCGGGGCGGGCGTCCTCGTTTTTGACCCACAGACAAATCGGTGTGCCGAGCGTTTTGCCGCCGAACGTGCCGGAAAGGATTTGCACCGTGTCGGATTCCCGGCGCGGCGAAACAATTTTGGATTGTCCCGGACGGCGCCGGTCCAAATCGGGCTGGATGTCCGCTTCGGTGAGTTTCAGCCGTGGCGGGCAGCCATCCACGACCACGCCTACACCACCGCCGTGGGATTCGCCCCACGTCGTGATGCGGAACAGTTGGCCAAAAGTGCTTGCCATGCTGGGATAATGCTCAAAAACCGTCGCGCGGTCAACTTATCCGCAGATTCCGCAGGTTGAAGGTAAACAGTCGGCGAAATTGGTGTAATTTGCGGATTAACTTGAAACTTGAAACCTGAAACTTGAAACTCTGCGCAAATGAATCGCATTGAGGAAAGCTTCGCGCGGCTGAAGCGTGAAGGTAAAAAGGGTTTTATTGTGTATATCGGCGCGGGCGATCCGAATCTGGACGCCACGCGTCGGCTCGCGCTCGCCTTCGACCAGGCCGGCGTGGACATCCTTGAACTCGGCGTGCCGTTCAGCGATCCGCTTGCCGACGGTTTGGTGAACCAGCTCGCCGCGCAGCGCGGTCTCGAGTCCGGCGCCACGCCGCCCAAAGTGCTGGAAACCGTCGCCGCAATCCGCAAGCAGTCGCAGATTCCGATTGTGCTCTACATTTACTTCAACCTCATCCACCGCGTCGGTGTGGAGCAATTCATCCAGAAAGCGGCCAACGCGGGCGTGGATGGCTTGCTCGTGCTCGATTTGCCGCCCGAGGAATCGGAAAACTATGAGACCCTCATGCGCGAGGCCGGCTTGTGCCATATCTATCTCGTTGCGCCGACCACGCCGGAAAAGCGCATGAAATTCATCGTCAAGCGCGGCGCGGGTTTTATTTATTACATCTCGCGTGAAGGCGTGACTGGCATGCAGACACAGGTCGCGGCGAACCTCGCACAACGGGTCGCCAAAATCCGCGCGCATACGAATTTGCCGGTTGCCGTCGGCTTTGGCGTCTCAAATCCCGAACAAGCCAGACTCGTTGCGCGAGATGCGGACGCCGTCGTTGTCGGCAGCGCCGTGGTGAATCAAATCGCGCAGCACGGCAAATCGCCGGAACTCGTGAAATGCGTGAGCGAGTTTGTGAAAATGCTGGCTGGCGCAGTGAAAGCGGTTTAGACACGGATCAACGCGGATTTAATCGGTGAAAATCTGTGGAATCCGTGTCAAAGAATTATGAAAATGAAAACTGACGTGAAAAACCGTTTCGTCATCGTCATGGCGGGCGGGCGCGGTGAGCGTTTCTGGCCGGTGAGCCGCGCAAAAATGCCCAAGCAATTGCTCGCGCTACTTGGTAAAAAGTCTTTTTTGCAGGAAACCGTTGACCGCGTGCTGCCAATCGTGCCGGTCAAAAACATTTTTGTCATTACCAATGAGGCGCAGTTGCCGGAAGTCCGCAAACAGCTTCCGAAAATTCCCAAGGCCAATCTTATTGCCGAACCCATTGGCCGCGATACCTGCGCTGCTGTCACACTCGGCGCGGCGCTCGTGGGTGCGCGTTCCACGACCGGCGTCATGGCGGTTTTGCCCGCCGATCACGTCATTCCAGAGGAGAAACAATTTCAGCAGGTGTTGAATGACGCATTTGATTTGGCGGGCCGCGGTCGGGCGATTGTCACCATTGGTATCAAACCGGCCGGGCCGGACACGGGTTATGGCTACATTCAGGTCGGCCAGCAATTGCCACCGGCGCAAGGCGCCAAAAAAACCAAGACCGCTTTTTATCGCGCGGAGCGATTTATCGAGAAACCGCACTTTGATCGTGCGCTCGAATACGTCAACAGCGGTCAATACCGGTGGAACGCCGGGATGTTCGTCTGGTCGTTCGTGACCATCACCGAAGGGTTGCAGAAACATCAGCCGGAAATGTATGCGATGTGCCAGCGCTGGTTCAAAGTGGCGGGCAAACCGGCCAAACTCGCCAGGACACTGGCGAAGGATTATCCCGGCATCAAAAAGGTCTCGATTGACTTTGCGCTGATGGAAAAAGCCCAGAACGTTATTGTGGCTGATGGTGTGTTTGAGTGGGACGATCTCGGTTCATGGACGGCATTGGCGCGGCACCTCAAGCCGGACGCCGAAGGCAATTGCGTCGTGGCGGACTTTATCAACGTGGACGGCGCGCGGAACATCATCTACGACGCGCGCACCAGGGACCGGCGCACGCCGATTGCCGTCGTCGGTCTGCGCGATTCCATTTTGGTTCAAACCGATGACGCGGTGCTGCTGGCGCACAAAAGTCAGGCGCAAAAGGTCAAGGAGTTGGTCAGGAAGCTGGGGGAGGATGCGAAGTTGAAGAGGCTGGTTTAACCACAAAGATACAAAGGCTCGAAGTGAGTTTTTGTGTCTTCGTGTCTTTGTGGTGAATTGAAATTCCCCCCAGTCGAAACTTGACCTTTTCCGCATAAAAGACAGACTGTCCGGCTCGTTCATCCGAGTTTTGAGTGTTGAGTTTTTAATTTTGAATTGGACGAATTACCAGCGCAGATTCAACTCAAAATTTAAAACTAAAAATTTAGAATTTAATAAAATGCAGCACATCCGGAACATCGCCATTATCGCGCACGTTGACCACGGCAAGACGACGCTGGTGGACTGTTTGCTCAAGCAGTCCGGCACCTTTCGCGCCAACCAGCACGAGTCGCAGGATGAGCGCATCATGGATTCGATGGATTTGGAGCGCGAGAAGGGCATTACCATCAAGGCCAAAAATGCCGCGTTCAAATACAAGGATTACCACATCAACATCGTGGACACGCCCGGCCATGCGGATTTCGGCGGCGAAGTCGAACGCATCATGAACATGATTGACGGCGTGCTGCTGGTCGTGGACGCCGCGGACGGTCCGCAGGCGCAAACCCGTTTTGTCCTCCGCAAGGCGCTTGAAGCGGGCGCGAAGCCAATCGTTGTCATCAACAAAATTGATCGCGAGAATGCGACCCCCCAAAAAGTGCTCGACGAGGTTTTCGAGCTTTTCATTTCGCTCAACGCCACGGACGAGCAACTGGACTTTCCGTTCGTCTTTTGCTCGGCCAAAGACGGCTATGCGAAACTCGACCTCGCGCACGCCAGCGACTCGATGGTGCCGTTGTTCGACGCCATTGTGAAATACATCCCGCCGCCGCGCGCCAAGGCGGGCGAATGCTTCCAGATTCTCGTCGCGAATCTGGATTACAGCGATTATCTCGGCCGCATTGCGCTCGGCAAAATCATGGAGGGCAAGGTGAAGGTTGGCGACACGGCCAGTTGCCTGCACGGTCACGGCAGGATCACCCAGGGCAAAATCACAATGATTTATCACTTCGAAGGCTTGAAACGCATCGAAGTGCAGGAGGCGCACGCGGGCGACATCGTTGGCATCACCGGTTTTGAGGACGTGTTCATCGGCGAGACCATCGCGGACAAACCGGAACATGGCGCGCTGCCTTACATTCCGATTGATCCGCCGACGATCCAGATGGAATTCGCCGTGAACGACAGCCCGCTCGCCGGCCAGGACGGCAAACTCGTCACCGCGCGCCACATTTGGGAGCGGCTGCAAAAGGAAATCCGCACGAATGTCGCGTTGCGCATCAAGCAGACCGCCGATCCGAAAATTTTCGAGGTCGAGGGCCGCGGCGAAATGCAAATCGCCATCCTCGTCGAGCAAATGCGGCGCGAAGGTTATGAAGTTTTGGTTTCGCGTCCCGAAGTGCTTTACAAAAAAGGCCCGAAAGACGAGCTGCTGGAGCCGATTGAACAGTTGTTCCTCGAAATCCCGCAGGAATTCATGGGCGCAGTCATGGAAAATCTTTCCGGTCGCAAGGCCGGAATCACCAGCATGAACCATCATGCCGACCAGGTGACCATCGAGGCGTTGATTCCCACGCGCGGCCTGATCGGGTTCGAGACCGACCTCGTGAACCAGACACGCGGCCTTGGTGTGATGAGCCACCTGTTCCATGAATACGGCCCCGACCGCGGGGAAATCGCCGCGCGCAAGAACGGTTCGCTCGTCAGCATGGAAAGCGGCCCGGCGATGGCCTATGCGCTGAACATGATTCAGGAACGCGGCCGTCTGATGATCGAGCCGGGCGACGCTATTTATGCCGGCATGATTGTGGGCGAAAACGCGCGCGAAAACGACATCCCGGTAAATCCCTGCAAAGCGAAAAGACTGACGAATATGCGGTCTGTGGGCGATGGCAAGGGCATCCAACTGACCGCGCCGTTGAAATTGAGCCTTGAACGGGCCTTGGAATACATTAGTTCCGATGAATATGTGGAAGCCACGCCGAAAAATCTGCGGTTGCGAAAAAAAATTCTGAATGAGATTGCCAGAAAACGTTCTGAAAAATCGCGTGTGATAAAAATTCTGGCGGAGCAGTGAGTCGCGTGAATCCGTGAAATTTGCGTCACGCTTCTAGGCCGGCTTTCCAGTGAATTCCATTCCGACGAGGCAGACGTCGTCGTCGAATTTGTGGTCAACAGAGAAGGCGCGGATGGTTTCCAACAATTTGTCGAACAAGGGTCCGGCTGGTTTCTTAAGCAGGTTTTTCACTTCCAGCATCAGCTGTTCCTGTGAATACAGTTCTTCATTTTGCCCCTGCACTTCGTAAAGTCCATCGGTGAACAGCATGACGAGGTCGCCGGGTGCGAGGATGGTTTCGCTGGTTTGATAGGGCGGGTCTTCGAATAGGCCGAGCGCGGGCTGGCTTTTGCCGGAGGTGTTGGCGAGCGGCTCAACGCGATTGGCCGACCGGCGCACGAGCAGTGGCTTGGGATGGCCGGCGTTGGCGAAGCGCATCTGGCCGGTGCGCCAGTTGGCGACGAGATAGAACGCGGTGGTGAGCATCGGCGAGCCGGTGGTTTTGAGGATGACGCACAAATCGGAATTGAGCTTGCGCAAAAACATTCCCGGATCGTGCGCGAGCGGTTTCAACTCCTCGGCCAGCGCGCGAATCATGGCGGTGACGAGCGCGGCGCGGACGCCGTGGCCGGTGACGTCGCAAATGAAAACGCCCACTTCGTCGTCTGAAAGCGCGGACAGGCTGAAGAAATCGCCGCTGACAGTTTCGGCGGGTTGGTAGCGGTGGACGAACTGGAAGGCGCTTTTTTCCAATGTCGCGTTGCGGGGGAACGCGGGATATTGTTGCGGCAACATGGCAAGCTGGATTTCCCGCGCCATGCGGAGGTTTTCCTCCATGATAAGATTTTTGGTGCGCAATTCTTCGCGGCTGCGGGCGAGTTCGGTGTTCGCGCGGCGGATTCGTTCCTCGGCAAGTTTTTGCGCAGTGATGTCCCAAAAAATTCCCTGCAACCCGATGATTTTCCCGTCCGCCGAGTAGAGGGGGGTTTTGACGACTTGAACGATGGTTTTCTCCTGTCCCACCGGCTGGTGTTCCTCGATGATTTCGTAGGTCTGGCCGGTTTTCATGACGCGCTGGTCGTCCTTCTGGTATTTTTCGGCCAGTTCCCTGGGAAAAAAGTCAAAGTCCGTTTTGCCCAGAATGTCCTCCAGTTTACACTTGTAAGGCTTGAGATACTGTTGGTTGGCGAATGTGAACCGTCCTTGAAGGTCTTTCCGGAAAACGTTTTGGGGCATCGTCTCCACCAGCGAATGATAAAGGGATTCCGAGTTCCGTAATTCCTTCTCTGTCCGCCGTCGTTGCGTCATGTCCTCGACCGTGCCTTCGTAGTAGAGCAATTTGCCGCGCGCGTCGCGCACCACCCGGCAGTTTTCCGAAACCCAGATAACTGAGCCGTCCTTGCGATAAATCTGCGACTCGAAATTCGTGATGGTATCGTTCTTTTGCATCAACCGGATGAACTCATCGCGCCGGCCCGGATCGACGTAAAGGTTGCGCCCAATGTCCTTGATGCACGCCATCAATTCCGCCGGCGAGTCGTAGCCGTAAATGCGCGCCAATGTTACGTTGGCCAGGAGATAATGTCCGTCCGGCGTGGTGCGGAAGATGCCTTCAACGAGATGATCAAAGAGATCATAGTAATCTTTCTTTTCCTTGATCAACGCGTTCCACTCGTATTGACGTTCAATCGCGCGGCGAATCACCGGCGCCAGCGCGTGTGTGTCGAGTTGCTGCCTGGCGAAGTATTCCTGCGCACCCGACCGAATGACTTCCACCGCGAATGTCTCGTCTTCCGAGGGGCCCAAAACCACAATCGGCAGAGCGGGGGCTTTGGTGGCGAGGGATGTGACCTGGAACAAGCCGGCGGCATTCGCCGTTGGAAGTTCAAACAAAACAACATCAAACGAACCGGTCGCCAACTTGGGCAGCCCGGCCTCCATTGTCGGCGCGGTGACGACTTCGGATTTTTGCCTGTCGTTGCGGAAGTTGCCGGCAACTGCGCGCGCAAGACGCTTGTCGCCGGCAATCAACAAAACCTTTAACGATTCAGTTTGCATGATGCAGACCGGTCCCGCGGCGTGCGCGAAGGCCGGTTCATTTCAATTTATCCGGCGATAAACATACGAGTTTAACGCGCCGCCGCAAGAAAGTTGCGCACGCGCCGGGTTTTTGATTCAATCCGCACTCCGCTGGATTATGCGGAACCTTGGTATGTGACATGAATTTATGAAAACCTATCAACCAGCGGATATCCGGAACTTCGCCATCGTCGGCCATGCGTCGTCGGGCAAGACGATGTTAAGCGAGGCGATGCTCGCCTGCGGCGGCGTCATCTCACGCATGGGCCGCATCGCGGACGGCTCGACGACCTCGGACTATCACGTCAGCGAAAAGAACCGCCAGATTTCAGTCTCGGCGTCGTTGCTCCACACGGAATGGGCGGGGAAGAAATTCAACATGATCGACACGCCGGGCTACCTCGATTTCATCAGCGAAGGTTTGGGGGCGTTGCGCGTGGGCGATTTTGCGTTGGTGGTGATTCACGCGCAACACGGCCTCGGCGTCGGCACCGAACGGGTGTGGGATTACGCGACGAACTACGGCATCCCGAAAATGATCGTTGTGAACGCCGTGGACAAAGAGAACTTTGATTTCGACGCGGTGGTGAAGCAGGCGCAGGAACGGTTTGGGCGGCACGTTTTTCCGTTGAGCGTGCCCATGAATCCCGGCCCCGGCTTCAACCGCGTGCTGGACGTGTTGCGCAAGGAGATCGTGACCTATGCGACTGATTACAGCGGCAAATACAAGGAGGAACCTGCCAGCGGCGAATGGGAGGCGAAAGTCAACGAGTTGCACAACCAGCTCATCGAACACATCGCCGAGTCCGATGATGAGTTGATGAATAAATTCTTTGAGAAAGGCAGTCTCACGGAAGAGGAATTCCGCGCCGGTATACATGCGGCGGTGCAGAAAGAATCGCTCATCCCGATCTTCTGCACATCGGCGGAAAACAACATCGGAGTGGCGCGGTTGATGGATTTCATCGCCAAGTATGGTTCGTCGCCGGTGGATCGCCGGAAAGTGAAGGCCATTAACGCCAATGACGCGGAGGTGGAGGTGGCGTTGGATAATCCCGAACCCGTTCTTTACATTTTCAAGACAATGTCCGAGGCGCATTTCGGCGAGTTGTCGTTTTTCCGCATCTATGCCGGGTCAGTGTCCACGGGCACGGATTTGTTCAACAGTGACCGCAAGGTCAATGAACGCATCGGCCAGATTTACCTGCTCAACGGCCAGATCCGCGAGGCGGTCAACACGCTCGGTCCGGGCGACATCGGCGCGGTCGTGAAGCTCAAGGGCACGCACACCGGCAACACGCTTTGCAACGCGAAAAAGGCCGTGACGCTGTCGAAGGTCGTTTATCCCAAACCAAACATTCACGCAGCGCTGGTCGCAAAGGTAAAGGGCGAGGAGGACAAGATCGCCTCCGGTCTTGCCGCGTTGCATCAGGAAGACCCGACGTTTCTTTACTTCGTGGATTCAGAATTGCACCAGACCATCATCTCCGCCCAGGGCGAATTGCATCTGGAGGTTGTGGCCGACCGTTTGCGCCGCCGACACAACGTTCATGTTGAACTCGCCGAACCCCGCGTGCGTTATCGCGAAACGATCAAGGCAAAGGCGGATTCAAAATACCGTCACAAAAAACAAACCGGCGGCGCGGGCCAATTCGCCGAAGTCTGGATGCGCATCGAACCCAAACCGCGCGACACAGGCCTGGAATTCACCAATTCGCTGGTCGGCCAGAATGTGGATCGCGTGTTCGTGCCGTCCGTCGAGAAGGGCGTGAAACAAGCCTGCACCGAGGGCATTCTCGCCGGTTACCGCGTGGTGGACGTGCTGGTTGATTTTTACGACGGCAAGATGCACCCGGTGGATTCGAAGGACATCGCGTTCCAGATTGCCGGTTACTTTGCGTTCAAGGAAGCGTTCATGAAGGCGCGACCCTGTTTGCTCGAACCCATCAACACCGTGGAAATCCGCATCCCGGAGGATTGCATGGGCAAGGTGATGGGCGATTTGTCAAGCCGGCGCGGCAAAATTCAGGGCATGGACAACGACGGCAGTTTCCAAGTCATCAAGGCGCATGTGCCCGCCAAGGAACTTTATCACTATTCCAGCACCCTTCGTTCATTGACCGGCGGGCGTGGTGTGCACATGGAAGATTTCAATCACTACGAGGAAATGCCGCGCGACGCGGTCGAAAAGGTGATTGAAGAAGCGAAAAAGCGCAAAGCTGCTGCTGAAGCACATTAAAGCGCAACATCAATTGCGGTGGCAGTTTGGCTGTGGAGATTTTAGGTTAACCTGTTGCCAGGCGGTGGAGGGCGACAATCAGCGGCAGATAGACGGCTATTATGACTGGGAGCATGACGAACAGCAGAGCCCCCGTTGCCACGGCAAGAAACCCCACCCAGGAACTTCGGCTGTCTGCTTTTCTGATCCAGACACAAATGCAATAAACCGTTGCCAGGACAGCCAGACCGGCAATGATCCAAGGTCCCCAAGCAACGCAAACCGTGGTAAACACCGGCGGGTCAACCACTGCTCCTTTCACCCTTACCAACAACGGCAGTTGGAGGGTCATCCAGACGAGACAACAGGCAGCGTAAAAAAAGGCGAGGATAAGCCCATGTACCAATTTGTTCATGCTGATTCCTTTCTCATCCGACTATTGCAGCGCTTGAAAATTGCGCAACCCGCTGACAACCGGGCCACAAACCTCAACACCGGTGCTGCAACACATTCAATGAACGAGAGCCATCTCGCTTTTACGGATGGCGGCGTAAAGCACGTCCTTCAGTCTTGCGCGTTTGAATTTGAGTTCGTCAATTTCCTGATCCGTCGCAAACTCAATTTCCTCCTCGAAGCGGCAGATTGAATCATCCAACTGGTGGTATTCCTCGAACATCTGGCGGAAGTGATTGTCGGCCAGCCGAAGTCTGCGGATGGTCTCGCGGAATTCGGGGAATTCACTCACAAAGGGATGATGTATGTCCATTGGAAGCCTCTTGGTTGAAGGTTTGCGGTCGTTGCACTGCGTTCTTTGTTACCATGACCTGCGGTTAATAAAGCCCAGTGCATGTCCACTGGCTAGTCTAATTTTTAAAAAAGTCAACCCGGTCTTATTCACATTTTTTAAATGGGAAGTCGAACTTCGACCTTTCCACCTTTTCAAGCCCATTTCGATGACTTAATTTATCCGCTACTCCTGTTCCATGCCGAGTGTTTTTATTAAAACCTACGGTTGCCAGATGAACGAGCGCGACAGCGAAGCCGTCGCCGCACAGCTCGTGGCGAAGGGTTACACCCTCGCGTTGTCCGAAACCGGCGCGGACGTAATTTTGCTCAACACCTGTAGCGTGCGCGATTTCGCAGAGCAGAAAGCCATCGGCAAGATGCAGAACATCGCCGCTGATGTCCGAAAAAATCGTCCGAATGTCGTGCTCGGTTTCATGGGTTGCATGGCGCAGAGCCGCGGACAGGAATTGATTGACCGCCTGCCGGACGTGGATTTGGTGCTCGGTACGCAGAAATTTCATCACGTGGCGGATTATCTCGGCGAAATTATTTCCGGTCGGCGCGAAAAAATCGTGGACGTGGCGGAAGAGCAGGGGAGCGAAGCGACGATTCGCGAGCATCTGCTCAATGGCAACTCGCGAAAATCCGTCACAGCGTTCGTCAGCATCATGCAAGGCTGCAACCAGCGCTGCACGTTTTGCATTGTGCCGGACACGCGCGGCGGGGAACGCAGCCGAAGCATTGCTGATATTGTGGATGAATGCCGCCAGTTGGTCGCGCAAGGCGTGAAGGAAATCACCCTGCTCGGCCAAATCGTGACGAGTTATGGCAGTCGTGGATTCGGCAGCATGGCTATTGATGGTAGGGCGGGCAGTCCTCTGCCCGCCGCTCGTCCGTTCGACAACCACGGCGCGCACGGAGTGACGCGCCCTACCCAGCACGCGAAAGAAATATCCCCTTTTGTCCAATTGCTCGACGCAGTCCACGAAATCGAAGGGCTGGAACGAATCCGTTTCACCGCGCCGCATCCGAAAGGCTACGGCGACGATTTGATTGAGGCTTATGCGCGCCTGCCCAAGCTCGTCGAACATGCGCATCTGCCCGTCCAAAGCGGCAGCGACCGCATCCTGAAATTGATGCACCGCGGTTACACGCGCAAACGTTTCCTCGGCATCATCGAAAAATTGCGCCGTGCGAAACCGAATATCGGCATCACAACCGACTTCATCGTCGGCTTTCCTGGCGAAACCGGGGACGACTTCGAGCAAACCCTTTCGCTTGCGCGCGAAGTTGAATTCGACAACGCCTACATTTTTAAATACTCGCAGCGTCGCGACACGCCGGCGGCGGAAATGCCGGACCAAATTTCGCGCGAAGTCCGCGAAGAAAGAAATCAAGTCCTGCTGCAAACAATCAACGAAATCGCCGCGCGGAAATACAAAAAATTTGTCGGACGGCGGACTCAAATTCTTGTCGAAGGGCCGAGTTGGAAAAATCCGGCGCGCATGACCGGCCGGACGCGTTGCAACAAAATCGTGGTGTTTGAAGGCTTGGAACGGCATCGCGGACAACTCATGGACATGAAAATCACCCGCGCCGGTTCCTTCACGCTCTACGGCGACCCGGCGATTGTGAATTTGTGAAGGCTGGCGGGCGGCTACAATTTCTTGAATTCTTCCTCGGTCAAGCCGGATTGTTTGAGGATGGAGCGGAAAGTTCCCGTCGGAATATCACCGGGATGCATCGCTACGTAAGTTTGACGGCCATCGGCGTGTCGCAGAACGACATGAGAACCGGATTGCCGCTTGATGACGAAACCAGCGCGTTGCAATTTCACCAATGCTTCACGCGCTTTGTAGGGCATCGTCCGGAAGTTCCAAGGTTGAGAACAAGGATTCGGATGGAGCGGTAACAGCCTCGCCATTGGCGCGTTTCTCCGCCAGCCACAATTTGAGCAAATCAGCGGCGGATTGCCGCGCCCCCTCGATTCCCAAGCCATGTGTGGTCAGGCTCAAGCTCGGAATGTGTGCGTAATAATAACCGGTGGGAAAACCGGCGTCTTGAACCTTCTCAAACACGACACTAAAGTTCACGTTGAAAAGATACCGCCGAAATAGCGAACGTCAAACTTTGTTCGCACCACACGGTTGTGATTATGGACGTGAAAATCACCCGTGCCGGCTCCTTCACGCTCTACGGCGACCCGGCAATTTTGAAATGAGTTGTGGAATTACGAATGGACGAGAAGGCAATCTATCTAGGTGTTAGAAAACATGAGGGCAGAGAGCGGGCGCGGTAGCGTCCTGATAAACTCTCTGCCCGTATGAACTATCACAAAGTTGTTTTTACTCCGGCGGTTGCCGATGTGCAACCGGTAAATC
>Ga0182027_10004556_pt1 | contig 21430 bp, 18 predicted proteins | sample 712E1DmetaG_FD_121300 | JGI IMG/M metagenome (GOLD analysis project Ga0182027, IMG submission 121300) | Permafrost microbial communities from Stordalen Mire, Sweden - 712E1D metaG (Illumina Assembly) | ecosystem: Environmental > Terrestrial > Soil > Wetlands > Permafrost | place: Sweden... | reverse complement strand
TTTCACTCCTCTCACCTTGATTTTGGCTCTGACAAACCCTGTTTCAGATTGTGGCTGCTTTGGCGATGCCATTCATCTTACAAACTGGCAGACTTTTGGCAAGAATATCATCCTTTTAATTTTTATTTTAATACTTTATCTCGATCGAGAATCAGTAAAATCAAAATTCGGGGCACCGAGAGAATGGCTGATTACAATCATTGTGACTATTTTGTTTATAGCTTTCTCAGTTTACAATCTCACTTTTTTACCTGTTATTGATTTTCTTCCATATAAAACAGGAACAAACATTCCCGAAAAGATGAAAATCCCAAATGGCGCACCTGCAGATAAATATGTTTCAACATTTATCTACGAAAAGAGTGGAGTGCGTAAAGAGTTCACAATCAATAACTATCCGGCTAATGATTCTTCATGGAAATTTATTGAACAAAAATCGACGCTGGTGAAAAAAGGCTATGTTCCTTCAATCCACGATTTTAGCATCGTAAGTATGGATAACACAGATATTACTGATCATGTGCTGAACAACCCAGAATACACTGTCTTAATGATTTCAAAAAAGCTTAAAGAGGCGAATCCGGGGCATCTGAAGAAAGGTTTTGATCTGGGTTCGTGTTGCAGTACAACGGGTATTGACTTTTTTGTACTCACTGCCTCCGGAAACGATGAGGTTAAGAAATATCAAAATGGGTTGAAATTCTGCAATACAGATGAAACTACTTTAAAAACAATAATAAGATCAAATCCGGGTTTTGTTCTGATAAAAAATGGTACAATAATTGGCAAATGGTCCTGGGCAAACTTACCCGAATTATGTATATTGCTAAAAAAAACAGATAGATCAAATGAATCAATCAAAAACAATAATTAAATCATGAGGAAAAAAATTGTAGCCGGTAACTGGAAAATGAATATGAATATATCTGAAGGTCTGGCATTAGCCGGATCAATAAACAAATATTTTCTGGATAATCCTTCAAAAAGAGCTGAAGCAGTATTGTGTACACCTTTTATTCATCTAGCGGGAGTAGCTGAAACCTTAAAAAACAGTAAACTATCTCTTGGTGCCCAGAATTGTGCATCTGAGCCATCAGGTGCTTTTACAGGTGAAGTTTCGTGCGATATGATAAAAAGTACAGGCGCACAATATGTCATAATCGGTCACTCTGAAAGAAGAACATACTTCAATGAAGATGATAAGCTCTTGAATAAGAAGACTTTATTAGCATTAAAAAGCGGACTCACAGTCATTTTCTGCTGTGGTGAGGTATTGCCTGAGAGAGAACAAAATATATATTTTCAGGTGGTCAAAAAACAGCTTGAAGTCGGCCTCTTTAACTTACAACCTGAAGATTTCGCAAAAATAGTAATTGCGTATGAACCAGTATGGGCTATAGGTACAGGTCTGACAGCTTCTCCAGAACAGGCTCAGGAGATGCATAGTTATATCCGCAGTCTGATCAGAGAAATATACGGTAAAGAAATTGCTGATCAGACAACTATTCTCTATGGTGGAAGCTGCAAACCTTCAAATGCCTCTGAAATTTTTGCAATGCCGGATGTCGATGGAGGACTTATTGGTGGCGCCTCACTAAAAAAGGATGATTTCTGTGCAATAGTAAATGCAGTCTGAAAAAAATTTCTTTTGAAATGGTTAAAAGGTTTTTCCTGATCATATTTCTTCTGAATTTTATGGGCATTGACTTGCTCTGCCAGGCAAAACAGGTCTTCAGCGGAGACCCGGTCAAATTCAATGATGAGCTCAAAATATTTATGGGTCCCAATCTGAACCCGGCTCAGACAGGAATTATGAATGCATTTTTAAGCAGGTGGGACAGCTCAGGATTCAGCAAGACAAATATGACCAGGATGATCGACCTGTCAAATCAGCTGGCGCAAAGAAATTTACGTCCCGTTCCTCATTTCATCGATTATCTGAAAACATTGGGTGATTTCAGCAATACTAAGAAATCACAAGATTTTTTTAATTGTTTTCTGACTACCATGGCTAAGATGGTCATTAAAAAGGAAATCAATAATGAAAATATAGACAGGTTCTTTAAAAATACCAGCTCACTGCTAACAGAAAATGTAATTTACAATTCGTCATCAGCTAAATGGAAGGTGAAAAATGAGAATTTCCGGTTTAGTTTTGATTCAGTTTTTAAGATAACACTGTCAAACGTAACTCTGACATGTTATTACCAGAAAGACAGTACTGAAATATACAAAGTCAATGGTGTATATTATCCTGAAGCTCTTTATTTCCAGGGTACTTCCGGTATGATAACCTGGGAAAAGTCAGGATTTAATAAAGAGGATGTATTTGCTGAATCCGATAATTACAGGATCAATATCACTACAAATAAGTTTACCATTGATTCTGCCAGGTTGACTCATAAGACCTATTTTAAAAAACCGGTCTATGGCGTACTTAACGACCAGGTTTATTCAACTGCAAACAAAGCGAAATCGATTTATCCGAAGTTCGAGACCTTCACAAAAAAATTCTTCATCGAAAATCTGTACAAAGGAGTAAACTATGAAGGAGGTCTCAAACTGGATGGCGCAACAGTGGAGGGAACCGGAGAGAATTTTAATCCTGCAAAAATTACTTTATACAGAAATGACACTCTTTATGTTAAGGTCAGTTCCAAAAACTTTCTGTTTAATAGTAATGGAATTAGCAGCCTTGAAACGTCTGCAACACTCTTTTTGGATAAAGATTCTATTTTTCATTCCAGTCTTAGTTTTTCTTATAACGCAGAAACAAGACAGGTAAACCTGTTCAGAGCAAATAACCCGGTAGCCAAAAGTCCTTATTTCGATTCATTTCATGGTCTCGATATGTACTTTGAATATTTGTCGTGGAATATGAATGATTCAAAAATAATTTTATCAAGGTCACGGGGTGCATCAATTGGTCAGGCTAAATTTGAATCCACATCATTCTATAACGAGAATTATTTTCAAAAACTTATGGGGATTGATGATTATAATCCTCTTTACCGGTTAAAAGAATTTGCAAAATATTTCTATTCGCGAACGTTTCCTGTAGCAGAGTTTGCAAAATGGCTCAAAATGCCTGAAGAATCTGTAACCGGTTTGTGTATCGACCTTGCAAATAAAGGATTTATTTTCTATGACAGGGCTAATGATGAGGTCACAATTAAGAAGAAAACGGACGATTTCATTGACGCCAGTGCCGGAAAAAAGGATTATGATGTCATCTCTATTCTGAGTGAAACGAGCGCTCCGAAAGATAATGCAATTCTTGACCTTAAAAATTACAGACTGACAGTTAACGGTGTCCGGGGAGTATTTCTTAGCGATTCTCAAAAGGTGGCGATATTTCCTTACAATGAGCAACTTATTATCGGGAAGAACAAATCGATATCTTTCGATGGTGTGGTGGAGGCTGGACTATTTACGATTTTTGGACATAATTTTACTTTCAGTTACGATACCTTTAAAATCAGGCTGCAAAAAATTGATTCAATCAGGATAGAAGTTGAGACAGATAAAAAAGATTTCTACGGCAATCCTATCCCGAGCAAAATTAACAGCATGATACAACTCACAACCGCTGAACTTTTCATTGACGACCCGAAAAATAAATCAGGATTACGGAGTCTTCAGCAGTATCCTATAATAAACGCTATAACCTATTCCTATATTTTTTATGATAAGATGCCCGGACTTGAAGGGATATATAAACCTGGTGATTTCTATTTTAAAGTTGATCCTTTCACTTATGAGAATATTGATCATTACAAGAATACTGATATGAGTCTTGCAGGTGAATTCCATGCCGGAAACATTATTAAAACAACCCGGCAATTTCTTTCAATTCAGGATGATAACTCCCTGGGATTCTCGTCTAATCTGTCGGAAGAAGGAGTAGGTATATATGGTGATAAGGGCAGGTTGTTCAACCACCTCTCACTCAGCAACAGGGGGCTGCTGGGTGCAGGGACATTAAAAAGATTGTCTTCCACGACCGAATCAGATGAATATAAATTTTTCCCTGATTCAATGATTACCCAGGCGAAAAGTTTTGAAATTGCAAAAGATATTGATGGAAAATTCCCTGACCTTAAAAGTTCAGAAGTCTCCGTAAAATGGATCCCGGATAAGGATAATTGGTTCGCAGAGAACTCCAAAAATAAAGACTTCAATATGTTCGGAAACAATACCATGCTTGATGGTAAACTTAATCTCACTCCTGCAAGACTAAAAGGCTCAGGCATAATCAATATGGTGGATTCCAGAATTACTTCTAAAAACTTCAACTTTGCCACTAATACAATACAGGCAGATACCTCCGACTATGATCTAAAATCGCTTCAAGGCGATAATTATGCTTTTATAGCCGAGAATGCAAATACATCGATAGACTTCAACCTGCAACAATCAAAATTCAGTCTCAATACTGATTCTTCAGTCGTCAAGTTCCCTGAACTCGAATATATATGTACAATGACAGACTTCACATATAATATGAAAGATAGGATACTGAGCATGGAACAACGCGGCAAATCTTCCTCAACGCTTATGCCGGCAGAACAGCTCCTTAAACTCGATTTTCATAAATTAGATAAACCCACATTCTTCTCAACAAACAGCCAGAGTGATACGATCAGGTTTACTTCCTGGAAGGGAAGTTATCACTTAAATGAAGGCTATCTCGAAGCTGAAAACATTAATTATCTGAAGGTTGCTGATGCACTCATTCAGCCGGAAAACGGGAAGATCATCATTAATAAACGAGCTAAGATCAAGACATTACAGAATTCATTAATTGCCTTAAACAACAAACATATACTTCATTCGGCGAATATTGATGTAGAAAACAGTAAGAAATATGCCGGTAGTGCTATCTATAACTATGTCGATGAGAATAAAGAAATACAGCAAATCACATTCCCTGCTTTAGATGTATACAATGCTTCTACCAGCGCAAAAGGCTTCATCTCATCTACACAGAATTTTAGACTTAGCCCGGCATTTACTTTTTCTGGTGATGTCAATCTTTCAGCAAACGAAAGTCTTCTGTCTTTTACCGGAGCCGCCGGGATCATTCATAACTGCAATAAAATAAAAAGTTACAATATTAAATTCAAGTCGCAGATTGATCCTAAGGTTGTCATGATCCCTATCTCCGATCAGGTTAGAGATATAAATGACAATCAGGTTTTCTCCGGATCCTTTATCGATATAGATTCAACCCATATGTATCCCGCGTTCCTGTCAGCGAGGAAAACATGGAGTGATGTTCCTCTCGTGAGTGCAGATGGCTATCTGTATTTTGAGAAAGAAAAAGGACTTTATAAAATTGCAAGTAAGGAAAAGCTTGCTGATCAAACTCTTCCAGGAGGTCTGATATCTTTCGACAAAAACTTCTGCGTATTGTCGGGTGAAGGTAAGATGAGTTTTGGAGCCAAATACGATCTTTTAAAGATGGCAGCTGCCGGAAAAGTTATACACGATACCGATTCCGGTAAAATAAACATTGAAGCTATTATTGCTCTCGACTTTTATTTTTCAGCCCCTGCACTGAAAGTAATGAGCGATGAAATAAAAATGATACCCACACTCAAAGCTGTTAATCTGAACAGTGATCTCATAATCAAGGGAATGAAAGATCTGTTGGGAGATCAGGCAGCGACCCAGATAAAAGAGGAAATGGATCTATTCGGTTCATCTAAGAACCTGCCTAAAGAGTTCACCTATGAACTTCTTCTTAACGATGTAAAACTCTATTGGAATGAACCGACATCTTCATTCCGGTCAAAAGGGAAAATCGGCATAGGTTTTATAGGTCCCCAGCCAATAAATGTATATGTCGATGGTTATGTTGAGATACAACGCAGAAGGTCCGGTGACCTTCTTGATATTTATCTCAAGGCAGATGAATCGACATGGTACTATTTCTCATATTTCAGGGGCGTACTGATGACACAATCAGGTAATAACAATTATAATACAATCATTACTTCGACCAAACAAAGTGAAAGGAAACATCCTGATGCAACCATCAGAATACCATACACATATATGATCTCTGTTGAAAACAGGGTTCAAAGGTTTATTCAAAGGATGCAGTCAGACAAAGTCGAAGATCAGCCTGCAAACAGATAGCAATTCAGATTTTCGCTTTTCCACGTTCACCCATCTCAATCAGTTCCAGATCGTGAATTTTCTTGCCATCAATCTGAAACCTGATGACAGTCATGTATTTATGGAAACCTGTATAACCAGCTGCGCCGGGATTTATGTACAAAGAGCCGGCACGTTTATCAAACATTACTTTCGCAATGTGTGAATGTCCACATATAAAAATATCGGGATGGTTAAGGTAAATTTCAGCTCTTATTTTCGGAGAATAATTGCCCGGAGTGCCTCCATTATGGGTCATCCAGACATCCAACTCTTCGCATGTGAATCTCAGATCTTCTTTAAAAACACTTCTGATAATTGAATCATCAATATTTCCAAAGACTGCCCTGAAAGGCTTGAATGAAGCCAGTGCATCGGCTGTCTGGATATTCCCTATATCACCTGCGTGCCATATCTCATCGCAAGCTGCAAAGTGCTCAAATATTGAAGAATGTATCCATCCGTGTGTATCAGAAAGCAGCCCGATCTTCATACTTACTATTTTTATTCAGTTGTGTAGGTTTTTTATGCATCCTTTGTGACATCCTTTGAGTCCTTCGTGGTGAATTACTTTTTTGTCTTACCACAAAGGTCACGAAGTCAGACACAAAGGGACACAAAGTAAATTAATGGAATATTTGTTAAAGTTTCTCCTGTAATTCTAATAATTGCTTATCAAGATGCAATAAAGCAAATAAAGATTACAATTTCATTATTTTTGCATAAACTATTGAATATGCAAATCTTCTATGCTCCAGGCATTACCGGAAATATGTGGGTTCTGGATGAAAAGGAATCCAGACATTGTATCAGGGTTTTGAGAATGACTGAAGGAACACCTGTTAAGGTAATTGACGGCAAAGGCAATTTATATGAAGGGGTTATCAGCCTGGCTGACCAGAAAAAATGCGTGATAACAATTAACAATGTCATCAGGGAATTTGAAAAGCGTAACTATCAGCTCCATATTGCAATATCACCTTTGAAAAATCCGGAAAGGTTTGAGTGGTTTGTGGAAAAAAGTGTGGAAATAGGTATTGATGAGATTACACCGCTTATCTGTAAAAACACTGAAAAACAAAGAATTAAGCCAGACAGGATAAACAGCATTATCATATCTGCAATGAAACAATCACTCAAAGCCAGTATGACAATTCTGAATGAAGTTATCTCTTTTGAAGACTTTATTCAAAAAGGTTTTAAAGGGAAAAAACTTATCAGTCATTGCAAGTCAGACCTTGAACGATTAAAAATTGATAATGACTATGCAAAGGGAGATGATGTAATAATTTTAATCGGACCTGAAGGCGATTTCAGTGATTATGAAATATCGAGGGCTCAGGCCGCCGGCTACAGACCTGTACATCTGGGGAAAAGTCGCCTGAGAACCGAAACGGCAGGCATTTCCGCCTGTTATTCAATTTATTTTTTAAACCAGTAAAGCGGATTTTATCTGGCAAGGCTGTCATATGCCTCTCCAATCTCCTTTTGAGGAACTTTAAATAACTCGGAGTACCTGCACCTCTGGCAGGAAACGAAAGTAAATCTCCTGTTGTGCAATTCGAACATTCTCGTCCAAAAACTTCCGATAGTCCAGATTTCACCAATCTCGTACTCTTTATTGCCACACTTCGGACAGGTATATTTCATTAATTCGTTCATGATTCCTCCATTTTTATGTTTTCTGACTTTAATTTCAATCTGCCTGATTTACGAAGAGCCTGATCAATAATATATTCGATCTGCCCGTTGGTGCTGCGAAATTCATCATCAGCCCATTTTTCGATTATTTTCAGCTTCTCAGAATCAAGCCGTAAAATAAATTGTTTCTTTTCACTCATTGCAGGAATTTTTATATGCAGGAATTAATAACCCGGGATCCATAATCAAGGTTAAAATACAATTTCTGCTTCATAATAAATGATATCATTTTAATATCATAAAGATATCATTTTGATATGATAAATACAAAAAAACACAGGAAATTTTTCCTGTGTTTCAAAAGTTTACTTATACTCACTAATAAGCTCAACCAATCGACTTATCAGCTCATTTTCCGGCTCGGGTTTATATTCCCCGAGAAACTGAATCACATCACTGTAAACTGAATTCAAACCCCAGGCATCTTCTAAAAGGTCTGTTTCCTTTACAACAATTTCGTGATATGCAACAAAAGGAGTAGAAATTAATACCATAGGCTTTGCGTTTTTCATTTCTGAGAAAACGGCATATGGGATCAATTATTGTATTATTATGTTCAGTTTATTGTCAGAGTAATCTGTTTTTCTTCCATTATCTTTCTCATGTTTATAAGAGCATACCTCATCCGTCCGAGGGCTGTATTGATGCTGACATTGGTAATTTCGGCTATCTCTTTAAAACTGAGACCCGCATAATGTCTGAGGATCACAACCTCTTTCTGATCGTCGGGAAGCCGCCCGATGAGGGTTCTGACATCTTTTTGAATCTGCCTTTTGATAAGAGTATCTTCGATGTTGGCATCAGAGAATTTTTTCGAATTGAAGATATCAGACTCGTAATCGTCATTCGATGTTGTGTTCATCTGCTTGATCCGGCGAAAATGGTCAATTATCAGATTATGAGCAATCCGCATAACCCATGATAAAAATTTCCCGTTATCGTAATATTTTCCGGATTTGACCGATTGGATCACCTTCAGAAAAGTGTCCTGAAAGATATCTTCAACAAGCGCCTGATCGCGGATATAAAAACTTATATACGCAAACACCTTGTTCTTATGACGGCGGATTATCTCTTCAAAGCAAGACTGCTCTCCTCTTACGAATTGTTGTATCAATTCATAATCGGAACTTGTTTTATTCATGACTCTACTTGTTGGTTACTATGAGTAGAGAAATTCTATAGGCAGTCCTCCTTTATTTTGGTACTTCAATACAAAGAAAATAATTATTTTCAATATGATTGTATTACTTTTGAATTTTAACATTTCATTTCATTCCGTACAATTGATGAAAAAACAGGATTTGCATGGAAATATTGAGATCAGAGGGGCAAGGGTTCATAATCTGAAAAACATAAGTCTTAAAATTCCAAGGGACCGGCTTGTTGTCATTACCGGCGTCTCCGGTTCAGGAAAATCATCACTTGCCTTCGATACAATATATGCGGAAGGTCAACGCCGTTACGTCGAAAGTCTTTCTTCTTATGCCCGTCAGTTTCTTGGCAGAATGAACAAACCGGAGGTCGATTTCATAAATGGAATTCCACCTGCAATCGCGATCGAGCAGAAAGTAAACACGAGGAATCCGCGATCGACTGTCGGAACTTCAACTGAAATATATGATTACCTGAGACTTATGTTCGCAAGAATAGGAAAAACCTATTCACCGGTTTCTGGTAAAGAGGTTAAAAAACACAGTGTTGATGATGTAACTGCCTTTTTAACTACGCTTAAAACAGGGACAAAGGTGATAATTGGTTCTCCCGGAGAGGTTCCCGCAAATATTAAACCTGGAGAGTATTTTTCCTTTCTTTGCCAGCAGGGATTCAACAGGATTGAGACGGATGGAGTCCTTATAAGGATTGATGAAGATAGCCCCTTAATAAAAATCGAATCGGGAGATACAGTCAACATAGTGATTGACAGAATTGTAATTGACCATTCTGATGACAATAACAGCCGTGCAGCAGACTCAGTACAGACTGCATTTCAGACCGGTAAAGGGCACTGCCAGATTGTTGTATTATATGAAAATAAAGTCAGGAGAGAGAATTTTTCCAATAAGTTTGAAGAGGATGGAATTGATTTTATAGAACCATCCGAACATCTTTTCAGTTTTAATAATCCTATCGGAGCTTGTCCTGTTTGTGAAGGATACGGTAAAATACTTGGCATAGATTCTAACCTTGTAATTCCGGATCAGAACCTTTCAGTATATGAAGATGCAGTTGTCTGCTGGAAAGGAGAAACCATGAAGAAATGGAAGGAAAGGCTGATAAATAATGCTTCACAATTTGATTTTCCCATCCATAAACCCTATTTCCAGCTTACCGATGAACAGAAGAATTTACTCTGGAAAGGCAACAGGTATTTTTATGGTATAAATAAATTCTTCGAGCATCTTGAGGAAAAGAAATATAAGATACAATATCGTGTTCTCCTTAGCCGCTACAGAGGTAAAACAACCTGTCCTGAATGCAACGGAACACGGTTGCGAAGAGAAGCCGGCTGGGTAAAAATTGCCGGAATAACGATTCAGGAAATTGTATCCCTCCCGGTTGGAAAGTTATCCAATTATTTTGAAATGCTGGATCTTCCTGTTGTTGACAAAAAGGTGGCAGCTCGCTTAATTAAGGAGATATCTGTCAGGTTGAAATTTCTCGTTGATGTTGGTCTCCCATATCTCACTCTCGACAGGCTATCTTCAACGTTATCAGGAGGAGAATCTCAGAGAATTAATCTAGCAAATTCTCTTGGAAGTAATCTGGTTGGTTCAATGTACATTCTGGATGAACCAAGCATTGGACTTCATCCGCGTGATACAAACCTGTTAATCAAAGTATTAAAAGAACTCAGAGATTTGGGTAATACTGTAATGGTAGTTGAACATGAAGAGGAAATTATCAGGGAAGCAGATGTGATCATTGATATGGGACCTGAAGCCGGAAGACTGGGTGGTGAAGTAGTCTATCAGGGTGGGCTCGATCTTTCTGAATCAAATAAGTCGCTGACGGCGGGTTACCTTAGTGGAAGGTTATCCGTTGTTATACCAAAAACTAGAAGAAAATGGAACAGTTATATTGAGGTAAAAGGTGCAAGGGAGAATAACCTTAAAAGTATTAATGTAAAGTTTCCTCTTCATACAATAACAGCTATAACGGGAGTAAGCGGATCTGGTAAATCAAGCCTCGTAACCGAGATTCTTTACAAATCCTTAAGCAATAAAGTTAACGGGAACAGCTTTAAGACTGGTCAGTTTAAGGAAATAAACGGGGATATAAGCAGCCTCACAGGTATTGAACTTGTTGATCAGAATCCGATAGGGAAATCGAGCAGATCAAATCCCGTAACGTATCTCAAAGCCTATGATGAGATACGGAAATTATACGCAGATCAGCAGGCCTCAGTTCAGAATAATTACAAAGCATCGCATTTCTCATTCAATATTGATGGTGGCAGGTGCGAAGAATGCCAGGGAGAAGGTATAATTAGGGTTGAGATGCAATTTATGGCTGATGTTGAACTGACTTGTGAGAGTTGTAAAGGCATGAGATTCAGGAAGGATATCCTGGAGGTGAGATATCGTGGAAAGAATATTTATGACATGCTTGAAATGACTATTGATGAAGCACTTGATTTTTTTGACAGTCAACCGGGAAAGAATGAAAAGAGAATTGCAGATAAGCTGAGACCTTTATCTGATGTAGGGCTGGGGTACGTAAAAATGGGGCAGTCGTCGAGTACACTTTCCGGAGGTGAAAGTCAAAGGGTTAAGCTTGCATATTTTCTCAGTCAGGAAAAAGGAATCGGACATATACTTTTCATTTTTGATGAACCAACCACAGGTTTGCATTTCCACGATATAAACAAGTTGCTCAAATCGCTGAATGCTCTTGTTGATCACGGTCATTCGGTATTGCTTATCGAGCATAACCAGGAAGTAATTAAATGCGCTGACTGGGTAATTGATCTGGGACCGGAAGGCGGTGAAGAAGGCGGTTATGTTATTTTTGAAGGCAAACCTGAAGACCTGGCATTAGAAAAATCTTCATATACTGGAAGTTATTTGGCAGGAAAGCTATTTAAGAACAAAAAAAAGCAGGGACATTGAAATTAACGTCCCTACCGGAATCCAAATAATCTTATTTCGTCTATTTCAATCTATTTCTTTAGCTTAAATCCAAACATAATAGCAACACAGCCGCTTGCAGGTGTATCTCCGGGTTTGTTGAACGGAGTGACCTTGACAACAAGTTTCAGCTGTTTACTGTTTTCAAGTTTAAAATCCCACGTCTGGGCATAGTTATTATCTTTATTTGAATAAATTACATTTTTATTTTCATCCAGAACTTTAAACTCGATATTAGGCAGCTTACCCTCACCGACAATGGCTAATCTGTATTCCATGTCGGAATAGAAGGTCTTGTAAAGTTCAGCCTCTTCTCCTTCAACCAGCACTGCAGCATGGTAGTTACCATCATGGGTATAAGGATTAAGCTTTGGAAGGCACTCACTTTTAGCAAATTGTTTGCACTGAGCATCAACATTTAAAGTAGCTATCGCTATAAATAATGTTAAGACGGAAATTATTCTAATTATTCTCATAATATTCTTTATTTAACGAATGAACCTCTTATTTCAGCAACAACTCCGGTAAGCTCTTTGAATATAGCTAAAGACATATCAGTTGTAACTTCAGATTTCAATATTGTAGTGTTTGTAGTTTTATCAATTTCTGTCTTTATTGGTTTTGTTTCTATTTTTATTTTGTCAAAAACAGTTTTAAGTTTGTCTATCTGGGTTATCAGGACTCCCACTGCAGGATTTTCTTTATTACTATTAAGAAGATTCTGAAGAACTTCAATTGAAAGTTTCTGATCAATTATCCTGCCGACGAGTTTGTTACCATTAAACTCTTTCTCATCAACAAGCTGGGTAGCTATATATAATCCTTCCATCCATCCTCCGACAAGAATAATTGATGCAAGCGCAGGCTGATCATTATCAGCTAAATATGAATTTGAATTAAGGAATGTTTCAGACACAATCTTCATTACAACTTCAGTATTGTTTATATTATCCGAAAGTTCGTCCTGAGTTGACTTGCTGATAGCATCAAGAATTCCAAGACCATCGGCCATCTTTTTGGCAGCAGCCATATAATCAATAATAAGTTGTGTCTCGTCATACAAGCTTGCAAAGCTGAGATCGCAGGTATATATACCAAGATTCAGAGCCTGACTTCTTTGCGTCGTATAGTTTTTTGCATTTTCTACCGGATTAAGAAATTTTCTATCAAACTTGGCGCCGGCTGATTTCATAAGCATTGCTGATTCAAGCGGGGAAGGAAGAGCATTGAAGATCTTTTGTGCCTGCTTAACATCCTGTATTGCCTGCGTGTTATCTTTCGGCTGAGCAACAACAGTTTGTTTCTTCTGAGTTTTTTCATTACCGCCAGATCCACATCCCGAAAGGAGAACCACACACAGTACAATAACTGCTAAAATCATTGTTCCAATTCTAAACTTTCTATTCATGATTAAATTATTTAAGTGTCAAACCTAATTCCCGACTAAATTAGTACATTATTTTTATTTTTCAAAAACCAGATGAGTAATTCAGTGTATTTCTAACTTTGTTCCAAATAAAAAATTAATGGTAGATTCAGCAAAAAAGATATCGGAGCTGCAGGGAAAATTAAATACTGGGAACATGAAAGTAGTTTCTGATGCAATTGTTTTACTCAGGAATGAAGAACCCTTCAGAGGAGCTATTGGTGTGCTTGCCAGCTTATTTGATACGACTAATGACATTTTAATAAAAGATCTTATTCGAAGTTTCCTGAACGACATAAAAGAACCAGGAGCCAGAGAAGAGGTAGTCACGGAAGCAAAGAAGGGTTTTAAACATGAAACCACTTCCATGCTTGTTTCCTCTTGCTGGCAGTCAGGTCTGGATTACTCGGAATTTGCAGCTGATTTCGCAAATATCTTTATAACAGGAGATTATATAACAGCTCTTGAATGTTTTACTGTGATTGAAGAATCAGCTGGAAGTATACAGATATCAAAAAAGTATGATATAATCTTATTCCTTGAAAAAAACAAACCGAAATCGTCTGGTGAGAAAGCTGCTCTGCTGCAGGCTCTGATAACGATACTAAGTTAATTTTGTAAGACGCTCTCCGAAAATCAGACTTCCAATCCTCACAATTGTACTTCCTTCCTCCACTGCTACAGAATAATCTCCGGACATTCCCATCGATATTTCCCTGAATTGATTTTCCTCCCGAAAATATTTTTCTTTCAGGGCAGAGTGACAACCTCTTAGAAATTTAAATTCTTCCCGAACCTGTTCCATATTATCTGTAAAAGTAGCCATTCCCATCACACCACAGAGATTAACATGGTTCATTCTTTTAAAATCAGGTGAATCAAGTAACTGGTAAACTTCCTTGAGGTTGAATCCAAATTTGGTTTCCTCCTTTGCTATGTGAAACTGGAGCAGGCAATTAATTATGCGTCCAGCCTTTTCAGCTTCATGATCAATCACTGAAAGAAGCCTGGCACTGTCAACCGATTCAATCATATTGATAAACGGAACGAGGAATCTCACTTTGTTACTCTGCAGATGACCTATCAGGTGCCATTCTATGTCTGAGGGCAGCTTATCATTTTTAGAAAGAAGCTCCTGAACCCTGTTTTCTCCAAATATCCTATGCCCGGTATTATAAGCGATCAAAATATCACTTACGGGTTTCGTTTTGGAAACAGCCACAATCCTGACGGAGAGTGGAATCCGCTGTTTTAATACACTGATATTTAACGCAATATCGATCACTGAAACAACTTATAAGAAAATGTCAAATGTTATGTACATAAAAGAATAACTCAGTGTACCTCTGTAACTGCAATGTAGTTCTCTGTGAAATAAAGAAATAATTACACAGAGCTACACAGAGGAATACAATATTAATCGAGCAGGTGGATAACCAGTCCACTGCGGAGTTTTGGTTCGAACCATGTGGTTTTTGGAGGCATAATATTTCCTGAATCAGCAATAGCTAAAAGCTGCTTCATTGAAACAGGGAAAAGTGCAAATGCAACTTTCATCTCACCACTGTCGACTCTTTTTTTAAGTTCACCAAGACCACGCAAACCGCCTACAAAATCAATTCTCTTTGACCTTCGAAGATCCTGGATATCAAGAACCGGAGCCAGAATCTGATTCGTTAAGATAGTGACGTCAAGAACTCCAATTGGATCATTATTGTTGTAAGTTCCCTCCTTTGCGATAAGGCTATACCATTTACCATCAAGGTACATTGAGAAATTGTGAAGCTCTTTCGGTTTGTAAATCCCTGTCCCTTTATCTTCAACTATAAAATTGTCATTCAGTTTATTAATAAATTCTCCTTCTGAAAGACCGTTAAGGTCCTTTACAGTTCTGTTATAGTCCATTATCCTCAGCTGGTCCTCCGGAAAATGAACAGCCAGAAAGAAGTTATATTCCTCTGTCCCGTTATGTCCAGGATTATTCTCACGTTTTTCCTTACCCACCAAAGCGGCAGCAGCAGTACGATGATGACCATCGGCAACATAGGTATATGGAACTTTTTCGACAAACAGTTTCTCAACAAGAGCATTAATCTTTTTACTATTAATAACCCAGAAATGATGTCCGAATCCATCTTCCGAAACGAAATCATATTCTGGCTTTTTTTTCTTAACAATCTTACTCACAATATTATCAATCTCCTTAACAGCAGGATATGTAAAAAATACCGGTTCTATATTTGCGTTATTGATTCTTACGTGAATCATTCTGTCCAGTTCTTTATCCGGTCTTGTCAACTCATGCTTTTTGATTATGCCGTTAAGGTAATCATCAACTGAAGCACAACCAACAATACCATATTGAGTTCGTCCTTCCATAGTCTGGGCATAAATATAAAAATGCGGCTCATCATCCTGCACCAGCCAGCCATTTTTTTGCCATTTTATGAAGTTTTCAAGAGATTTATTGTAAACTTCATCTGAATGAGAGTCAGTTCCTTCGGGAAGATCAATTTCAGATTTCGTAATATGAAGTAATGAACACTCTTTACCTTTTGCCATTAATATCGCTTCCTCAGAATTCATGACATCATAGGGCAGGCAAGCCAAATCTTTGGCTATAGCACACGGGGGTCTTAACCCTTTGAAAGGTTTTACAATGGCCATCAAATAATAGGACTACTTATTAACTTTGAATTTTACATTGCCGGTTTTGAAATAATCAATAATCTGCCTGGCAGCGGCTACACCAGCATTGATATTTGCCTCTTCAGTCTGTGCTCCCATCTTTTTGGCAGTGAAAATAAACCTTCCTTTGTATTTCTCATCGAAAACAGCTTTACAATCAGGTTCACAATCTGAAAGATACATAATATCAGTTCTTTCACCAAAGATCTTTAAAAGTCCATCTTCATCGATCAGCTCTTTTCTTGCAGCATTAACAAACACTGCATCCTGAGGCATTCTTTTCAGAAGATCATAACCAACAGATTTTTTTGTTTTATCGTTTGCCGGCAAATGCAGAGAAACATACTTGCACTTTGAATAAAGATCTTCAGGACTTTTGCAAACTTTAACACCTGAGTTCTTAATTACATCTTCATTTACAAATGGATCGAAAGCATAGATATTCATGCCGAAGCCTTTTGCTATTTCTGCAACATATTTGCCCACATTGCCAAAGGCATGTAGACCAATAGTTTTGCCTCTCAGCTCGAAGCCAGATTTTCCACTGAAACCGGAGCGTGCCTGATAAAGCATCATTTCAAATGCAAGCTCGGCGACTGCATTGGAGTTCTGACCCGGTGTGTTCATAACAACAACATTATGAGCAGTAGAAGCAGTAATATCAATATTATCAAAACCTGCTCCGGCTCTGACAACTATTTTCAGTTTTTTAGCTGCATCAAGTACTTCAGCAGTTATCAAGTCACTTCTGACTATTATTCCGTCTGCTTCTGATACGGCAGTTAATAATTCTTGTGTACTTCTGTAGTTTTCGAGTAGAACGAGAGTATGGCCCGCGGCTTCAGTTACTTCACGGATCTGCGAAATTGCTACAGGAGCAAATGGTTTTTCAGTCGCAACCAGGATTTTCATTGCTTAATGATTATTTACTTCTTAGCTTCAAACTCCTTCATAACATTAACCAAAGCCTCAACACTCTCCTTTGGCAAAGCATTATAAGTAGATGCACGGAATCCACCAACTGAGCGATGACCTTCAATCCCCAGCATTCCCTTTGATTTGGCAAAATCTGCGAATTCTTTTTCAAGTTCTTTGTACTGATCAGTCATTACAAAGCATATATTCATTATCGAACGGTCTTCAGGATCCGTTACAGTCGGAACGAATAATTTATTTCTGTCAATCTCATCATAAAGAATTTTTGCCTTTTCAATATTTTTTTTCTGCATCACCTTCACCCCTCCAAGGTCTTTTAGCCACCTTAGTGTTTGCTGAGCTGCAAATACCGCGAAAACCGGAGGTGTATTAAACATTGATTCTCCTTTAATATGTGTACGGTAATCAAGAATCGTCGGGATTGGTCTCTCAACTTTCCCAAGAACATCTTCTTTAATGATGATGAAAGTAACACCTGCCGGAGCAAGGTTTTTCTGTGCGCCACCATAAATAAGCGAATATTTTGAAACATCAATTGGACGACTGAAGATATCAGAGGACATGTCGGCAACCAGGGGAACTTTTACATCAGGATCTTTTTTCAGCTCCGTTCCGAAGATGGTGTTGTTAGTTGTAATATGAAAATAATCAGCATCTGAAGGAACAGAATAATTTTTAGGTATATAACTGAAATTCTTGTCTTTTGAGGAAGCCACTTCTACAGCCTCACCAAAAAACTTTGCCTCTTTGAATGCTTTACTGGCCCACTCACCCGTTACCAGATAAGCAGATTTTTTATTCATAAGATTCATTGGCACCATGCAGAACTGCATACTTGCACCACCGCCAAGAAAAATCACCTGGTATCCGGCAGGAATCTCAAGCAACTCCTTAAAAAGGGCAATTGTGTCATTCATGCAGGCAACAAATTCCTTGCTTCTATGGGAGATCTCAAGGATTGATAATCCACTTCCTGCAAAATCCCTTATACCTTCAATAGTTTTTTCCAACGTATATTGCGGAAGTATTGAAGGTCCGGCATAAAAGTTATGTTTCTTCATATCGAATAGTTGTTAATAAATTTATTTAAAGGACGTATGGCTTTTGCAAAAGTATAAATTAAAGGGAATTCTACTAATGATTTCTTAACTATCCTGCTCCTATCCTGACATATCTTTAAGAATGCCATTTTCTATAAAAGGAATACTTCCAGTAAGGTCAAATGTCATGCAATATTCAATACAATTATCAAGCCCTTTATCTCTAAGCCTGCTGCGCTGAGCAGCCTTTTCAATATATGACAGAGGGTTAAGACTTGCCATTTGCCATAGGTCAATAGCAGCATAAACTGAATCACAAATAGTGGTGAATAAAGAAGATTCAAGCAGTCTTTTAGCTATTGCACCTGCACAAATTGTATCTTCAAGATTAATTTTGTCTTTCCAGCCGGCACAGAATAAAATAACATTTCGATCCTGCATTGATAGCCATTCCGTAATAGCAGATATATTAATGAATGTCCCGATAATTGTCATGTATGATGATGATGCCATATCAATAATCCGGGTGCCATTAGTGGTACTATAGACAATAGTCTTTCCTTCAACTTTTTCGCGCGTAAAATTAAACGGAGAATTACCAAAATCAGCAAAATCAAGCACATAGCCATCACGCTCTGCTGCAACAAGATAGCCTTTTTTTTTGAATTCTTCTGCCTCATGAATTTCTGCAACCGGAATAATTTTCAAGGCGCCATTGGAAAAGGCAGTGCATATAGCTGAACTGGCCCTAAGCACGTCAATAACAACGACTATCGCATCTTTATTTTCATATTTGTTGAAGATGGCCGGTGAAAGACAGATTTCGAGGTTTTTTTTGCTCATATATGGAGATAAATACGAAATAAAACCGACATATGTTCTTCCATAGTTTCACCCCTTTTTATAGATAGGCAAATCAACTATCTGAGCCTTCAGATCTTTATTTCTTATCCTTATAAATATTTCTGTACCGGTTTTCCAGAATCCTTTCGACAGATATGCCATTCCTATTCCCTGTTTCATCATAGGGGACATTGTTCCTGATGTAACTTCTCCAATATTTCTTCCTGATGAATCCACCACCTCATAATGCTGACGCGGAATGCCTCTTTCGATCATCACAAATCCTTTCAGTCTCTTTTCAACCCCTTCATTTTTTTGTTTCAATAACAGAGCCTTGTCTATAAAATCTTTTTTATCTGTAAACTTGGTAATCCATCCTAACCCGGCCTCAATTGGAGAGGTCTCATCATTAATATCATTCCCATACAGGCAATAGCCCATTTCAAGCCTGAGAGTATCACGTGCACCAAGCCCTATTGGTCTGATTCCAAATTCTTTTCCGGCATCAAATACTGCTTTCCACAGTTTAGCGCCATCTTCATTCCTAACATATATTTCGCAGCCACCTGAACCAGTATATCCGGTGGTTGCAAAAAGAACATCTTTTATTCCAGCAAACTCAATTATTTTAAATGTATAATACTCCATATCAACGACCGATGTCTTTGTCAGCTTTTGCATAGCTTTCAATGCAAGCGGTCCCTGGATCGCAAGCTGGGCTGTTTTGTCCGATTCATTAACCAGTTCTTTCCCCTCTTTTATTCCGAATGCTGAAGCATGTTTGACACACCAGTTCCAGTCTTTTTCTATATTGGCTGCATTTACAACAAGAAGATATTCCTCTTCATCAAATTTATAAACAAGAAGGTCATCAACAATACCACCTTTCCCATTCGGAAAACAAGAGTATTGCACTTTCCCGTTAGCCAGAACTGATAAATCATTGGATGTGATATACTGAATAAATTTTGATGCATTCGGCCCGGTAACCCGGAATTCTCCCATATGTGATACATCAAACACACCAAGTTTCTCTCTTACGGTGATGTGCTCCTCAGTAATACCAAAATATTCAACAGGCATGTTATAACCAGCAAAAGGTACCATTTTAGCACCATGAGAAATATGAAATTGAGTAAAAGCAGTATTTTTCATAAGACTTAATTAAGTATTTTAACAGGAGCAAAAATAGAAATTTTGAAAAGACTATTTTTCAATCAAAATTATAAATAAATATGATTTATAACAGGCTTTCAGAGTCCTAAAATCTTAAATTCAACTCTTCTGTTCTTTGCTCTGCCGGCTGCCGTTGCATTGTCTGCAATTGGTTGATCAGAGCCAAAACCGTGGTACGTTAGTCTTCCGGTGTCAATGCCTTTCCTGATCAGATAATCTACTACTGCTTTTGCTCTGTCGGTTGAAAGTTTAGCGTTGACCACCGGGTTACCGGTATTATCTGTATGTCCTGATATTTCAATTCTCATTTGTGGGCTATCCAGCAATGCATTAACAAGTTTATCTAGTTCAACATATGAACTCGCTGTAAGGACAGCCTTACCCAGCTCAAATAAAATATTATTCAGTACAACTTTTTTCCCTACTTTAAATTTTACCAGAGGAACATCAAGAGTGTAAAACTCCTCTGTATAAGTATTTGGAATCGTAACCCGTCTCATATCAGAAAGGAACCCGGTAGCCCGAAGATTAACCATATAAGATTTTTTAGCCGGAAGTTTCACTCTGTATGATCCGTCGACATCCGAGCTGGCTGTTGTTGTAACAATCTGATCTGTTGATAGATCAAATATTTCCAATCTGGCTAATACAGGTTCTTTCGTTTCTGAATCTGTCACTCTGCCAATTAAATAAAGAACAAGTTCTTTGGGAGCCTCAGGCTGAACAGGTTTTTGTACCTCTTTGATAACCACAACTGTATCTCTGACAACAATTGTATCGCGTTTTACCGGAATAACCTTTGCCGGTTCTGGAATCACAGCCGGTTTGGGAGGAGGCAGATAGCGCCCCTTATAGATGTCGAGTCCACCATATCCGCCACTGCGATTTGAGACAAAAAAGAAGGTGCTGTCATTAACAGGCGATGGATTATAGAACAACTCATCCCATGGTGTATTTATCGGATACCCGGCATTAACTGCTTCATTCCAGGTACTTGTAGCGCTCCTGGTGCTGTAAAAGATATCAAATCCACCAATTGAATTATGCCCTTTCGAACTAAACCATAGAGTGTCTCCTCCTGCAGAAAACCTTACTGATTCTTCGTCGTAAGGTGTATTAATAGCCGGGCCCATATTAACAGGTTTGGACCATTTCCGATTATTAATCTTTTTAATAAGATATATGTCCTTGCCTCCCACCCCTTTTTTACCCCGATCGCTTACAAAAGCAATTTCATCACCTTTCCGGGAAATAGTAAATGAGGTTTCGGGATATTTAGTGTTTATATTGGGTTTCACGGGTTGTGGTGTCTTCCATTTCCCCCTTTT
>Ga0182027_10004555_pt1 | contig 21431 bp, 23 predicted proteins | sample 712E1DmetaG_FD_121300 | JGI IMG/M metagenome (GOLD analysis project Ga0182027, IMG submission 121300) | Permafrost microbial communities from Stordalen Mire, Sweden - 712E1D metaG (Illumina Assembly) | ecosystem: Environmental > Terrestrial > Soil > Wetlands > Permafrost | place: Sweden... | reverse complement strand
AGCTATACCACATTAAGGCAACGAGAATTTGGGAAGATGAAGAATACCTAAGAAGTGTAGGAGAGAATATTCCTCATCATGAATTGACTAAGGAAGAATTATCGAAAGATCGACAGGTCGCACGAGAATTGATTGATTTTGCAAAAACGAACGCCCCGGGACGATTGGATGACGTTGAAGCGGTATTGCTAACAGTTCGTCAATCAGAGCTCATGGATATGAGCGATGCGATGATAAAAATTAAAAATGGCCCGGATTGGGTTAAGAAGGCAGCTGAACAAGTGAAGGGAAATGAGCAAGCAGCAACGATGTTAGCGGAATTATCAGACGCGTATAGGCTTGATATCACAAGCGTTGACGACGCTGCATATGTGTATCTAAAAGCTGCAAAGCTCACAAGCGATACGCGCGAAGTACCACTAGGCGAGAGGAGCGAAATTGTTAACGGAGTACAAATCACAAAGCCTGAGGCTGGAGAACCAGATGCTGTAAATGATGCTATCGATAAAGCGGGAAAAATATCTCACGAGATTAACGCCGTAATTAAGGAAAAGACAATCGGTATAAAAGGAAGAGAGCAAGCGGTGCCAGCACCACCGATTGGTCCATATAGTGACTATCACAATGATGAAGCAGCGATACTTGCTCTTCCAGCCGATACTTTCGAGCAACGAGAATTTAGAAATTTTCTTTTAGAGGTAAATAAAACATTAGGACAACAGAGTCAGGTGGAAAAAGAGGTTAATCAGAGCAGGACAAATGAAAGACAGGTGCGAGCCTATTATGATAACGTATCAGATTTAGCCGGTGTGTATATATCGGATTTTATGGGTACTACATTGGATAGACCTGAATATCAACAGTTCAGAATCAAGCTTATAAAGCTAATACAGGACGGGGCGTACGCCATCGAACAATCGAACTCCCGTGGGTGGACAGATATGTATCTGCTAAAACGAAGTATGGATCGTGCTCATGAAACTCCGGAAATATTTTTATATAAACTTGTTGATCAGATGCGATCCGTTCCGAGTATTTTTGATAATAAGGTAAGTCAGGCGTTTGAACGATACGCTCAACAGGTAACTGGTTATATTGTTAGTGGTGATTATGCGGCAAACAGAATTTCGTATTGTATGAATCATGCGGCCCGCGTTACTGAATTAAGCGGCGTAAATTTTGATACTAATGATCCAAATAGTCATCAATGGATAAAAGATGTAACTGTGGATTCTGATTATAAACGATTTAAAGATAGGATACAGTATATTACTCAGGATGCCGAGTCATTAAAATATACATATAACAATTTATTGGGTGGAAGACCACTCGAGCAGGGAAGGACCCCCGCGGCAAACTTAGGCGATGATGGATACTTACGTTTATATAATGGTCGAAATGGAGTTAATGCGTATATATATGGAGTCATAAGCCGCCAAGGGTGGAACGTTAAGTGGGAAGACACATTTGGTCACAAACGTGTTATCGCAGGAGCCGCTCTCGACGATATGGTGCATCAAGGAGCAAATGAGATTTGGGCACATAGACATCTCATGGACGTGCCAGATCCAAGTGACCCAACGAAAACAACATCGTTATTTGCGCAATGGGCCAAGAGAGACATGACACAACAGGATGTTGAATATGCTGTTCGTGAAATGGTTTTGTTGAAAGCATCGATGGGAGAACGGGCCGAGCAAATTTTAAATGGACTTCTCCCGGGTGAAGTATTCGGAGATGCAAATACACTTATTAATCCGGAATGGTTTGCCGGGCAACTACCGGATTATAAGCTTATGACCGCTCTCAATTTCTTACGGAGTACGGATTTTCGATGGGACATGGTGGAGGACGTTCCTGCCATTGAATTTAGAATTATGGCATGGAATGAAGCCGCACGCAGTGGAATTGATGTAGATATAAAAAACAGGATGAAATACGTGCAACCAGGAGATAAAGAATTTATCCAACTTGCTAAACATTATTTTAATATTGTTGATGATAACCCCGCAAGCGAAGCCGCAGCATTAAAGCAACTTCGGATATTTCGTGTGGGGTTGGCAAAACCAGCACGAATTCCTGAGTCTATAAAAGAGTTAAGTAAGCAGGATCTCATAGGGTGGATGATATTTAAAGAAGGGCTTGCAGTAGCAGCGCCAAGGATGCCCGGTGGATATACAATAAACTCTGTCGGTTGGCACAATCAAACGATTGTCCGGATATCCAACTCCCCGGAATTTCAAGCACTTATGAAAGGACCGATCAAAGGGTCGTTTAGTCATGAAAGAACAAGGATTGTAGCCGGAGATTTAATTAATGCTCCAACTCATGGAGACATCCATACCGCTGTACATAAGCTAAAACACAGACATAAAGATATCAGTGGAATAGAGGTTGAGGGCGAATTGGTAACTTTGGCAAAAACAGATCCATTAGCTCGGGCATTAGCTCTGGAGGATGTTCAAGATTCTTCATTCATCAAATATTTTCAGGAAAACGCCGAACATCATTTATACGATATATATGAGGATGTTATACCCGCAACGACCTACACAGAAAACGGAGTAACAATAACAAAAGGTCATGATATTAAAGAAAGCGATGTAAAGATTACATCGGATAGATTTGATCTTTTTGTGAAACGTACAGGTATGCGACACCAATTGATTGATGAAGGATTAGCAAGAGTTGGAGAAGGTCCGCAGGATTATTCTAAGTCTCTAGAAGATGCAAAAGCTGATTCTACAAAATGGAAACAAATTGCACTTGTTTGTAAAGAAACTCACGTTGATCCGGAGAAATACTATACCTTAATGAACAATTTATCTCTTCGTATGCAAGATAAAGATATGATGGACGCCTCTGCAACAGTGAAATCAATGAAATATTTTCTTACCGTGCATTACAAGGATCCACGGTATCGATACATGGATGACGCCCGATTGGGAAATAATAGAATATCAATTTTATTAGGAAGTGCTGATCCAAGCGTGGCGAGTGGAGCTGGCCGTATGTACGGCGATGATCACACCGCGGAGGATGCGTATAAAGATTGGCATATGGCGATGTATTCTGCGGACGAAAAAATGTTCATCCAGATGGCCCAACAGTGGGCAAGTAAAACAAAATGGGCAGGCGGGAGAGGGTATAAAGAGACTGCGACAGAGATGATGTTCTATTCATGGGGCCTTGCCCGCCTTAAAGATTTTCCATTAGATTTTTTGGGTCTTGGAGGAGAGGGGTCGCTGATGAAAACTTCTATGGCTCAGCGGGCCGGAGAACTAGGTCAACTTTCTTTGGGTTTAAACGAGTTTGACCACCTCATTCATGAGGGAGAAAAGATAACAAATACCAATTGGCATGCAACAACGCCTCATATGGCTCACATGATTGAGCTTCGATCCCATTTGGCCTTTCAGTTAGCTGCGTTTCCTCCTTTTATGAAAAAGCTTGGAGAAGGGGTTGCAGATAAGCTACCTGAAAAAATAACAATAGCCTGGCCAAAGCCTATCAGGGCGCTCGCAAATGCTACTTCGAAAGGATTAAAAATTCCAACAATCGCAGATTTTTTTAATAAGAAAAAAGTGATAGACGTCCGTAAAGGCGTAACGAATTTTTTTGAGGGAACACTGACTCAAAGATTATTGCCAATTTACCGATATTGGGCACTTGGATTAATATCGGCAGCAATATTGATTGCACAGGGAACTGAAAATTTCAAAAAAGGTTTTTCTGGCCAGGCGTCAGGTGGCGGTGGCGGAGCACCAGCCCATGGCCATTGACGATTGATTGTTTCCCATCTCTTTACGCATGGGGCTCTGGCTTTTTTCCAGTGATCCGATCAATTAATCCTTGGGGCGCAAGAGATTTCATGTAATATGCGGTTGAAAGCATTTGCATTGCAGATCCGCCGGCTCCACCAGTATCAAACATCGGTACAGCAGACTTCGCCTTCAGCGCTTCTTTGATGGATGCGCAGACGGGTTGGATGGCAAAAAGAAGACCGATAGATACTAATGCTGCGACAGCAGCGGAACTTGGGGATAGCCCTACATACGGCGGCACCCACAAGCTTGTTTCGGTCGGCGAATTGGAAAATTGCAGGAATACGGAGGACAGCATAAACATAGCGGCGGCCACCGGAAACACGGCGACGTTGGCGATAAGATTTTTAAACCAGGATGAAAACGCTGTGCTTCCCGGAAAACTTTCCCCTAAAATTTGGAGCGGTCCGATAAGAAGAGCTAAGATAATTTGGATATATGCAGACACGAAAAATGCCAATAATTTAATCCATAAAAATAATAACGCAATTCCATAGATCGCATATATAAGCGGTACGATCGCTCCAATAAGCCCTAGAAATGCCAATGTCCCTCCCGATGCTGTGCCCGCAATCGCAGCAATAGCCACTCCAATCGTTCCCGATCCCCAAAATTGAAGACCAGGGGTTAGCGTTTCGGTTACTTTCGTATTTCCGAATAATAATTTTAGCGGGCTAAAGCTGGTCAATGAGTTCCAAAACGTGTTGAACAAGTGGAAAGACGACATGTTTGATTGAGCGTCGTTCAAGAGTCCTGTTGATTGAAATAACATGGCCACCAAGGCCATTGCGACGTACATGAGATCAATAACAAAGCCAACGATCGCGTAAGAGAATGTGATAAGGATGAGGGCGATAATAACCCGGGGGATAGCATTTTGCGCAGTGACAACGGTTTTTGGATCGATTTTTTTCCGGAACATAATCATAAATCCGATGATTATCATCACGGCAGCCATGAGAAGATACGCAACGTTTCTAAATACTTTCCAAATAGGGAGAAGCGGAAGAAGTCCGGAGAAACCTACTCCTTGGGCATATGCCTGGTGCGGAATAAAACCAAGCGTTTGACCCGTATCCGCAATCCATGTGCCAAGTTCTGCCGGCGGTGATGTAAACGTCATGGCGACAACATTGGAAATGAAGTTGACAGCGCCTGTTTGGGAACTTCCCGGAACACTCGGCAAATTGTTGGTTTCACTTCCTAAGTTAAGAAACATATCCTCGCCCCAACCATACGAGGTTTTTGTTACGTTGTTATCATTGCCGCCCATCGCATCCTGCCAACTTGGCCCAGTTCTAATTACCCAGGGAGTAGGAGCTGGTGTTGCCTGTGCCTGAACTTTTTCAAGCGAGCCGAAGGATAGTATGCAAAACAATAAAAATATAAATACGGCAGCACGTTTCATGGTGGTATTACTATTATTCCTAAATACTCCCCAACAGTCAATTAGTCATTATGGTGTAATTGTCGGAGATATGTTGAATTTTGTGATATTGGTATACCCACTGAACGCGCCGATAAGACGGAGAATAAGATACGCGGCAACGATGATAACAAGTCCGATAATGGCGTTGGTGAGCGTGCCGCGGGCTTGTTCGAGTTTTTTGGGATCTCCACTGGAAAAAAGAAATGAAAATCCACTTACCACAAACATAATAAATAGTGCAACCCCCGCAAGAGCAACGATGACACCAATGACGTTAGTGAATAATGTTGTGAGGGATTGGATAGTGGCGACATCTGAATTAGGACCACCTAAATTTTGAAGAGTGGCCGCGTGAACAACCAGAGCCGGTAATTTCATGTTTCTATTGTATCAGTTTAGAACGGTGTGGGGAAGTTCAATGTTCCACCGATGATCTGAATGCCCAGGAAGTTCTGGACAAGGATCATAACCGCCCACGCAGCACCGACAATGATCAGTCCGACAATCGCGTGAGTGATTTTATTCCGAGCGGTTTCCATAGCTGCTTTATCGCCGCCGGAGGTTATCCAGGAAATGCCGCCCATAATAAGGTAAAAGAACGCAATGAGCGCGGAAAGAATAAGAAGGACACCAACTAATGCAGAGATCAAATGTCCGATATCACCGATTTTTATATTTGCCGGTTGATTAATGGTAATTTGTGGGTTGCCTTGTGCAAATACTTGTTTGAACATAATTATTCCTCCTCATCCACTACTTATTTAATTATACCGTACTATTTATTGTGGCGCAAACGATGCGTCTTTGTCAATCACTGTAATTTCCTATTGTTGTCCGATTGTTGGAATCGGAAGCGTTTTTAAGTTTAATCCGAAAAATTGCGCAACGAGCGATGCTAACGCATAGGTCGCGCCAACAATGATAAGGCCAATAATTGCTTGAGTGATCTGGTCGCGCGCTTTTTCCAATTTGGTTTTATCGCCACCCGCCGTTATCCATGTAAGTCCGCCCATAATAAGGAAGAAGAAGGTTAGTAAAAATCCTGCGATAAACAGAGCTCCAACTAATTGGGTGATAATGGCACCTAACGCAGTGCCTCCTTGGTCAGTCGTTGTTCCATTACTGCCCCCTATAACAGGAGGCAAGACAGGATTATGGAGTTGTGCTAATAATGTATTTTTCATAGTTTAGTTCCCAATGCCGACGCTTTTAATAAAATTTGCTGGGGTAGCGAGCGTATCAAATCCCAAGAATTTTCCAGTAACAGCGAGTAAGCTCCACGATCCGACCACGATGATAAGACCGATAAATGCATTGGTTATACGGCTTCGGGCGGATTCGATTTTTTTTGAATCGCCGCCTGCTGACATCCACTCATACCCACCGAAAAGGACTTGTAGAAGAAACCATATAGAGGCAGCAGTCGTCATGATGCCGATGATCGAGCTGATGGTATCAATGACGGCAGTTGCTCCCGCTTCAGGAGCAGTTTTACTGGCCATGTTACCAAAAGGTCCTAGCCCGTCTCCATTGCCTCCAATGGGTCCTAATGTTGTTGCTGCTTGTGCAATTGTCATAGATTTAGTTTCCTGGTCCGTATAACGTCGGATTTAATATAAAATCGGCTTTTCCAAAAATGAGCTGTGAAAAGAGCGCTGCCAGCGCAAACGAACCAACAACCAGAATAAGTCCCAGGAGAGAGTTCCAGATACGATTCCAGGCTGCGTTTAGCGCTTTAGCGTCACCAGCGGCCGACATATATTGGAATCCTGCGATGATAAAATTGATAAATGCATAGATTCCAGCAACGACAAAAACAAGTCGTAGGATATTCGTTAAAAATAAAACAAGTCCACCTTGGGTTAGGCTTTTATATGCTGTTGGAGGAGGGGCAATAGTACCCACAATGTCTGTTGCAATCGCCATATATTATTTTATTCCCGGTAACAATGTTATGCCGGTTAATACTTGAATAAGCTGAATAATCCAAAATGATCCGACAATAACGATAAGTCCTATCGCCGCGCCGGTAATAGCCTGTTTGCTTTTTTCTAGATTTTTCGGATCTCCTCCGCCACCTGCTATCATACCAAATCCGCCAATAACCAGCAAAACAAAAAAAATAATCCCAGCTGCCATGAATGCATTTTGAACGATAACGGAAACTAAGCTTCCAATCGAATCGAAATGTGGACCACTGGCGGCAGTAAATGCTGCACCGATATCAACAGGGGTTTGCGCGAATACTCTCTCCATAGGACCAGTGTAGGGGAATGCGCCCTATCCTGTCAATTTGGTATAATAAGCCCCCTATGACCGATGCTGAGCTTATTCCTAAAATTTTGGATCACGATAGGCATGCGTTATCTACTTTTTATCATCGGTATACCCCTCGGCTTCGGGTGTACATCCTCGGTAAGGTTTCGCCAGTGGAGGATGCTGAGGAAATTTTGCAGGATACACTCTTTGGGTTTTTGGAGGCGATACGCGATTTTGAAGGCCATGCAAGCGTGAAAACATTTCTTTTTTCTATCTGTAATCACAAAATTATCGATTTTTACCGGAGAAAAAAGATGAAACACATGGTGTTTTCCCGAACACCTAATTTGGAAGCCCTCGTGTCTCCAATATTAAACCCCGAAGAAGAATTGGATACGCGACTTATGAAAGAAAAAATTCATCGCGTGTTATCGTATTTACTTCCCAACTATCGGCGACTGTTGACGTTGAAATATATTGATGATTTAAGCGTTTCGGAAATAGCACAACAATTAGCAGTGAGCGTAAAAAGCGCTGAGTCACAATTATTTCGTGCGCGGAAGGCGTTTGTAGCGCGGTTTTTATCAATATAATATGGGAGATGCTTTATACAACAAGTTCGTCAAGAGATGGGAAGAAGTAACGGACTTACCTCCGCAGACCGTGGGCCCGTTGACACCGTTTTATAAAAAAGCGGCCATACGGTTAAAAGTCATGCCATGGCCGTTACTCGTTATCGGTGCGTTATTGCTGGTTATTTGTTTATACTTATTGATTGGCTCGGCTGTTACGCTTCTCGTGAGCATTCTTCAACGAGGGTTTTGAGAATTTTTTCCGACTAATCTTATATATGGCCTCTTTTGGCCATTTTGGTTTATGGGCAAACAACTTGCAATTTCGGGACTTGCATTCGGACAAAATGTACTTGGGATCATCACTCGTCCGTATGAGACGTATCGGCGAATCGTTCATAAGAGTTCCCTGTGGGAAATGGTTTATATAGGGACATGTTTAGCTCTCTATTTTGTGACAGCCGCATTGGTGAAAACTTCTTTGTTCCGCCCGTTTCTTATGACACGACAGTTTGTTCTGTTGGGGGCCGCAGCAACGATAACATTTCTTTTGGCGGTTTCCCTTTTTTGGCAAGTAGGACGATGGTTTGGCGTAAAAGAAAATTTTCAGGGATTTGTACTTGGTTGGTCGTACAGTCTTATTCCGACACTTTTTTGGTTTTTGATGACCTCATTATTGTTCGTTGCGTTGCCCCCTCCTAGGACCACAAGCGTTCTCGGTGTTACGTTTAGCATTGTCTACTTGCTTATTTCAGTAACACTATTGTTTTGGAAAATTATTCTCGCATTTCTTTCTCTACGGTTTGGGTTGCGCCTTGATTTTGCAAAAATTATCGCGGTGTGTGGGATTGTACTTCCTATTTTAGGAGCATATAGTTTTGGAATGTATCGGTTGGGAATATTTAGAATTCCGTTTATATGAATATTCGAAAATTTATATCAGCATCTGATCGTCGACAAGCGCTTGAAAAAGAGTTGCAGGTAGATTTAAAAAATATCGGCATTTTTTCTCTAGATGAGTCAATCGCATCAAAACGAAATTGTGAAAATATGATTGGAGCCACGCAGGTCCCGTTAGGTGTTGCCGGCCCTCTTCAACTATCAACTGTGAACGGTGAACCGATAACTGTATATCTTCCTCTCGCTACAACTGAGGGAGCATTAGTAGCGTCGGTGAACAGAGGTTGTAAAGCGATAACAGAAAGCGGGGGAGCAATTATTGATAGTTATAAAGTCGGAGCAACACGTGGACCGGTTTTTCGCATGAAAAATCTTTCTGAGAGTAAAAAGTTTTGTAACTTCTTAGATGAGCATTTTGAGGAGTTAAAGAAGGTTGCTAGTGATACATCCGGTCACTTGAAGTTGGAAAAAATTTCTTCAATTGGAGTCGGAAACTATCATTATGTGAGGTTGAATTTTGATACACAGGACGCGATGGGGATGAACATGGTAACGATTGCGACTACTGAAATTGCATCATATATTCAAACAAAAACTGGTATTTCATGTCTTGCTATATCAGGAAATTATTGTGTGGATAAAAAATCGGCATGGCAAAATGTTATTCAAAATAGGGGAAGTGTGGTGTGGGCCGAAGTTACATTAACCAAGCATGTGCTCACGGAAATTTTAAAAACAACCGCTCAAAAAGTCTATGACGTGTGGCTTGCCAAATGTCTGATAGGTAGCGCAATGGCGGGATCTATGGCGTTTAATGCGCAATTTGCCAATATTGTTGCCGCAATGTTTTTAGCAACCGGACAAGATGTCGCCCATGTGGTTGAGGGAAGTTTAGGCGTAACGACGGCAACTATTGTTAACGAAGATCTCTATATGAGTGTGTATTTGCCGGATCTGATGGTCGGAACGGTTGGAGGAGGCACGGCCCTCGCTACTCAGTACGAGGCGCTTTCACTTCTCGGAGTTGAGGGTGGTGATGATGGGAAAAATGCACAAAAATTTGCTGTAATCGTAGGAGCCGCCGTACTTGCCGGAGAAATTTCACTGCTTTCTTCTTTGGCTGAGGGTAGCTTGGCTAGCGCGCATGCAAGATTGGGAAGGGGAAATAATATATGACGGGTATTGTTTCATACGGCACGTATATTCCTCGTTCACGCTTGAAGCTCGCCGATATCGCTCGCGCATGGAAAAAAAATGAAAAAGAAATTGTTTCATCGTTGGGAATTGTAGAAAAGTCGGTTCCCGGGGTAGATGAGGACGCCGTAACGATTGCGCTTGAGGCGGCTTTGCAAAGCATGTCAACGTTTTACGGTAAACCTTCAGACATAGAGGCATTGTTCATAGGGAGCGAAAGTCATCCTTATGCGGTTAATCCGACATCAACAATTGTTGGTGAGCTTTTAGGGATTGGAAATTCATATCTTGCCGCGGATTTGGAATTTGCGTGTAAAGCGGCAACCGCTGGCATGCAGGCGATAGCCGGATTAATTGAAAGTAAGCACATGCATTTCGGATTAACAATCGGTGCTGATACAGCGCAAAGCAAACCTCATGACGCGTTAGAGTATACATCAGCTGCAGCGGGAGCGGCGTATCTTATGGGTGATTCCCGTTGTCTTGCAAATTTACTCGCATACACATCGTATTCGTCAGATACGCCGGATTTTTGGCGTCGGGATGGAATTCAGTATCCGTCACACGCAGGGCGGTTTACCGGAGAGCCGGCATATTTTGCTCACGTGATGGGGGCAGCGCGACTTCTTATGGAAAAGACAAAGATAACTCCGGATAAAATTACTCACTGTGTATTTCATATGCCGAATACTAAGTTTCCGCGCGATGTGGCTCGTCGGCTAGGGTTTACACCCTCACAACTCGCGCCGTCCTTAACAGTCGATTATATCGGAAATCCGTACAGCGCCTCCACTCTTCTTGGGTTTGCTGCGACATTAGATATTGCTAAACCGGGAGATAAAATTTTCATGGTTTCGTATGGGTCCGGGGCCGGGAGCGATGCGTTTTTGTGGGAGGTAACGGAAAATGTTGTTAGCCATCAAGAAATAAGAAAGAAGAACAAGCAAACAGTGCAGGATCAGATGCAAAATAAAACGACTATTAATTACGTTGAATATCTAAAACAGACACATAAGATTTAATTATGAATATATATATAATCGGCGCTGCGACAACAAAATTTGGAGAACTTTGGGGGGTTTCCCCAAGAACACTTGCTACCACGGCAGTTTCAAATGCATTAAAGGATGCAGAAATCACCACGAAGGAAATAGAAGCATTATTTGTTGGGAACATGCTTTCGGGTATGTTGGGCGGACAGGAACATCTTGGTGCTTTTTTTGCTGAAGAGCTTGGGATTTCAGTACCGGCATTTAAAATAGAAGGAGCGTGCGCGTCCGGTGGACTTGCCCTTCATAATGCGGTTAATAGTGTTCTTTCCGGTCAATACAAAACTGTTGTCGTATTAGGTGTAGAAAAGATGACTGATCATAAGCCTGAAGATGTGGCCACTGCACTCATGGGAGCAGGTAGCGAGGGGGAACGTCTATCAGGCGCGACGTTTCCAGGTCTTTACGCCATTATTGCACGAGCGCACATGGAGAAGTATAAAACAACAGAACGGGATCTTGCTTCGGTTGCGGTGAAAAATCACTATCATGCAAGTCTGAATCCTAATGCACAGTTTCATTCACCGATAACGATAGAACAAGTATTGAAGAGTTCCTGCGTTGCGGATCCATTAAAACTTCTCGATTGTTCGCCCATTTCAGATGGTGCTGCGGCGGTAATTATTACAAGTAACCCCTCGACCGTCAATAAAAAACATGTGGAGATTATTGCTTCAGTTGCGGCAACAGATACATTAGGCTTAGCCCAACGCGCGAGTCTGACAGAGCTTCATGCTACAAAAGACGCGGGTGTACGCGCATTTAAAAAGGCTGGTATGAAACCAAGCGACGTTGATATAGCTGAGGTGCATGATTGTTTTACGATTGCAGAAATTTTGGCTATGGAAGATTTAGGATTTTATAAAAAAGGGGAAGCCGCTACCGCTATCGCGCGAGGAGAAACAATGTTGGGAACATCAAAACATTTTGTTGTAAATCCATCGGGAGGTCTTAAAGGTTGTGGGCATCCGGTTGGGGCAACCGGCGTGAAACAAGTGGTGGAACTTTTTGATCAGCTATTAGGTCGTGCACAAAAGCGTCAAGTTTCACACGCAACAATCGGTCTTGCTCATAATGTCGGCGGAAGCGGAGCCACCGCAACGGTACACATTTTAAAAAACATATGATATCACCAGTGAAAGTTTGGAGAAACCAAAAATACGTTGCCCGAATGCTTGGGAAAATTGGCGTTGTTACGTCATGGACGATTATCCGATTGCCTCCGGCAGATTTCGGATATCAAGCTCCATATCCGGTTGTTATTGTTTCACTAGATAATGGGGAATCAATGGTTGCACAAATGGTAGATTATGATGAAAAAAATTTACATATCGGTCAACGTGTTGTGACGGTTGTTCGAAGAACCGTTCAGGTGAAAACCGACGATGTCGTGCCGTACGGTATTAAAGTAAAACCTATTTAGAGAAGGATTATGAAAAAAGTAGTAGTTTCAGCCCCAGGTAAAGTGCATCTCATGGGAGAGCACGCAGTCATATATGGGCATCCTGCATTACTCGCTGCAATAAACCTTCGGCTTTCTGTTACGGTGGAAGAGCAAAAAAAATCATCAAAAGTACAAATTATTATCAAATCAACAGAGCCGACGGATCATGCGCGTTTCGCCGTCAATTTTCTCCTTGAGCAATTAAACATAACAAAATACCCGCCGATTACGATTACCATCAATTCTGATATTCCGGCTGGTTTCCATTTAGGATCATCGGCAGCCGTGGCAGTTGCATTATCAGGCGCGGTATCCTATTTTTTCAAAAAAGTTTGGAATCCGATTCAAATAAACGAATTGGCATATGAAATTGAGAAAAAGCAGCACGGAAATCCATCAGGTGGAGACAATACGACCGTAACAGTTGGGGGATTTGTATGGTTTCGAAAGGAACTAGAGTTTCTTAAAAGTATTTGGCAGTTGCCATTTAAGCCTCATCCATCATTGAATCATTTCTTTTTGATTAATACTGGACGTCCAAAAGAAACTACTGGTGAGATGGTTGCGTTTGTGAAAGAAAATGTACAAAAAAATCCGGATCAAATGCAAAAATTTTTTGACATGAACGAACGGCAGGTTAAACGAGTCACTGTCGCACTGAAAGAAGGAAACGAAAAAGAATTGATAGACGCAATACGGGTTGGTGAAAAGACATTGGAGGGCATGGGCGTCGTGAGTGAAAGAATTCAACCGCTTATACGGCAGATTGAAAAATCTGGAGGATCGGTAAAAATTTTAGGTGGTGGAGGAAAAACAGATGGAGTTGGTTTTTTGCTTTGTTACCATAAAGATAAAAATTTTGTGAAACAGATGTGCGCTAAACTTCAGCACACCATTGCAGATGTTTGTTTAGGTGGGGAAGGAGTTATACTTGATGAAAAATAATTCGGTAACTACAAGTGCGCCGGGAAAATTATTATTGATGGGTGACCACGCGGTTGTCTATGGATACCCGTGTATTGTTTCCGCAGTAAGCGAGCGCATCGCCGTAACCGTTACAACTATTGAAGAACCTTTTTTTGAGTTAGACGCGTTAGACGTCAACATCCACGGGTATAAAAAATCCATGAGTGAGATGGGCGTTGGAGTTATACCTCGTGATGTGATATTTGCAGAACTCGCAGCCAAAAATTTTATCAAAAGCTTTCCATTTTCCGGAGGAATTTCCATTAAAACTCACTCGCAATTTTCTCAATCTATTGGTTTTGGGTCATCTGCGGCAACAGTTGTAAGTACTTTAGCTGCTCTTGTAAAACTTTTTCACACATCTATTTTTGAGAAACAAATATTTTTATTAGCAAAACAAACAGTGTTAGACGTTCAAGGCGTTGGGTCGGGTTTTGATGTCGCAGCTGCACTGTATGGAGGAACATTGGTGTTTCAAAATAAGGGAGAAACCATAGAACCGCTGACGATATCCGCCATTCCGCTCATTGTCGGATACACGGGAATAAAAGCAGATACAGCGACTATTGTTCAATCGGTTGCTCAAAAGCGTGAAAAAGAAAAGGGAAAAGTTGACCGTATTTTTGAAGCGATTGGTAAATTGGTTGAAGAAGCAAAAGGCAAAATGCTCGAAGGTGATTGGGAGCGGGTAGGGCGGCTCATGGATTTTAATCAGGATTATCTTCGGGATTTAGGCGTGAGTTCCGAAAAATTGGAATCACTTATATCTGCTGCAAAAAACGCGGGTGCGTGGGGAGCAAAGTTGTCCGGTGCTGGAGGGGGAGATTGCATGATTGCAGTTACGTCTCAAGATAAACGAGCAGCTGTAACTGCTGCGATTGATCATGCGGGTGGAACTGTGATTAACGTGTTGCCGGGAGAGCAGGGGGTGAGGGCAGAGACATGAAAGCGACAGCGATTGCTCCGGCAAATATTGCGTTTATTAAATATTGGGGGAAAAGAGACGAAAAACTTCGTATTCCTGCCAACACATCGATTTCGATGAATTTATCAGCTGCATTTACCTCGACAACCGTGGAATTTTCGAAAAATTTATCCCGTCATCATATTGAGCTTGTTGATGAAATGTTTTCGGATAAAGAAATTTCCCGTATCGTTTTACATTTGGATAGAATTCGTGATCGAGCCGGAATTGCACAGTTTGCTAAGGTGATTACGAAAAATACATTTCCAAAAGGTACAGGAATCGCCTCATCTGCATCGGGGTTTGCCGCACTTACTGTTGCGGCCTCTGCGGCTGCGGGGTTATCCTTATCGGAAAAAGAACTAACGATTCTTGCAAGATTAGGCTCAGGATCAGCATGTCGTTCAATTCCTAATGGCTTCGTTGAGTGGACGACCGGAGAAGAGTCGGATGATTCGTATGCTTGTTCATTATACCCACCAGAGTATTGGGATTTACGTGATATTCTTTGTATCGTCGAAACTAAAACGAAGGAAGTTTCAAGTGCAACGGGAATGGAATTTGCACAAACTAGTCCGCTTTGGGAAACGCGGCAAAACGAAATTCCGGAAAGAATAGCTCAACTGAAGCAAGCGTTAAGAGAAAAAAATTTTCAACTATTTGGAGAAATAATTGAAGAGGATTGTTTATCGATGTATAAGGTTATGAATACACAAGTGTCCCCGTTATTTTATTGGACTAAAACGACAGAGGATTGTATAAAAGAAGTACAAGCCAATCGTGCTTCCGGTACTTTGGCTTACTTTACTATAGACGCTGGTCCGAACGTGCATATTATTTGTGAAGGAAATAGCGAAAAAAAAGTAGTGGATAGAGTGAAAAGAATTTTAGGAGTGCAATCTGTGCTAATAAATAAACCATCTGTGGGCGCACATCTTATTAAGGAGCATTTATTTTAATACGCTATGCAACAAAAAAATCAAATTCTTAAACATGTAGCGATTATTATGGACGGCAATCGGCGGTGGGCGCGAGCACGTGGATTACCGATATTAGAAGGCCATAGAAAAGTAGCCGATGAAATATTGGAGCCTCTTATTGAACATGCCGCAAAAATAGGGATTTCATATATGACGTTTTGGGCGTTTTCTACGGAAAATTGGGGAAGAGAAGCAAAAGAAGTGCAAGGAATTATGCAACTATTTCGGCGGGTTATCCAAAAGCGATGGCAGCGTTTACATGAAAAAGGAGTGCGCATCCGTGTAATTGGAGACATAAGAAAATTTCCAAGAGATATTGCAGAGTCACTTGAAAAAGTTATAGAGCAGACAAAAAACAATAAAAAGATAACGACGGTATTTGCACTGAATTACGGTGGTAGGGACGAAATTATCCGGGCGATTAAAACTTGGCATAAAGACACAAAAAACGATGAACAATTAACAATGAACCAATTTACCAATCATCTTGATACGGCAGGAATTCCAGACCCAGAATTAATTATCCGCACCGGCGGAGAGCAGCGGTTAAGCGGATTTTTGCTCTGGCAAAGTGAGTATAGTGAGTTGATGTTTCCTGACTGGTATATGCCGGAATTTGAACCGAAGCGACTAGATGAATTACTTAAGGAGTACGAAAAAAGACAGCGGCGGTTTGGGAAATAACGAACATACGTTTTGGTTAAAAGATGGATTTGATCGCATCAATTCCAAAAATAATTCCTGCTGCCTGCACGAGCCAATACGCAACGAAAATAATTAAAAATCCAACGAGCGCGTTTGTTAATTGACCTTGAGCCTTTTCCATTTTTTTTGGATCTCCAGCACTTGTTAAAAATGAAAAGCCGCTTCCTAAAAGCATGAGAAGAAGGCCAATGCCTGCAAAAATAAAGATATAGCCAATTGCGTTTGATAAAATAGAACCAAGTGTTATAGTACCGCCAAAGTTTGATGTATCAAGTTTCCCTTTAATTGTTGTCGTGCCACTTGTTCCCCAAGGAATTGTCAGATTTTGTGCTAGTAATGTACTCATAGAATTATTGTGGAGTAAACCCGGGAATACCGATAATGTTAATACCGATAAATTGTAAAAGGAACACGGAGAAAAGAATGAGAATTAGTCCGATAATCGCTGATGTGATAAGCTCTCTTCCGGCGTTTAATTGTTCAGGATTACCGGCGCTGGTCATAATTTGAAGGCCGCCAAAAAGTATAAGAAGAAATGCAATTCCCCCTGCTATTCCCAGCGCGAGACTGAGAATAATGCCTAAGAGATTAGTGGCGCCAGTAGACGTCGTGGTAGAAGAGGAAATGGCAATACAACCGATTGCTGTCCAAACGCCTTGACATGACAAGCAATCTTTTTGTTTGGCCGCGTCACTTACAAATTTACAAGGAGAATCCGTTCCCGTTGGATTGGTGGCAGTTAAACCACTTTCGTTACCACAACAGCCATATGTGTGGCCTGATGAGCTGAGAGAGGTACACTTTGTATTATCCCAAGCAATCCCAGTTGCTCCCCAGTTGCACCCGCTTTTCTCTGTGCAGGTTCCGGGCCAGCCGCCAGAGGACACGCAGTCAACCGCAAGGGCTTTTGTATTCAATATGCCATAAATGCTTGTAGCTAGAATAAAGAATAAGGCTGTTAGAATAACCCTTTTGACCATATTATATTAAGTGTATCAAACATTGTTATCAAACGCACGTGGTAAAATGGATAGACATGAAAAAATGGGTATTGTTTTTTGTTGTTAGTATTTCTTTGCTTTTCATTTTTCCTACGTTTGTTGACGCATGTGATCTAAATATCCGATGTGAGGATGTAACGCAATCAAAATTGGAAGAATGTAATCCGTTTGAGGTGACAACCATCGGCTCAAAATGTTCTGAAGCGTTGTCAAATCTAAGTCGCGCCGCCCAGCCAAGCAGAGACGAATTAAATCAGATGAACCGCGCAATTGCAGCGTTCGAGGCTCGAATCCAAACGATCCAGGCCGATGTCGCTACAAAAACAAATCAGATTAACCAGCTTGAACAGGAGCTTACCTCGGAACTCGTGCTGGCGAGCGCCCGAATACGAGAATTTTACATACGGAGCTATATGAACGATCCCATGTATTTGCTTTTATCTTCCTCAAATGTAGGATCGATTTTACGGACCGTTGGGTATCAGCAGGCAGCCGTAAATGAGGATAAAAAAGTGATTGCACAGACCGCGTTAAACGTGAAAGACCTGGAGGATAGGAAAAAAGCATTGGTTGACGAAAAAACTTCCCTTGCGAGTCTCAAATCTGACACGGATACGCGCGCGGCAGCCGTACGAAAGCTCCTCGCGCAGGTAGATGCATATGCAGGACAACTGCAAAGCGCTGTCGCCGCGGTATCAGCGCGTCAACAGGAATTTTTGGCACAAAAACTCGCTGGGCTTGGGATTCCACTATTCGCCATAAGCGGAGGTGGTTGTTCGAGTGATCTAACAAACGGTAAAGATCCGGGATTTTCCGGTGGATTTGGATTTTTTACATTTGGGGTGCCGAATCGTGTGGGGCTTAACCAATATGGTGCGTTAGGACGTGCTAAATCAGGTCAAAATTTTGACGCAATTCTTCATGCGTATTATACATTTGACGGGTATAATAACGCTGATTCAAATATTACGATTCGGGTGAATGATAGCAATAGCGTGAATCAGGGGAATATCATTTGGAGTGGGAAATTAAATGATTATGTAAAAAGAATTTATGAGGTCCCTGCTGATTGGCCGTCGGAAGCGTTAAAAGCTCAGGTAATAGCTATACGTTCTTACGTTTTAGCGACGACAAATAACGGCAACTCATCTATTTGTGCGAATCAATATTGTCAGGTATTTCAATCCGGGGAAAAAGGTGGATCTTGGAACCAAGCGGTTGATGATACGGGTACGCAAGTAATGGTTCAAAGCGGGCAACCGATCAAAGCATTTTTTTCTTCAACGCATGGCGGATATGCATTTAACACCGGAGATTTACAGGGTTGGTCAACAACATCCTACACGAAACGGATGGTTGATACACCGAGTGGGTCTGTGTCGAGTTTTTCGGATTTACGAAGTAATGCGTTTGATCGTGATAGTCCATGGTTTTATTGTGATTGGGGAGGAAGAAGTTCATATGGTGGAACTGCATGGCTTAAGCCGGAAGAAGTTGCGGATATTGTAAACGTGCTTCTACTGGCGAAACGAGACGGTTCCACACAACAACATTTGACCCAGCCTGATAAATCCAATCCAGATGGAGTTGATACATGGGATGCAGGAAGAGTTCGGTCGGAGCTTTCATCCCGCGGAGGGGCACCATATTCCATAGTGGGCGATGTATCTGTGAGTTTTAATACGGGAACAGGTCAGGTAACAGGTGTGACTATTTCAGGTGACGGCGGGAATAATACATTTGATGGAAATGATTTTAAAACGTATTTTAATCTTCGGGCTCCGTCAAACATACAAATCGTGGGACCGTTGTTTAACGTTGAGAAACGGTAGTGGGTTTAGTACAATACCCTTGTGCCGACTATATTTTCATCTCCTGTAAATGCAACCCCCACGCCGGCAAAAACGGTAGTTCCCCCCGTTCATACAACCATGGGGCCATTAACCAGTTATGCGCTACACCCTGATAACGTTCGGTTCGAAACGCAAGAAGAACAGGAAACAGTTATTCTTTTTTTACGCCAGCACATTGTAGTCAACGTTCCATGGATTATTCTTGCGTTTCTTATGATTATCGCTCCGACCATTATTTTTCCGTTATTACTAAGTATTGTTCGTGTCACGATTCATGTTCCGATGAGCTATATTATCATTGCAACCATTTGGTGGTACGTAGCAACGTTTGGGTTTATTGTCGCAAAATCGTTAGGGTGGTTTATTAATATTTATATCGTCACAAATGAACGGGTTGTGGATATCGATTTTTACTATCTACTCTATAAACACTTTGCTGAGGCGGAATTGAATAAGATTCAGGATATCTCATATAGTTCACAGGGTATTTTTGCAACGATATTTAATTATGGCGAAGTAACGATAGAAACAGCTGGGGAGGCTCCGCATTTAGTTTTTGAAATGGTGCCGCACCCGGAACATGTTGTAGAGACCATTCGGAGCTTGATGGAAAATCAGGGAGGTTCCGTATGATACCGCAGAATCTTCCGGCAATGGCTTGGTTAATTCTTAAGGTTATCACTTTGTTAGGAATTGCCGTATATGTTGTATTCGCGGGTGTTATGGTTCGTCAGGAACGACTGATGGCGAATGTTCTTGAAGAGGGATTTGAACCGGTTTTGAGAATTCTTACGTATGTCCATTTAATCGCGAGTGTCGGTGTATTTTTTCTTGCTCTCGTTATCCTCTAGCTCATCCGTGATAATATAAATATATGCAGATAAAATCATCTGTCGGGCTTGCTGTGGGACCAGCCAATGGTGAACATTGGGGTCAGGTTTTAGTGACTCCTTCCGCGTATGGCATTATTGAAATAGAGGATCCTCAGGGGCACGCACAGCAATTAGGTGTTGCGGCTCTCTCATTTTTAGGTGAGGCGTTAAGCCGGGATATCACGAGTCTCACTGCATTAGAAGAAGTGGCCAATCATGTTGCTGATGTTGGCCTAAAAACTCTTCTGCTATTGGTTCCCGTAGGTAAGGTTGTTTATGTTGTTCTTCGGGGGGCAGGTGCTGTTTTTGTAAAACGCGGTCCGGAATTAGCAAATCTCATGCATGAAAATGGGGGGATATCAGGTGAGGTTAAAGAGGGCGATACGTTTTTATTGTCGTCAGTTGGATTCTCCAGTGTTCTTTCCCATGAAGAATTATCAGGATTGTTTGACCATCTTACTCCCATTGATGTAGCTGAAAAGTTAACGATATTACTTCATCAAAAACTCGGGGGAGAAGGGAGCGTGGCATTAGTTTTTGGTGTAACCGAAGTCGTTGAAAATGAACCGATTGTTGAGCATGTCGCAAACCCACAACCCGCTCCAGCATTTGTAGATGATAATCTGATTGCACCCCCAATGTTTATTTCCCATAAGGGGGGGTTATCGAAGCAAATTCCATTTGTTGTCCGAATTAAAAAATATTGGAATCTTCTCCATGATCGCCCGAAGGAGAGAACCCGCGCCTTTGCCGTTGTTGTGAGTGTCTTATTTATACTAAGTGTTATTTTAGGCATTTGGAAACAGGCAACAATGAAAAAAAATCAGCAAATCGTAACAGCAATGGCAGATGCTCAGCGCGCTCTTGATGAGGGCGTAGCGTTGGCAGAGCTTAATCCCTTGAAAGGCCGTGAGCGTTTACAAAAAGCAAAAGATACATTATCGCCTTTATTAAAAACCGTATCAGCGCAAAGCTTGGAAGGGCAACAAATGACTTCGTTGTATCAAAAAATATCTGATAATCTGACTCAAGTCATGCAGGTGGTTATGTCTCCAGTAACATTATTTTATGATGTATCATTGTTGAAGAAAAACGCGATTGTTACCGATATGGCGATTGACGGAGATAATCTTGCTATTGCTGATGGTGCAACGCAATCTGTTTATGAATTGACTATAAGTTCGAAAAAAGCTCAAATCGTCGGGGGAGGCGCGTTGCTTAAATCAGTGAGCTCCGTTGCTATTCATGGAAATTCGCTGTATGCATTAACGCCGGAAGGCATCGTTTCTTTTGACTCCACAAATACAAAATCCTCTCTTATTATTAAAAAGGATACGACGTGGGGTTTTGTAACATCGGTTATTTCATTTGGAGGAAATCTGTATATATTGGATATGGAGAAGAGTAGAATCTGGAAGT
>Ga0182027_10004554_pt1 | contig 21432 bp, 12 predicted proteins | sample 712E1DmetaG_FD_121300 | JGI IMG/M metagenome (GOLD analysis project Ga0182027, IMG submission 121300) | Permafrost microbial communities from Stordalen Mire, Sweden - 712E1D metaG (Illumina Assembly) | ecosystem: Environmental > Terrestrial > Soil > Wetlands > Permafrost | place: Sweden... | reverse complement strand
TCGCTTCATCGGAGTGATATTTTCCACAGTACGTGCATTTTTTCATAGTTCGATGGCTGACAATTAATATACAACAGGCCGTTCAATGCGAAGTCAAGGGAATGGAAAAGAGCGTGTTGAGGATGATTCCCCTGACCATCATTCCCCTGACATCTCTCGGGCCATTCCCATCCGCCACTACTGCGCCTTTTGCGGCGGGGTTGCGGCGGCGGCGGCAGGTTTGTCGGCGAAGGCCAGCGCGCCGGTCGGGCAGTGGCGCACGCATTCCGCCGCCACCGCGCCCAGGCCCTCCTCTATCGAATGGCCGAAGGGCGCGGCCACCCGCATGTCGAAGCCGCGTCCGACAAAACCCAGGCCCAGCGGTTCGGCCGCCAATTCGGTCAGCTTCACGCAAATCCCGCAAACAATGCACTTGCCCGGCTCGAAAATGACGCCGCCGGGCTGGAGTTGCTGGGTGAAGGGACGGCGCTCGGCCCGGAACCGGCTGGCGTCGGCGCCATAGACTTGCGCGTAATGTTGCAGGAGGCAATGGCCCGAGGAGCGGCAGTCGCAATGCAGGCATCGCGCCGCCTCCTGGAGCGCCTGGCCGCGGTTCAGGCCGGCGCAACGGTCGCACGGGGAAAGGCTGTGTTCCTGGCTGGCGTTGCGCAGGAAATCCCGCAGTTCGCCCGGCTCCAGGCGGCCCATGATGCTGGAAAAGGGCTTCTCGGGGCGGCGCGGCGGCAGGCCGCGCAAATAGCGGTGGACGCATTGGGCCGCGGCGCGGCCCTCGGCCATGGCGCGGACCAATTGTTTGACAGGCTTGACGCAGGCGCCGGCGGCAAAAATGCCGGGCGGACTGGCGCGGCAGGTGGACGGGTCGGCCTTGACCGCCGCGCCGGCCAGCGGCAGGCCCAGTTTCTCCCCATCCCCCCCGGCCAGCTCGCCGACGGTGATCAGGATGGCGTCGAACCCGCGCCGCAAGCCTTCCAGAGTCACCTGGTTGCCCAGCTCGATGCCGGTTTTGAAGTCAATTCCCATGCCCGTCAGCAAGGCCACTTCGGCTGCCAGGACGGCGGCGGGCAGTTCGCCTTCCGGCGCTTCCCGCAACTTTCCGCCGGGCCTGGCATTGCGGTCAATGACGGTGACGGTGTGGCCGTGCCGGGCGAGATCATGCGCCGCCGCCAGGCCGGCCGGCCCGGCCCCGACGACCACGACGGACAGTTGGCTGGCGGGGGGGCGCGCGGAGAGGGACGCCCCGGCCTGCGCGGGATCGCGCCGGAGATCGCGCTCTGTCAAGAACCGCTCCAGGTCGCGAATCGCCGCCGGCTCGTCGAACACGCCGCGGCGGCAGCCTTGTTCGCAAGGATGGTGGCAAAGGCGGCCCAGCACCCCGGCCAGGGGCAGCGCCTGGCGCATGGTGGCCGCCGCCTCGTCCAGGCTGCCCGCTTCGATCTGCCGGATCATCACCGGGATGTTCAGTTGCAGCGGGCAGAGGCGATGGCAGGGCGAGAGACAGTCCCCCACATGGTCGCTGAAAAGCAATTCCAGCGCGGTGCGGCGCGCCTGGTGGACTTCCTCGGTTTCGCTCTCGACGACCATGCCGGGGAGGGCCGGGGTGGCGCACGAGGGAACCAGGCGGCTTTGGCCGTTGGAGACGACCTTGACCAGGCAGACCAGGCAGGAGGTGAGCGGCCCGCACTTTTCCAGGTGGCAAAGGGTTGGAATGTCCAGGCCGGTCCGCCGCGCGGCCTGCAAGACCGTTTCGCCCGGGGAAACCTCCACCGCCCTTCCGTCAATACTAATTGTGGGCGCGCTCATGTCACCTCGATGGCCTCTTGCGGGCAGACCTGGCGGCAGGTGTCGCACCGCGTGCAAATTTCCTGGTTGATTTCATGCCGCGCGTAGGGGGTCATCGGGATGGCGCGGACCGGGCAATGCTGGGCGCAAAGGGTGCAGCCGGTGCAGGCGGCGGTGACCCGGTATTTGACCAGGGCGGAACACTGGCCGGCCGGGCAGCGGCCTTGCAAGTGGGCCTCGTATTCGCCGCGGAAATGGCGCAAGGTGGAGAGCACCGGATTGGGGGCCGTTTTCCCCAGGCCGCAGAGGCTGCCGGCGCTGACCTGGAGCGCGAGCTGTTCCAGTTCATCGAGGTGGGCGCTCTGCGCCTTGCCCGCGCAAAGCCTGTCCAGAATATCCAGCATCCGCCGGGTCCCGACGCGGCAGAAAGTGCATCGGCCGCACGACTGGCCCTGGGTGAACTGGAGAAATTGCCGCGCGCTGTCCACCATGCAGGACGAGTCGTCGAGCACCACCATCGCGCCGGAACCCAGGATCGCGCCAGCCTGGCGCAACGATTCGTATTCCGCCGGGGTGTCCAGCAGGGCGGCGGGCACGCAGCCGCCGGTCGGCCCGCCAATTTGCACCGCCTTGATGCGGCGGCCCTCCGCCGCGCCGCCGCCGATTTGTTCGACGATTTCCCGCAGCGTGGCGCCCATCGGCACTTCGATCAATCCGTCGCGGCGAATTTTTCCGGCCAGGGCGAAGACCTTGGTGCCTTTGCTATTGGCCGTGCCGAGCGCGGCGAATTTCTCCGGCCCGTGCCGCACAATCCACGGCGTGACGGCCAGCGTTTCCACGTTGTTGACCAGAGTCGGTTTGCCCCAAAGGCCCGACTCGGCGGGGAATGGGGGCTTGAGCCGCGGCATCCCGCGCCGGCCTTCCATCGAGGCGATCAGCCCCGTTTCTTCGCCGCAGACAAACGCCCCGGCGCCTTCGACGACGCTCAGGCGCAAAGGAAATCCGGAACCGAGCAAGGACGCGCCCAGCCAGCCGCGCTTTTCCATCGCCGCCAGCGCCGCCCGCAGGCGCCGGACCGCCAGGGGATTTTCGTGACGGACATGGAAGAACCCCTCGTGCGCGCCGACGGCGACCGCGGCCAGCGCCAGGCCTTCGATGACGCGAAAGGGAAAGGATTCGAGAAGGAGCAGCCAGTCGCTGTTGCAGATGACATACTTGACATCGCCCGGCTGCCGCCGGACGGCGCGCCATTTTTGGCCGGTGGGGAAACCCGCGCCGCCGCGGCCGCGCAAGCCGGACTTTTCGATGGCGTCCAGGAGTTGTTCGGGAGAAAGGCCGGCTTTTTCGTCCGGCGTTCCCAGGCAGCGGCGGAGGGCGGCGAAGCCGTCATGGGCGAGGTATTCGTCCAGGTCCAGCGGATCGAGCCGGCCAAAATGTTCGGTCGCGATATGCGTCTGCTTTTCCAGGAAGTCGCGGACGGCGGGATCGCGCCCGCTCATGGAAAAGCGCGCCACCTGTTGTTGCGGGGCGGCCTCATCCAGCAGCAGACCGCCCAGCAGGCCCGTCCAGAGCCGGCCGGCGCGCCGCAGAAAACCGCGCGGACGAAAATGCCGTTGCAGCAGGGCGCCGGCCTGACCGGGGTCCAGGTTCGAATAGCACACGGCCGCCTGGCCGGGCAGCGCGACCTCAACGAGCGGCGCGCGATGGCACATGCCCGCGCAGCCCACACGCTTGATGGCGACCCGGCCGCCGCATTGTCCCGCCCCCTCGCGCAAGGCGTGAAACAACAGATCGCCGCCCCTGGCCATGCAGCAGGAACCCAGGCCGACGCGGATTTGGGCCACGCCATCGGCGGACGGAGGTCCCATTTCCTCGGTGGACTTTCCCCCCGCCGCCGTCATCTGGGCGAGATAGTCGCGGACTTTGGCCGGGGCGTTCTCCGCGGACGCGTATCCCACCACCAAGCCGCCCATCTTCACCACCGGGGCCAGCGAGCAACAACCCAGGCAGGCGGCCGGTTCGACGGTGAACTGCTGCGCCGCATCGGTGTCGGCGCCCGCGGCAATGCCCAGGTGCCGCCGCAAGGCCTCCTCCACCCTCTCCGCGCCCGCGACCTGGCAGGCCGCGCCGCGGCAGACTTGGAAGATATGTTTGCCCGCTGGCTTGTGGCGGAACATGTCGTAGAAGGTCGAAACTCCGGCGATGGCGGAGGGTTGAATGCCGGTCAGTTCGGCCAGGCGCCGCAACGCCTCCGGGGGCAGCCAGCCGTGGTGTTCCTGGAGGGCCTGCAGCATCGGCAGGAGCGCGGCGGGTTTGCGCCCGAACCGCTCCACCGTATCCTTGACAAAGTTGAGGTTCGCGCCGGGCATGAGTCAAGGTTGTTTGGCGGGCGGGGCGCCCACCGGCCCCAGGCAGAACAGGTTGGTCGCGCCGCGCAGGAACATGCGCCCGCCGGCAAACGCCGGGCTGGCGGTGAATTTGTCCTCCAGTTGGATGCGCCCGAATTCCTCCAGCGCGCGCCCGGCCCGCAGCATCACCAGCAGGCCGTCTGCGCTCAGGACGACAAGCCGGTCCCCCGCAATGCCGGGCGAGGCCTTGACTTCCATGTCCAGGTTGGTCTCCCAATTCTTTTTGCCGTCCACAGCCTCGAAGCACTTCACCATGCCCATGCTGGTCACGGTGAACAACAGGTCCCCGCGGGCGGCCGGGCTGGGGATGTCCGGGACATTCTCCTCGTTGCTCCAGACGATGCACTTATTGGTGACATCCCCGGCGCCGTCGGCGCGCAACGCCAGCAGCTTGTCACCCGGATTGAACAAGACAACCAGTCCCCCGGCCAGGACGGGCGAAGGCACGACTTCGTTGCCCAGCATATCCGAGCGCCAAAGCTCGGCGCCATCGGCCGGCGCGTAGGCGATGACCAAGGGCTTGGAGAGGGTGATGATCTGCGTCCTGCCCGCCGCTTCGACGACGATGGGCGTGGCCCACGACGCCGACACGGGCCGGCTGCGCTCCCACAAGAGCCGTCCGCTGGCGCCTTGCAAGGAAATTAGTTTTGACTCTTCGTCGGGCGTGTCGCCCGCGTCCAGTTGCACGAGCAGGCTGTTTGCCCACATGGCGAGCGAAGCGGCGTAGCCGTAGGAGTTTTTGAGCGGGCCGAGGTACTTGGTCCAAACCACCGCGCCGTCGAAATTGAGCGCGCCCAGGTCGCCGTTGCCGAAGATGGCATACACCCGCCGCCCGTCCGTTGCCAGGGTGGAGGCCGCCCAGGTTGTATCCACGGGGGGAGGCTGCGCGACCTTGGGGGGGCTGCCTGGAACATTTTCCACGGCCCGCTGCCAGAGAAGCGCGCCGTTGGTGACGTTGTAACAGAAAACTTCGCGCCTGGCCTCCGTGCCGCCCGAAATAAACACACGGTCCCCCCACACGATGGGAGAATTGTGGCCCGGGGCGGGGATTGCAGAGCGCCACGCCAGGTTGGTCCCGAAGTTGGTTTGCGTGGCGGCCCCGCTGCCGTCCCAACCGCGGAAGCGCGGCCAGTTGTTCTGAAGATCAGCCAGGGCGGGCGCCGGTTCGTCCGGCGCTTCCCCGGCCGGCGTCTCCGGCGCGCCGGCTTTGGCCAGGAGTTTCTGCCAGGCGGCCTGGTTGGCGGGCAACACGGAAGTATTGACAAGCCCAACGGCCAGCAAGGTTCCCGCCACTGCCGCCGCCACGCCGGCCAGGGAGCGGCGCGCGCGCGCGGCAAGTTTCTGGGACTGTTCGCCGGCATCGGTCTTGGGCTGCGGCATCGGGGGTGTTTTCTGAAGGGCCGCCGCCGTGCCGGCCGCCAGCACCAGCGCCAGCGCGCCCCCCAGCAGCAGCCAGGCGCCGCTTTTGTCCAAGGCCAGCCGCAGGCGCACTCTCCGGCGCATGCTCTGGTCCAGTTGGCGAATCTGCGTTTGCAGCGGCTGGCTCCGCGGCTCGGCGGCCAGTTTGTCCTTGAGCGCGAGCAGTTGGGGGGATTTCCACGGATCGTTCGTGCCGGCCGCGAAATGCTCATAGACCATGGTCGCGCAAACCAGCAGACAGAACACGCCCGCGATGCCCGCGGCAAGCCAAAGCGCGCGATGAAAGGGGGATGCGTTCATAACGGCGCGGGTTTTTCAGCCGCCGGCATCCAGCCCAGGCGCACGCGTTCATTGGGGCACGCCGTGAAGCACCGGGCGCAGCCCAAACACGCGCCCCGGTCCGGCTCATAATCCGTCCGGCTCGCCAGCACCGACAAGCTGACCAATTTGAGGCCGATGACCAGCCCGATCCAGCCGCCGAACAGCCAGCAGGCCAGATCGAAGCGGCGGCGCAAATCTGATGCCGCCTTCAAAATGGCCGCCGGGTCGCCGGCGGCGCGCTGGAGCGAAAGCGCCTCCGGGGTCATCAAGCCGTACTGCACCGGGGCGGTTTGCTGGCGGATGTAGCGTTCGGCCAGGGCCACGCCGGGATGAAGCTGCGCCGCCGCCGGACTGAGTTTGGAACCGGCCCACGCGCCGGCGGCCACCAGCACGGGGAGCAGCGCCAGCAGCCAGCCGAGGCGTCTTCGCGCCGCGCCCAACTCCCGCGCACCGGTTTCGGCGGGCGCCGGTTCGCGCATCGCGCCGAACGGGCAGGACTGTTCGCAAAGGCGGCATTGTGTGCAGACATCGGGCGTGACGCGCACGCGCCATTTGGAAGCCAGCGACGCCACCCTGAGCAAACCGCCATAAGGACACAGGAACCGGCAATAGGGCCGGCCCACAAACATCCCGGCGAGCAGAAAGGCCGCCCCAAGTGTCAATATGAAAATTCCGCCCGACAGCCGGAAAAACGGAACAAACGGATCGTAGCGGCAGATCACAAATCCCGTCCCGGTCCCGGCGTAGATCAGCCCCGCCCCCAGAAAAACGTAAGGCACGACGCTCAACGCCTGTTCCAGCCAGGCCGGCACGGTGACGGGCTTGATCAGCATGAAATCCTGCAACGCTCCCTGCGGGCACACTGCCGCGCAAAAGGCCCGCCCCGCAAACAACGCCACCACGAGGGGCGCGAAGCAGAAGATCAGCGCCGTCACCGGCACCGTGTATTCCGGGTCAAACAGCGCGTAGGCGATGTTCTGCGGCGCGCCGATGGCGCAGATGCAGCCTCTGCGGAAAAATCCAAAATAGGCCAGGGAAAAGAGCGAGAGCCAGAAAAGCCCGCGCCGCGAGCGTTTCTTGTAGATCAGCCAGACCGCCGCAGCCAGGGCGGCGAGGAACACGCCCGCATCCGCGTATTGCCGCCAAAGCTGGCGCGCGGCGGGTGTGCTGGTGGCGGGTAGGCGGTAGGCGGTTTCAAAATCCGGCGGCGGAAACCGCTGCTCGGCGCACACCACCCACGCCAGGAGCAGCATCACGGCCAGGGCGCCGGAAAATTTCAATCGGCGAAGCATATCCTTATCTGGTGTTGCTTTTCAGCAGATATGGGTGGTCCGACGGCACCCGGCGGAAGGCGTCGCCGGGGCAGGCGCGGGCGATGGAGCACTCGTTGCAGTTCAGGCAGCGGTCGTGCCGGATTTGCAGGAAGAACGAGCCGTTGCCGAAGCGCGCGCAGCCCTCCACGCATTTGGCGCAGCCGATGCAGAGCTTCTCGTCAATACTATATTGATAATACGGGTCCTCGATGTAGGTGCGCTGGATCGCCGCCGTCGGGCATAGCTGGTTCTCCGCCGCCGTGGTTAATTCGCTGGAGTCCGGCACGAAGAACCCCGTGCAAAGCTGGCAGTAGCCGCAGATCGCGTAGGCCTGGACGCATTTGACGGCGGACTGCTCCAGCACGCACCGCGTGGCGCAGTTGCCGCAGTGCAGGCATTTGGCCGGGTCAAGCTGCCACACCCACGCCGCGCCGGTGCTGCGGGTGGCCAGCGCGCCGGCCGCCACGCCCAGGCCCGTCATCGTCAGGAGCCGCGCGCCGTTGCGAAGGAACTGCCGCCGCGTCACGGGCCGGTCTGGGGTGGGTTTTGGGTCCATGGATTTCCTGGCCTGGGTTCGCTCAACCTTTGTGCTGCATCACCCGCACGTTGCCGGCGACGAGGTCCAAAATGTAGATTCGCCCGCCGGAATCCACCGCGGCATCAATGCCGCCGTGGATGCAATCGTTCAGGTCGTTGCAGGCGAGCGCGTTTTCCGGGAACGTTTCCGCCCCCGCCACCACCGACTCGAATTCGCCGGCCGCGCTGTAAATTTTCACGCGCGGAATGCCCTTCTCGCAGGTGACGATCCGCCCGTCGGCCAGCGCGGCCAGGCCGATGGGATTGCAACAGCCGCAGAATCCCTCGGTGGCGGCGGTGGGTTTGCCCCAGGCGCCCTCCAGGCTTCCGTCAAAGGTGTAGGCTTCGACCTGATGCCGGCCCGGATTGTTGACACGCAGCAGGCCGTCCCGGTGGATGATCACGTCGAGAAACGGGCTGGGCACGACCAATCCCGGCACGTTCCGGGCCGCGTCCTTCTGCCCGATTCGCCCGGCGATCTTGCCGTCCCGGTCATAGCGCAGCACGGCCAGTTTCACCGCGTCGGCCGCGAAGACATTTGTCCCGTCCGCCGCCAGGCCGGTGAACCAGGTCTTCGGGTCGGGCGATTCCCAGCGGGCGGCGCGCGCGCCTTTGGCGTCGAACACCTCGATATGGTCGCGCAGGCCGGCGAAAATGGTTCCGTCCGCGGCCACGGCGGCGCAGCAGGCCGGCCCCGTCAGCTCCAGTTCCAATCCCGGCTGGCCGGCGCGGCTCAGGGCGGTGATATAGTTCCCCGCGCACACATAAAGCCGGTCATCCGGCCCGATGGCCAGCCGGCGGGCTTCCTTGCGCGGAACGGGCCAGCGCGTCACTTCCTCGTAGGCGATGAGTTTGGGATCGGTCTTTTGGAAACGGGAAACGTCGTACGCGAAAGGGTTGGGCGTCCCCGCCCCGGTCGCGCCCGCCCGCGCCGCGCCAGCCAGGCCGAGAATGGCGGCGGTCTTGGTCACCACGCCGAAAAACTCCCGCCGGTCGAAAAGCTCAAGTTCCGGTTTCATAACGGCCTCGTTTTGGATTGCCCAATCGCTTCCTTCACGGACAAAGCCCTGGGCAGCTCGCAGTCTTCATAAACCGCGCAACCCCGGCAGATGCCGGCGCTGACGCAGACCTGGCCGGCGGGCAGGCCCGCCTGGCGTCCGGCCAGCGTGCCCCCGGCCGCGGCCAGCCCGCCCAGCATGGCCAGGCGCAGCCCGTCGCGCAAGAACTGGCGGCGGCTGGCGGCGGAATTAGGAGAAAGCGTGTTCATAAATCAGCCATATCCATCAGCTTGCGCCAACTTGCGGAAACCGGCTAATCATCTATTGCGCAACCTTTGGCATTTTTTGCACCATTATCCTCTCGATTTTCCCAAACGAACGTAAGTGCCGTAGTCGTAACCCGGTAGGGCGACACTGTCGAGCCGAAACTCGATTTCCCGAAACTCGATTTCCCGGCAGAATTTGGAACAGGAAACGGAAACGGAAACAGCTCAGAGAAGAACCTCTGTTCTCTGTTTGCTGTTCCAGTCCGTTTGCCGGGTGGGCAGTGGAAGCGTCAAGCCCGCAATTCTGAATTGTGTTCATATTCCCAATTCCGCGCTTGCCCCTTCCTTGATAACATTTACGTGCCTCCGAGGACTGACCCGAATGGCGCTTGCGTGGATGGCCTAAACGTGAAGTTGACAATCTGTTGGACCGACCCCTCGGCCTTCACGGGGCGGTGGGAAAGCGGCGCTGGCGCGCGCGCACTCCAAGACCTGTCGGCACTTCGGTTGCGCAGGGTGAACGCGAAGCGTCGTGGAGTGCGGAACGGCAGTTCCGCTTTGGCAGGCAAATGTCCAGCGTTTGGCCCGGATTTGGCCCGAATTGCGCTTGACTTGCCGGCCTGGACGGCGCAGGCTTGCCCAATGCCACGGCAGCGCCAAATCCAATGCGAAGGTCACGTCCTGCGGCAAGGAGATTGCCAGGAGCAATCATCCACGCTGGAATTGACCGCCGGCACTATTTCATCCAATGTTATCAAACTATAGATTGACCTCTTTGATGGGACTCTGGCTGGGCGCGTTCAGGAGCGCGAAGAGCAAGCTGTGGATGCGAGCCAACCAGGACGCAAACTTGATGCCGCCGCGGGCGAGGAGAAAGGACTGAGAAACCATGAGAAAACGAAAACGAACCAAACTATGCGTTGACCACCTTTACTTTATAGAGAGGAATGCCAAGAAAACCGGACGATTCAGGTTGTTGTTGGTCGCCGTTTTATTTACATGCGGTCTAATATATTCCCAAGACCCGCCTGTGAGGCCGTCCTCCCAACCGATGTCCGGCGGTGCCACAGTGGAAGAGGCGCAGGCGGGCAGGAAGGCTTACTTGGCGTCCCACCAACCGATGTCCCGAGATAGTGCCTTTCAAGCCCTCCTTTCAACAAACAGAAGTGAGAGGTTGCGCGGCGTACAAGAATTGGGTGCCGAAAAAACGCAGGTCATAAAACAGTTGTTGGAAATGCTCGGCAGCACCGACTCTAATGCTGCGAAGGTGGATGCCGTTATCATTTTAGGGCAATACCGGGCTAATGAGGCAGTTCCCAGCTTGGTTCGGCATTTCGAATTAGACGATGTTTATCCCACGCTGAGGGGGGGGGTCTTCGACGATGTCGCCGCTGCTGGTCCTTGAATCCCGGTCACCAGTCAGCAGTGCCTTGATGCAAATCGGATCGCACGCCATTCCTGTGTTGCTCGACAGAATTGCGGAAACCGACGAAACGAATATAATTGCCAAATGTGTTCGGGTATGCTACAGAATAGAGGGTCGGGAGTTGACGCAAGTGCGGCTTCAGGAACTTAGAGAAATAGCAACCGATCCCAAAAAGAAGGACCGGATTCAAACAGCAATCGGTATCCTGACAGGTTTGGACCCCTTTGAAATTGGAGTCGGAGGTGCGCCAGACCTGCTGTACCGGGTCGCGGAATCACTGCCCCCAACTTTACCTGAATCTATCATTGAGAATTGCGTGGCAATGCAAGGACGTGAGATGACACAATTCCGACTGCAAAGACTACTGGAGAAGGAAACCGATGCAACAAGGAAAGCGCGGATTCAATCCGCATTGGACTTCCTGGAAATGTCGCAACCAGCAAAATGATGTTCCGATGCGAAGACCGGGGGGTCAGTTCCGCGCGTTGCAATATGCGGTTCTTCTGTGGGCAAGGCAGGCTGTCGGGACTGTGCCACCGAGCATCAACTCGACGTTCTTACGCAGCCGACATGCCGCGGCTCCCAAACTTATTGAAAGATGGTCTGCTCGCTTTCGAGGAAACCCTGGAGGTGGCGCAGACGGGTGGGATGGCGCATCTTGCGCAAAGCCTTGGCCTCAATTTGCCGGATGCGCTCGCGCGTGACGTTGTACTGGCGCCCGATCTCTTCAAGCGTCCGCTCGTAGCCGTCCACCAGCCCGAACCGCATCTCGACAATTCTCCGCTCCCGCTCCGTCAGCGTGGCCAGCACGTCGCTCAAGGTGTCCTTGAGCAAGCTGTAACTCGTCACGTCGGACGGGTTGGCCGCCTTTTTGTCCTCGATGAAATCGCCCACGCTGGCGTCGTCGCCGTCGCCCACCGGGGCCTGCAAGGAAACGGATTGCTGCGCCATTTTCAGGATGGCGCGGACACGCTCGACGGTCAGGTTCAGCTCGTCGGCGATTTCCTCCGGCTCGGCCTCGCGCCCCAATTCCTGCATGAGTCGTTTCTGGACGCGCATGAGGCGGTTGATGACTTCGATCATGTGGACGGGGATGCGGACGGTGCGGGCCTGGTCGGCCACGGCGCGTGTGATGGCCTGGCGGATCCACCAGATGGCGTAGGTGGAGAACTTGTAGCCGCGCTGGTATTCAAATTTTTCCACGCCCTTCATCAGCCCCATGTTGCCTTCCTGGATCAAATCCAAAAAGGAGAGGCCGCGGTTGGTGTGTTTTTTGGCGATGGAAATGACCAGGCGCAGGTTGGCGGCGGCCATTTCGCATTTGGCCTCGTCGGCGCGGCTGGCGGCCTTTTTCATCTCCCGGTGCGCGGCGGTGAATTGCTCGTGGGGCATGCGCACAAATTTCTCCAATTCCGCCAGTTTGGCCCGCGCGGCGGCCAGTTGGGCGGTGGTTCCGGCGGATTTGCGCCGCTGCTGCAAGTCCTGAATGGTCCGCAAGGTGGTTTGAATCTGGTCGGACACGTTGTCGGAGACGAGCATGATTTCCTCGGAGACCTTGGGCTTGTAGTAGAACTTGGGGAAGCTGGCCTGGAGGGTCTTGTTGAGGCGCTCGAATGCCTTCATGGCCTTGGGGGCGGCCGGCTTGCCCACGGAGGGGAGGATCTGGTCAAAAGCCTTGTCGAGCTGCAAATCCAGGGACCGGGCGCGTTTGACCAGGCGGCGCAAGACGGAGAGGTGAGTCGCGCGGCTTTCCACCTTTTTGTCAACTATAACCCGGTCAAACCGTTCGCGGGGCGGGTCGGAGAGGAGTTTCTCCGCCAGCGCGACATGTTCCTTGCCGGTGAAGCCGAATTCAAAGAGAATGCGCCGCGCCTCCGTTTCGCCTTCTTCGATTCGTTTGCAAATCTGGACTTCCTGCTCGCGGGTCAGGAGGGGCACCTTGCCCATCTGCCGGAGGTACATCTGCACGGGGTCATCGAGAATATCGAGCCGGCTCTCCTCCTCCTCCTCGGGTTCGGCCGGTTTTGGCCGCTCCAAATCGGGCGCCTCCACGATCTCCACCTCGAAGCCCCGCAGCTTGGAATAAATGGCATCCAACACTTCGGGCGTGACCACTTCGTCGGGCAAAGCGTCGTTGATATCGTCGTAAGTCAGATAACCCTGCTCCTGGGCGATGCGCAGCAGGTCCTTGATTTTCTCGACGATGATCGGAGACTCGATCGTCACGATTGCCGCCGGGAGGCCTGTCGGGTGAGGCGGCGCGGCCGGATGCTGGCCGTTGCCGGTTTTAGCCTGGCCCTCCGCTTGAGCATCGAAGCTAAAGCGGGCTTTTTTCGCCGCCACCCCCTTTTTGCCAGTGGTGGTGAGCGGTTTGCCAACGCTCGGGCCTTTCATCAGGCTGATTCTCTTTGTCGACATATTGTTCTGACACCTTCTCAGGATTTGGGTTCATTAAATGACGGCAATAATTGCCGTTTGCAAATCCTGCCAACAGGCGCGGCTTGTTGAAATCGGAACGCTCCGATGAACCACCTTTTTGAAACCAGCCAAACCGCCGCCGAGGCATTAGAATACATACTGTTACGATTCTGTCAAATCCAGAATCGCAATAAAATGAGAATTTGGCGGTGAATTTGGACTTCTTGTTATGCAACTTCTTTGAATAGAAGGACTTACAAATAATAAAAGAAATTAACGCCCGCAACGATTTTTCGTCATTTTCACCGGCCTTTGGGCATTTAACACAACCCCTTGTGGTCGTCCTTGAACAACACCCCAACCAGTGCCTTTCCCGTATGGCTCTGCGGCGATGCTGCCACTTCTTCCGGCGTGCCCTGGACGACGATTTTCCCGCCCTCTTCCCCGCCTTCCGGGCCGAGGTCAATGACCCAATCCGCCGATTTAATCACATCCAAGTTGTGCTCGATGACCAGCGCGGAATGGCCCGCTTCGACCAGCCGTTGAAAGACCTTGAGCAGCACCCGCACATCCTCAAAATGCAACCCCGTCGTCGGCTCATCAAAAATGAACAAGGTTGGTTTCCCGGCGTCTTTCTCCGGTTCCGCTTGGTTTGCGCCGCCTCGCGCCAGGTGGCTGACCAGCTTGAGGCGCTGGCTTTCCCCGCCGGACAAGGTGTTGATCGGCTGCCCCAGCCGCACGTAACCCAGCCCGACTTCCTGGAGAAGTTTCAGGCCGGCCGCCGCCCGCGCCGCGTGAGGCGATCCGCCAAAGCCGTTGAGGAATTCAATCGCTTCATCCACCGTGGCTTCCAGCAAGTCGGCGATGTTCCAGCCGCGGCGCCCGGCCGGCCCGGCCATGACTTGGAGAATGTGCGCCCGGTAACGCCGCCCGTTGCAATCCGGGCAGCGGACAAACACATCGCTCAGGAACTGCATTTCGATTTTCTCAAAACCGGCGCCCCGGCAGCATTCGCACTGGCCCTGGGCGGAATTGAAACTGAAGGCGCTGGCGCTCAAGCCGCGTTGTTCGGCGGCGGGAGTCCGCGCAAACAACTCGCGAATTTCATCAAACGCCCCGATATAAACCGCCGGATTGGAGCGCGGCGTGCGGCCCAGCAAGGACTGGTCCACCGCGACGACCCGCCCCAGATGCTCCCAGCCTTCCAGCGAGGGACCGGCGCGCGGCGCCGCCTTCGCGTCCGGCGTCTCGCCGGCCTCCTCCTCCCCGGCCGGCGGCGCGGGCGTTTCCCCGGCCAGCCGTTCGCGCAAGGCGGGCAGCAGCACCTCGCGCACCAGTGTGCTTTTGCCGGAGCCGCTCACCCCCGTCACGCAAACCAGCCGGCCGAGCGGAATTTCCACCGTCACGCCGCGCAAATTGTGCAAAGTCGCGCCGCGCAAAACCAGGGCCGGCCCCGCCGCGCTGGATTTTTGTGTTGACAGGTTGCCGCTCCGCAGCAAGACCGGCCGCCGCGCGGGAATCCCGATCCGCTTTTTCCCCGCCAGGTACTGCCCGGTCAACGACTGCGGCGCGCGCAGGATTTCCTGGTAAGTCCCCTGAAAGACTACCTCGCCGCCCGAGGCGCCGTGGCCGGGGCCAAGATCAATGATTTGGTCCGCCGCGCGCATGACCTCCGCCTCGTGCTCCACCAGCGCGACGGTGTTGCCGGCGTCGCGCAACTTGCGCACGACGCGCACCAGGCGCGCGATGTCGCGCGGATGCAATCCCACGCTCGGTTCATCCAGCACAAACAACGTGTTGACCAGCCGCGACCCCAGGCAACCGGCCAGGGCGACGCGCTCGGTTTCGCCGCCCGAGAGCGAACGGGTCATGCGGTCCAGGCCCAGGTAACCCAGCCCGGCGTCGAGCAAGAAGGCGAGCCGCGAGCGGACTTCCTCCAGCGCCAGGCGGCGCGGATCGGACGCCTCCGTTCCGGGCCGACCGGCGATCAGCCCTTCGACAAACCGCAGCGCCTCCCGCGCCGGGAGCCGGTAAAAATCCGCCAGCGTCAGTCCGCCGCCTGGTCCATCCGTCCCAACCTTCCCAGGGTTCCCGTTGATTGCATCCAGCCGGTAAAGCAGCGCCTCCGGTTGAAACCGCGCCCCGTGGCAATCCGGGCAGACATTGTAGGTGCGATAGCGGGCCAGCAAGACGCGGACGTGCATTTTATAGGACTTGGATTCCAGCCAGCGAAAATAGCCCCGGACACCATACCAGGCGCGCGGCCATTGATGCGCCTTGTCCTGGCCGTAGCCGGGGTCGCCTTCGACCACCCAGTCCTGAAGCTCCGCGGGCAAATCGCGGAAAGGCACATTCACCGGCACCCGGCGCAGTTTGGCGAACCTGAGCATGTCCTCCTGGCACTCCGCGCCCGACTTGGTTTGCCACGGTTTGACCGCCCCGCCCGCCAGGGTTTTGGAACGGTCCGGAATGGCCGCGTTGTAATCAATGGCTATGATCCGCCCAAAACCCTTGCAGGCCGGGCAGGCGCCCAGCGGATGATTGAAGCTGAACAAAGCCGGCGAAGGCGCGCGATACTCCAGGTCGCAATCCGCGCAGTGCAGCCGGTTGGAAAAATGGCGCGTCTCCAAAATCGCCCCGTCCGCCGCCAGCCCGCACACCGCCAGTTTGCCTTTGCCAAAATGATACGCCTGCTCGCACGCCTCCACAAAACGCGCCCGGTTGGACTCCTTCAATTTGAGCCGGTCCTGGACCACCGTCAACCGGGCGGCCGCCAGACCTTTCAACCGCGCCGCCGCCTCGCGCAACGCCACGATTTCCCCGTCCACCAGCAGCCGCTGATAACCCTGCCGTCCCACCAGCGCCAGCGATTCTTCCAGCGAAAACTTTTCGCTCAAATCCAGGGTGAAAGTGACCAGCGAATCCGCCTCCGCCGCCCGCGCGCGCAGGGCCTCCCAGATTTTCCGTGGCGGCTCCTGGGCGACCGGCTTGGCGCAGCGGCGGCAATGCAACCGCGCCAGTTGCGCCCAGAAAATTTTGGTGTAGTCGGTGATCTCCGTCATCGTCCCGACGGTCGAGCGGGTGGACTTGACGCTGTTGCGCTGCTCGATGGCGATGGCGGGGGGAATTCCCTCGATGCGGCGCGCCTGCGGCTTGTCCATCCGGTCCAGGAACTGCCGCGCGTAAGGGGAGAAGGTTTCGATATAACGCCGCTGCCCTTCCGCGAAAAGCGTTTCAAACGCCAGCGAACTTTTCCCCGACCCGCTTAACCCGGAGATGACCACCAACTGTCGCAGCGGCACATCCAGGTCAATATTCTTCAAATTATTCTGCCGCACCCCGCGGAGGCGGATGCAATCAGGCGCTTTCTTCGACATGCAGCTCAAAACGTAGTCTCCGTCCATGCCGTGTCAAACCGCAACGAAAGCTGGCAACGGATTGTTTGGGTCGCGAAATGCGAATACCTGAGTGAAATGGTTATCATTGGATTCATGGTTCGGGGGCATGGCTGATTGAAAATATTTTTTGAATCCCACAGGCTCCATTTTAAGATGGACTCCGCCCGGTCCCGTGGATAACCCTCTCTGATGAATCCAAAATCGCTCCAGTCGAACTCTCCAGTGCCATCGCTCCGCGCCTTGCGGTCTTTGGGCGTCCTGACGCTGCTCCTCCTCGCCGCAGGCTCCGGTCCGGCGGCCGGGGCGCAAGAGCCGGCCCCATCCGCCCCATCCGGCCCGGTCCTCCTCACCATCCAGGCCGGCCAGGCCGCCTCCAAAGTCAGCCCGATCCTCTATGGCCTGATGACCGAGGAAATCAATTACTCCTACGACGGCGGCCTTTACGGCGAACTGGTCAACAACCGAACGTTCAAAGACGGCCAGAATCCACCGCGCCACTGGACATTTGCACCGCAGGCGGGCGCAAGCAACTCCAACCCGGAGATACCGCATGACGAACCGTACGTTGCCGCAATGTCCGTCGTCACCGACCAACCGCTCAACGATGTGCTGACCAACAGCTTGAAACTGACGGCGGTCACCGCCACCAAGGAAAAACCGGTGGGCATCGCCAATGATGGGTTTTGGGGAATACCGGTTCTGCCGAACACCACTTACCGCGCCTCCTTCTACGCCCGGTCAGAGGGCGGATTCACCGGCCCGCTCACCATCTCGCTCGTCAGCACCAACAGCAAAGCCGCCGTTTTCGCCAGCGCGGAGATTTCCGGCCTCGGCCCCAATTGGAAAAAGTTCGAGATGACGCTGACCACCGGAGCCGCGCCCGCCTCCAAGGACAACCAACTGGTCATTTCCACCGCCAGCCCCGGCACCATTTACTTCAATCTGGTTTCCCTGTTTCCGCCGACCTTCAACGACCGCCCGAACGGCAACCGCAAGGACATCATGCAACTGCTGGCCGATATGCACCCGTCGTTCCTCCGTTTTCCCGGCGGCAACTACCTGGAAGGAAACTCCGTCGCCACCCGCTTCAACTGGAAGGAAACCATCCACGACATCTCCAAACGCCCCGGCCACCAGGACGACGCGTGGGGCTACTGGTCCTCGGACGGCATGGGCCTGCTGGAATTCCTGGAATGGTGCGAAGACCTTCACATGCAGCCGGTGCTGGCCATCTATGCCGGCTACTCCATGCGCCAGCCGCCCATCGCTGCCGGCCCCGCCTTGGAACCGTACGTGAAGGACGCGCTGGACGAAATCGAATACGTGACCGGCGACACGAACACCACCTGGGGCGCGCAACGGGCCGCCGACGGCCACCCGGCCCCTTTCAAACTCGAATTCGTTGAAGTCGGCAACGAGGACAATTTTGACCGCACACCCGGCAGTTACGACGGCCGCTTCGCCCAGTTTTACGACGCCATCAAAGCCAAATACCCCAAAATCCAAGTCATCGCCACCACCCGCGTCACCGGGCGCAATCCCGATGTGAGCGACAGCCATCTCTACGTCGGCGCCGGGGAAGCGGCCATGCAGGGCCACTTCCACGATTACGACAGCCGCCCGCGCACCGGCCCGAAAGTTTTCGAGGGCGAATGGGCCACCCGCGGCTCGCGCACCTCCACGCCCAACATGGCCGACGCCCTGGGCGACGCCGCCTTCCTCATCGGCCTGGAGCGCAACTCCGACCTCGTCATCATGGAGTCCTACGCTCCGCTCCTGGTCAATGTCAGCGATGTCCGCGCCAGGGGCGGCGGCAGCTCCCAGCAATGGTCCACGGACCTGATCGGCTACGACGCCCTGGGCAGCTACGGCTCGCCCTCCTATTACGTCCAAAAAATGTTCAGCCTCAACCACGGCGACGAGGTGCTGGCCGCCACGGTTGCAAACGTCCCCGCGCGCGAAGCGGGCCAGGGCGGAGGAGGCCGGCGCGGCGGCGCTGGCGGCCAGGAAACCGTTTTCATTGGCGTGACCCGCGACAGCAAGACCCGCGCGATCTACGTGAAAGTAGTCAACAGCGCGGCCCAGCCGCAGGATGTGCATGTTGAGATAGAAGGGGTATCAGCCATCGAGCCAGCCGGGCAAGCGACCGTCCTGAGCGCCAGCGGCCCGGATGCCACCAACTCCATCCAGGAGCCAAAGAAAGTCGTGCCGGTAACGACATCCGTGAGCGGCCTGGGCAAAAGTTTCACCCGCGCTTTCCCGCCCTTCTCAGTGACCGTTTTGCAACTGCAAGGTGGATGAGAATTGTGAATTGTGAATAGAGAATAGTGAAATGAAGAAATGGTTGAACTCAGTGGATCTGATCGCGCGATGGTGATTTCGGGGGGAGCGCGTGCGTCCCGCACGCCGTGTTTGGCGTCCCGCCAAACACATTCCGGCCTGCCTTTTCTTTGCGGTCACTCCGAGGAGAACTCCACAAGAGCCAATAAGGGAAGGAGTGGGGCGCGAGACGCGCCCCACGGCGATCGGGACGATCGCGCTCCCCAAACGTTGCAGTTTTGCGTGGTCATCCACTGAATATGTCGAGGACGGAATGCCGCTTTCCCAATTCAAAATTCAACCCGGCAGGCGCAAGGTGAAGGTGGCGCCTTTGCCAGGCTGGCTGGCCGCTTCCAGGCTGCCGCCGTGCCCCTCGACTATCGCCTTGGAAATCGCCAGCCCCAGCCCGGTGTGCCCGCCGCTCCCCGACCGCGCCTTGTCCGTGCGGTAAAACCGCTCGAATATGCGCGGCAAATCCTCCGCCGCAATTCCCGGCCCGCTGTTGCTCACGCTCAAAATCACCGTCCCGCCCTGCCGCTCGCCGGTGATGCGCACCTGGCCGGATTCCTGGTTGTATTCGATGGCGTTGCCCAGAAGATTGGTGACGACCTGGCCCATCCGCTCCGGGTCTCCCACGCACGGCAGCGCCGGGACCGCGCAATGGATTTTCAGGCCGCGCGCTTCCGCCAGCGGCGCCAACAATTCCACGCTGTCGCCCGCCGTTTTGGCCAAGTCAAATGGCATGCGCTTGAGCGTTTCCTGGCCGGCGTCCAGCCGGGCCAGTTCGAGAAGCGATTCCATCAGCTTGCGCATCCGTTGGGCCGCGCGCTGGCAGGCCTGGACCGTGGCGCGATATTCCGCCGCGCCGCGCTCGCGGGCCAGCGCCGTCTGCGTCTGCGCCAGCATCACGGTGATCGGCGTGCGCAACTCGTGCGCGGCGTCGGAGGTGAATTGCTGTTGTTGCGCGAACGCGGCCTCCAGCCGCGCGAACGTCGAATTGAGGACCGCCGCCAACCGGCCCAGTTCGCTATCCGTGTCCGCCGCGCTGATGCGCTGGGAAAGGTCTCCCGCCGCGATTTTCACCGCCGTGGCGCTGATGTCTTCGATGGGCCGGATGGCGCGCGTCGCCACCCACCAGCCGCCGGTCGAACCGAGCAAAAGCACCACGCCGCCCGCCGCCGCCAGTTCCCACGCCAGCCGGCGCAGCCCGGCCAGTTCCTCCGCAATCGAGCGCCCCACCAGCACGGCTCCCCCGCCGGGCGTTGCGCGGTAAATCTCCCGGTACACCCCGCGCATTCGCGGCTCCGCCGGGCCGGCGGCGGCTCCGGCGGCCGGCGGCGGCGGCACGGCGCGCGGCGCGGCGTCCGAGCGCGCCAGTTCCTGGCCGCCCGGCGCCCAGACCACATAGTAAAAAGAATTACTCTCGCTGCCGAACAGCGCCGTCTGCTCCGGTGGAAGACGGAATTGAAATCCCGGCCCGTCCGGCCGCGCAAATCCCGGTTCCCCCGGCGGACCGCCGCCGGGAAAATCAACGCCCCGGTCGCCCCGGCCGCCCTGGTCCTCCTGATCGCCCCGCCGTCCGCCCCGGCCCAGGCGCGGCCCGCCCGGCGGCGGTCCCGGGGAGTTGGTAAATTGGTTTGGGAAGAACGAGAAAAAAGCCGGTCGCGGCGGACGCAAAGACATGGAGAGCGGTCCGATCCGCCTCTGGAATTCGCCGTCCAGATGGCGAAGCTGCACATTGCGCAGCAACGCGTAGGCCGTGACGCCAAACCCTGTCAGCAACGCCAGGAAAACCAAGCCGTACCAAAGCTGCAGCCGCCAGCGAATGGATTGGAGGATCATGCCGCGCCTCCCACGCAGTAGCCGTGCCCGCGGCGGGTGGTGATGAATTCCGCCCCCAGTTTTTTGCGGATATTGGAAACATGAACATCCAGCAAATTGGAAAGAGTGCTTTCGTTCTCGTCGAACAGATGCTCGTAGAGCGCCGTGCGCGTCACCACTTCGCCCTGGTGCAGCGCCAGATACTCCACCAGCGCGTACTCGCGCGCCGTCAGCGCCACCGCCTGGCCGCCCCGCGAAACCTGGCGCGCGCCCGTGTCAATCACCACATCGCCCACCGCCAGGACGTTGCTGGTCCGGCCCGCGCTGCGGCGGATGAGCGCGCGCAGCCGCGCGAACAATTCCGCCAGGTCGAACGGCTTGACCACATAATCGTCCGCGCCCGTGTCCAGCCCGCGCACGCGGTCCTTGGGCTGGTCGCGCGCCGTGAGCATGAGGACGGGCGTTTTTTTCGTTTTGCGCAGACGCCGCAGAATTTCCCAGCCGTCCAGCTTGGGCAGCATCACGTCCAGCAGCACGGCGTCGTAGGCGTAATTTTGCGCGTTGAACAGCCCCGTTTCGCCGTCGGCGGCGCCGTCCACGGCGTAGCCCTCCTCCTGCAGGGCCTGCGTCAGGCTGCGGAGCAAATCCGGCTCGTCTTCAACAATGAGAACTCTCATACGCGATCTGGCGGCGTGAAGTCTAGCAACCCCGCGCCCCGCCGTCACTCTCGCACAGCGAACCTTAAGAACAGATGAAGACCGGCCTGAAGACTGGCGCAGGACAGAATTCTTCGTCGGTAGGGCGGCGCTGCTGCGCCGCCCAAGAATCCAGGGAAGGCGAAGAATTCTGTCCTGCGCCCCCTGAAGACGCTGTCTGAAATGAAGGCTTCATCGGTCCCCGGTTTTTTGCAGAACCGCCGCCAGGTTGTCGGCCAGATCCAACCTGGCCAGCACGGCCTAGCCCGGATATT
>Ga0182027_10004553_pt1 | contig 21434 bp, 15 predicted proteins | sample 712E1DmetaG_FD_121300 | JGI IMG/M metagenome (GOLD analysis project Ga0182027, IMG submission 121300) | Permafrost microbial communities from Stordalen Mire, Sweden - 712E1D metaG (Illumina Assembly) | ecosystem: Environmental > Terrestrial > Soil > Wetlands > Permafrost | place: Sweden... | reverse complement strand
GTACTCCAGCATGCGCTTCTTGACCTTCTGCAGGTCGTAGTGGTCTGCGTCGAGAACGGTCCTCGCCTGCTCCAGGTCCAAGGTGTCTGTGGTCTGCTTGGCCCACGGAAGCTCCACCAGCCATTCGAGGTAGGTGCGCTGCACGGTGTACTCGGCCGATGAGGGAGCCATCTGGCGCAGGCGTTCGAGCTGCTTGCGCGCCACCTTGGCCGTGTCTTCCAGCATGCCCGACGCCTTGATCTTCTCTTCAAAGGAATCGAGGTCGCTGCTTTCGTCGCCCTCTCCCAGCTCGTCCTGGATGGCCTTCAGCTTCTGGCGCAGCACCGCCTCGCGCTGATGCTTGGAGAACTCCTCGCGCACCTGCGTGTCGATCTTCTGCTTGACCTTGATCAGCTCGACCTTGCGCTGCAGGAGAACCAGCAGGCGGCGCAAGCGCTCGGCCACGTCCACCTCGACGAGAAGCGAGGCGCGCTCCTCAGCCGAAAGATCCACGGTGGCCGCGGCTATATCGCCCAGGCGCGCCGGATCCTTGTTCTGGTCCAGGATCTGGGCCGCCTCGTCGGGAATGTCGGGCGAGATGGCGATGAGCTGCTTGGCCACGTCGTATACGGCCATGCCCAGCCCGTCGATCTCGATGGGATCCTTGCGAATCTCAACCAGCGGATCATAGGTGGCGACCAGGAACGGCTTTTCTTGTACGAAGCCGGTGATGCGGCGTCGTTCGACGCCCCGGAGCACCGCCGTGACCCGGTTCTCTGCCGCCTTGACGATGCGCACGACTTCGCCCTCGACACAGACACCATAAAGGTCAGCGCCGGCAGGTTCCTCCACGTCCGCGTCTTTCTGGGTTCCGACCAGCAGGTGGACCCCCTTGCCTGGCAGGCTCTCGATCAGCCGCAGCGAAGACAGGCGTCCGATCTCCACGGGCATGACCGCGCCGGGGAAGAGCACCAGGTTCCGCAGCGAAAGCAGAGGAAGCGATCGTGAGCCTTCGGGGGGCGTCATCTTGTTAATCCAAAACTAGGCTGGCAGAGTGGGAACCGCAAGCCCGCGAGCGTCGAAAGATCGCCGCTGCAGCCAGCCGGGTTGATGTTGTGGTTGTCAGCTTGCATCAGAAGCCTCGGACTTTTTGGGGCCGGGTGCGACGTTCCAGCTCCTCAGCCAGGTGACGAGACTCGATGTCATCAGGTTTGAGACGCGGGACGACAATCTCGATACGGCAAAGCTGGTCACCGCGGCCACCCTCGGGCCGCTTGATCCCCTTTCCGCGCAGACGCAGCTTGGCGCCGCTGGAGGTGCCCGGCGGAATGGTCAGCCTGACCGTCCCGTCCAGGGTCGGGACATCGATCTGCGTGCCGAGCACGGCCTCGCCCAGGGTCAGCGGCAGCGTCAACTCGACGTCGTCCCCATTGCGGCGCAGGTGGGCATCGGGTTGCACAACGATGTCCAGGTAGAGATCACCCGGCTGGCCTGACTTGGGTGCGGGCGCGCCCTGGCCCGGCACACGCAGGCGAGCCCCGGTCTCTACGCCAGCGGGGATGTTGACGTTCACCGAGGTCCCACTTCCCGAGCGAAGGGTCTGACGCCCACCGAGGGCAGCGGCCTTGAAGGTGACCTCCAGGGTGCCCACCATGTCCGCGCCCCGCGCCGGGGCGCGGCTTCGGCCCCGACCCCGCGCAGCAGCGTTTCCGAAGAGATTCGCAAACATGTCGCCGAGATCGCCGAAGTCGCCCATGTGCGCGCCGCCGCTGCCCCCACCGAAGACCTGCGCGAAGGCGTCTGGGTCAAAGCCCTCGGGCATGCCGTCCGCGCCCACTGGCGCAGCCCGCAGGCGATCGTACTCGCGCCGTTTCTGTTGGTCGGAGAGAACCGTATAGGCCTCGTTGATCTCCTTGAAGCGCTCGGTTTTCTTCTTGTCCCCGCCAGTGGCGTCCGGATGGTTCTCCTTGGCCAGCTTGCGGTACGCCTTCTTGAGCGCGTCCGCGCTTGCATCTTCGGAAACGCCGAGGGTTTTGTAGAGGTCCTTCATCGTTCCCACTAGCTTACAGCGGATGAAGCCACGGGTGGCTTGAGACTGAAGCCCAGCTCGTCGCCTTTGCGCGTGACCCACACGGTCTCACCAGAAACGAATTCGCCGGCAATTAGGCGCCGAGCCAGAGGATTTTGCAGGTAGTTGGTGATGGCGCGCTTGAGTGGCCGCGCGCCGTATACCGGGTCGAAGCCCTTGTCGGCCAGAAACGACACCGCCGCCGGGGCCAGCGCGATCCCGACATCGCGCTCGCTTAGGAGCTTGCGGAAGCGTTCGATTTGCAGCTCGACGATGCGGTCCAGGTCCGCTCGGCTGAGCCGTTCGAAGAGTACGATATCGTCGACCCGGTTGAGGAACTCGGGCCGAAAGGTGCGGCGCAGATCATCCATGACACCCTCGGTGTCGGGGGTATCGCCGAGCAAGCGTTGACTGCCGACGTTGGAGGTCATGATGACGACCGTGTTGCGAAAGTCGACCGTGCGACCCTGGCCGTCGGTCAGCCGCCCGTCGTCGAGCAGTTGCAGAAAGACATTAAAGACGTCGGCGTGCGCTTTTTCGATTTCATCGAAGAGCACCACCGAATAGGGCCGCCGGCGCACCGCCTCGGTGAGCTGGCCCCCTTCTTCGTAGCCGACGTAGCCGGGGGGCGCCCCGAGCAGGCGCGAGACGCTGTGTTTTTCCATGTACTCGGACATGTCGATGCGCACGACATGGGTTTCATCATCGAAGAGGAAAGCGGCCAGGGCGCGCGCCAATTCGGTCTTTCCCACGCCGGTTGGCCCCAAGAAAATGAACGAGCCGATGGGCCGGTTGGGATCTTGCAATCCCGCGCGCGCGCGCCGAACCGCGTTGGCGATGGCCTCGACTGCCCGATCCTGGCCCACCACCCGCTCGTGCAGGCGCGCCTCCATGTTGGTCAGCTTGGCCTGCTCGCCCTCCAGCATCTTCTCCACCGGAATGCCGGTCCACTTGGACACCACGGCGGCGATATCGTCCTCGGTGACTTCCTGCCGGAGGAACGAGCCATTCTTTTGCGCTTCCGCCAGCTCGTCGTTCTTGGCCTGGAGCTTCTTCTCCAGCTCGGGCAAACGGCCAAAGCGAATCTCGGCCGCGCGTCCCAGGTCGCCCTGCCGCTGCAGAAGCTGCGCTTGCGTCTTGGCCTCCTCGATCTCGCTCTTCAGTTTCTGCAGGTCGGTGATGACCTGTTTCTCGCGCTGCCAGGTCAGTTTCATGCGGTCCACCCGCTCGCGCAGTTCCGCGATCTCGGACTCCACCTCGGCCAGGCGGTTGCGGGAGGCTTCGTCGCTCTCCTTGGCCAGGGCTGATTGTTCCATCAGGTGGCTGGTCAGGCTGCGCTCGAGTTGGTCGATGGGCTCGGGCAGCGATTCCAATTCCATCTTCAAGCGGCTGGCTGCCTCGTCGACCAGGTCGATGGCCTTGTCAGGAAGCTGCCGTCCCGAAATGTAACGATGCGAGAGCCGCGCTGCCGCCACCAGAGCATTATCACGGATGCGGATGCCGTGGTGGACCTCGTAGCGCTCTTTCAGGCCGCGCAGGATGGCCACCGTGTCGTGCACTGACGGCTCGCCCACGAAGACAGGCTGGAATCGACGCTCCAGCGCCTTGTCCTTCTCGATGCGCTTGCGGTATTCGTCGAGCGTCGTGGCGCCGATGCAGCGCAGATCGCCGCGCGCCAAAGCCGGCTTGAGCATGTTGGCCGCGTCGACCGCGCCCTCGGCCGCGCCTGCGCCGACCAAGGTGTGCAACTCGTCGATAAAAAGAATGACCTGGCCCTCGGCCGCCGCGATTTCCTTGAGCACCGCCTTGAGCCGGTCCTCGAACTCGCCGCGAAACTTGGTGCCCGCCACCAGCGAGCCGAGATCGAGCGCCAGGATGCGCTTGCGCTTGAGCGATTCCGGCACATCGCCGGACGCGATCCGCTGGGCAATGCCTTCCACGATGGCGGTCTTGCCCACGCCCGGCTCGCCGATGATGACCGGGTTGTTCTTGGTGCGGCGGGAAAGCACTTGCAGAGTCCGGCGCACCTCTTCATCGCGACCGATGACCGGGTCCAACTTGCCCTGGCGGGCCAGCTCGGTCAGATCGCGGGTGTACTTGGCCAGCGATTGGTAGCGTTGCTCAGCGTCCGGGTCGGTGACCCGCTGGCTGCCGCGCACCTCGGCCAGCGCCTTCAAAACCGTGTCGCGATCCACGCCCGCCTCGCGCAGCACGCGCGAGGCCGCTCCCAGATCCTTGGACAGCAGCGCCAGCAGCAGGTGCTCGCTCGACACGTACTCGTCCTTGAATTCATCGGCCTGGCGAGCCGCCTCGTCGAGCAGATCCTTGAGGCGACGGCCCACGTAGGCCTCCGCCGTGGCGCCGCGCACCTGCGGCTCTGCTGCAAGCACCTCGTCAACTTTGCGCAGAAGCCCGTCGGGATCCGCGCCCACCTTGCGCAGAACCGCCAGGGCCACGCCCTCTTCCTGGGTCAGAAGCGCCCGCAGAAGATGCTCGGGCGTGACCTCCTGGTGCGCACGCTGCTCGGCCGCGGCATGGGCAGCCGCGAGCGCTTCCTGAGCCTTGATGGTAAATTTGTCGAGCCGCATGGTTAGTTTCCTAGCTCCAGAATAGGCACGCTGCTCGGCGGGACAAGGGAATCCGCAGGGCATTGGGTTGGTATCTGCAGCTCTGGCCCTGCCGTTCGATTCGCCTGTTGACTGCCGCCGGTTGTGTCCAGAATATGCTTGCATGTCTTACCTGGTTCTGGCGCGCAAGTACCGGCCGCAGAGGTTCGAAGATCTACTCGGGCAGGAGCATGTGGCGCGCACGCTGACCAACGCCATCAACATGGGCCGTGTGCACCACGCCTTCCTGTTCACCGGCGCGCGCGGGATCGGCAAAACCAGTGCGGCGCGCATCTTGGCCAAGGCGCTTTGCTGCGCGCAGGGGCCGACCGCCACCCCTTGCGGGACCTGCGCCATCTGCCAGTCCATCTCCAGCGGCCAGTCGGTGGATGTGCAAGAAATCGATGGCGCGTCCAATACCGGCGTGGACGACGTGCGGGCGCTGCGCGAGGGCGTGCGCTACTTGCCGGCCGAGGCGCGCAAGAAGGTCTACATCATCGACGAGGTCCACATGCTGTCGACGAGCGCGTTCAATGCGCTTCTCAAGACGCTGGAGGAGCCGCCCGAGCATGTGGTGTTCATTTTCGCCACGACTGAGGTGCACAAGATCCCCGCGACCATCATGTCGCGCTGTCAGCGCTACGACTTCAAGTTGCTGCCCAGCAAGGTGCTGGCTGAGCATCTGACGCGTATTCTGACCAATGAGAAGATCGCCTTCGAGCCCGATGCCGTGCGCCTGGTGGCGCGCGAGGCCGCGGGCTCGGTGCGCGACGGGCTTTCACTGCTCGATCAGGTGGTGGCCTACGTGGGTGACGACACGCTTACCCGCGAGAAGGTGGCCGAGGTGCTGGGGGTGGCGGATCGCCGCCTGCTCTACCAACTGGCGGACAAGGTGCTGGCCCGCGACGTGGCGGAAACCCTACGGCATGTGGCCGATGCGGTCGACCGCGGCGTCGATCTCATGCAGATGGCGCGGTCGTTTCTCGCCTTTCTTCATGATATCGAGATTCTGACCGCGGTTCCCGATGGCGAGGATCTGATCGACGCGACTGCCGAGGAAATTGCCGAGACCAGGGCGCTGGCCGGCAAGGCGGGCAAAGGCTTGGCAACGTCGCTTTTCGATCGCTGGGCGCGCGCGGTGGAGGACGCCGCGCGATCGCAGACGCCGCGCCTGCTGCTGGAAATGGCGCTGGTCGATCTCTGCAGCGCCGAGCCCCTGCTCCCGCTCGGCGACTTGCTCGACCGGCTGGAGAAGCTGGAGGGTCGGCTGGCTGGGGCGGGCACTCTGCCTGCGCGGCCAGCGTCGTCGGAACCGCGACCCCGGGGCGCATCGCGCCAGGCGGCCCCGGCTCCGGCCGTGGCGACGGCTCCGGCAACCGTGCCGCCACTGCCGCCTGATTCGGACATCGCCGAAGTGTGGCGCAGGGTACGCGAATCGTTCGGACACCGGCCAGCCATGGCCGCCGCGCTGGACCACGCCGAGGTCGGCGGTTGGGAGGGTGGCGCGGTCACTTTGCAGTTTTCACAGAAGTTCGCTCTCGATCAGACCCTCAGGTTTAAGGCCGAAGTGGAACGCGCTCTGACCCAGATCACCGGCACGGCCACCCGGGTCGAGTTGAAAATGTCGACGGGCAAGGTGCTGCCGCTTCTGCGTTCCGAGGTTGGCCGCGAAGCAGAGGCAGCGCAGCTCGACCAGCACCAGCGCGAAACCGAAGCGCGCGAGCATCCCATGATTCGCAAGGCGCAGGAGCTGTTCGGCGTCGCGCCCAAGGAGATCAAGACCCCATGAGTGATGGACCCAACCTGCGTAACCTCATGGAGACCTGGCAGCGGGTGCAGGAGCAGCTCAACCAGGCCAAGGATGCCTTGGGTAACAAGCAGGTCGAGGCTGAGACCGGCGGTGGTCTGGTCCGCTGCGTGGTCAATGGCCGGAGCGAAGTGCTGTCCATCACCATGGAGCCGTCGCTTCTGGCTGGAAACGACAAGAAGATGATCGAGGATCTGCTGGTCGGGGCGGTGAACCTGGCCTTGGAGCGGGCTCGGCAGGTGGCGCAGGAAGACCTGGCGGCCGTGGCTGGAGGCTTGGCCATGCCGTCCGGGGGCCTGGGCGAATGAGCAGCGCAGGACCCATAGCGCGTCTGGTGGCCGAGCTGGGCAAGCTGCCTGGTGTTGGGGAGAAGACCGCCGCGCGGCTGGCTTTTCATATTCTGCGTGCGCCCCCAGAAGACGCGGCGGCGCTAGCTGCGGCCATCAGCGACATGCGGGCCAAGATCAGTTTCTGCAGTGTGTGCTGGGATTTCACCGAGCAGGCCCCGTGTCCCATTTGTCGCGATGCCCGTCGTGATTCGTCGTTGCTGTGCGTGGTCGCGCAGCCGCAGGACGTCTTGGCCGTCGAACGCGCAGGTGGCTACCTCGGGCGCTACCACGTGCTACACGGCGTGCTTTCGCCTCTGGACGGCATCGGGCCCGGCGACCTGCGCGTCGCGGAGTTGGTCAAACGCTGCAGCGGCGAGATCAAAGAAGTCATCATCGCTACCAACCCAAGTGTCGAAGGCGAGACCACCGCCGTGTACCTGGCCAAGTTGCTGCGGCCTCTCGGTGTGCGCTGCAGCCGTATCGCCACCGGCGTGCCCATGGGCGGCGAGCTGGAGTATGCCGACCGCCTGACCCTTTCGCGCGCGATACACGGGCGTCGGGAGATGTAGGCAGCCCGTGGCCCAGAAGCCGCTCTGTCGCCGGTCCCAGATACCTGATAAGCTGCATTTCACTCCCGCCATCGAATGTGGGAGAAAAGCCAAGCGATTCCCTACATTGAAAGCCAGTCCGCCCCGATGTTAATGGTTACGAAACCGGATGCCTTCCACTTGACCCGGCGCGAAGGAGCTTAGACAGCCAGATGAGCGCCCCCGAAGTAATGTTCCCCGAAGAGCAACGACAGATCGCCTCTGTTTGTCAGCGCCTTCACCGAGATGCCAACGCCAAGGCGGTGCTTCTCATCGGCCGCGATGGGCAGCCCATCGCCGAGGCCGGCGAGGTGGGTGAGATCGACGTGACCTCGCTCTCGTCGCTGACCGCGGGTAATGTGGCGGCGACCGGCGGCATCTCCAAGATCCTGCGCGAGAAGGACTTCACCAGCCAGTTCCACGAAGGCGAGAAGACCCACGTGCACATCACCCTGGTGGCCGGCCGGGCCATCCTGGTGGTCCTGTTCGACGAGCGGTCATCGCTCGGTCTGGTTCGACTTCGCGTTAGGAAGGCAACCGAGGAGATGGCGCGTTTGTTCGAGCAGGTGGCCAAGAAGGCCGCCTCGAGCACCGGGCCGTCGATCCTGAACGAAATCACCGACGCTGACATCGACAAGCTCTTCAACGACTAGCTGTCGCCCCAGATGAGCTTCATCAACTACTCATCCCGCGAGATCAACTGCAAGCTGGTGTACTACGGCCCTGGTCTTGGCGGAAAAACCACCAACCTTCAGTTCATCTACGCCAAGACCAGCCCCGAGGCGAAGGGCAAGATGATCTCGCTCGCGACCGAGACCGAGCGGACGTTGTTTTTCGACTTCCTGCCGCTTTCTTTGGGCGAGATCCGGGGCTTCAAGACGCGTTTTCACCTCTACACGGTGCCGGGCCAGGTCTTCTACGACGCCAGCCGCAAGCTGATCCTCAAGGGCGTGGACGGCGTGGTCTTCGTGGCCGACTCGCAGGTCGAGCGCATGGAAGCGAACATCGAGTCGCTGGACAACCTGCGCCAGAACTTGATCGAACAGGGCTACGACCTCGACAAGCTTCCCTTTGTCATGCAGTACAACAAACGGGATCTGCCCAACATCGCGTCGGTGGCGGAGTTGCGCTCGGCGCTCAACCCGACCAACGTGATCGAGTTCGAAGCGCGCGCCACCACAGGTGTGGGGGTTTTCGAGACCCTCAAAGCTATTGCCAAGGCCGTGCTGACCGAGCTGAGACGCGGCAGCGGGGGGTAGAGGCGACCTGCGGTCGCCCACGGTCGTCCATCGTACATCCGCCGGCAGGGGCGACCTGCGGTCGCCCAGGTCATTTCCGTAGCACCAGCGCGCCCGTGCCGGCAGTGAGGAATGCATTCGCCGCGAGCCACGCGCGGTCTAGGACGTCGGGCACGAAACGGATGTCGGCCGGGTACGCGCAAGCAGAGAAGAGCAGCCCGCCTGCCACGCCGAAGGCCAATCCAGCCAGGGCCGGGCGCAGGGAACACACGCTGTAGAGCAAAGCCACCGCGCCTAGCGGAAACAAGGCACTCCACAGCAGGGGATTTCCTTGGCCGGCAGGGCCCAGGAGAAACGCGAGCGATTCCAGCGCGCCAGTGCTGATGGGCGAGTCGGCCAGCCACGCAGGCGTTCCCAGCGATGGCAGAAAGAACAGTCCGGAAGCCCCGAGCACCAGCGCGCCGGCAAAGGCCCAGGCCCGCGCCCCAGCAAGTCTCTCCCGTCGGCGAATCCCGCCCAGACCCAGCAGCCCCAAAGCCGTGCCCAACCCGAGGCTAGCCACCCCGCGCGAGCCTCGGGCTTTCTGCAGGGCAGCCCGGGCGTCGGCGATCCCGGCACCGTAGTGGTCATCGATGCGGCGGCTGCTGGCCGAGGACGCCGGCTTGGGCCTGCGGGCTGTGTCGACCAGGACGGCCCGGACGGCGTCGGGCCGCGTGACCCCGGCGCCTACCACCAGCGCCGCGATGCCCGCCACATGGGGCGCCGCCATTGATGTTCCCATGAACCACAGGTACCCGTTCTGCGCCCCGCCGGGCAGGATGGTATTCTGCAACACACCGTCGGGCTTGCCGTCGCCGTTCTGGTCCACGCGCATGTTACCGCCGGGTGCTGCGAGGTCTATCTCCTCACCCCAGTTGGAGTAGAAGGTCGTGGTCTCGTCCCATTGGGTGGCTGCCACTGCGATGACATCAGGGTAGCGCGCGGGGTAGCTGACCCGGCCGCGGCCGTCGTTTCCGGCCGCAGCCACCACCACCACGCCTTTGCGATGTGCGTACTCGATGGCGCGGCGAACGGGAGTGACCGGGAAGGGCCCGCCCAGGCTCAGATTGATGACGTTGGCGTCGTGGTCGGCGGCAAAACGGATGGCCTGGGCGATGGCCGCCATGGAGCCCGCGCCCCGGCTGCTCAAGACCTTGAGCGGCATAATGGCGGCGCGGAAAGCGATCCCGGCCACCCCGCGGCGGTTGTTGGTGCTCTGGGCAATGGTTCCGGCCACGTGGGTGCCATGGCCGTGATCGTCGTCGGTCTTGTCATTGTCGGCCACGAAGTTGAAGCCAGGTACGAAGCGCGTTTCCTGGAGGTCGGGGACGCGGGTGACGCCGGTGTCTATGACGGCCACCACGACGCCACGGCCCTGACCCAGCTTCCAAGCTGCGGGCAGCCCAACTTGGCGCAGGTGCCACTGGTAGCGAAAACAGGGATCGTTGGGGAAGCCTGCGCCGGCCTCACCCGAGTGGTTCTCGCTCGCGCACTCGGGCGCGTCGACTGGCGGTGCCGCCGGCGTCCAGTCCTCGGGAAACAGACTGACCGGGGCATCGTAGTCGACCGACTCGACCATGGGGTCCGCGCGCAACCTGCGGGCCGCGTCCTCCGCGTCTTGCGGCGTGCGAAAACGGATGCGATACATCCGGTCGGTCGCCGAAAAGTGACTGATGGGTTCGTCCAGGTAGCCGCGGGCGGCCAGCTCCTGGTCGGTGATGTCATCTCGAAAGTCGACGATCAGCGTGTTGGGGCTCGTGCGTTCAGCAGCAAGAAGCTCGTCAGCCGGAGGCGAGCCGCCAGGGTGGGAAGCCACACCACGCCACGACCAGACAGTAATCCCGGTCAACCCCAGCAAGATGGCGGTGGCTGTGGTTGCACGCATCAGTATTCAGTATACCGGCTCCGGGGTTGGCCACAGCTCAGAGTCGGCCGGAATGTCTGATTGCATCAGGGGAAGGATCCACGGGCTGCGGCCGGGGTGGCGAGAGGCTGACCCTTCTTGGAGCTGCCGCGGCACTGTCTTGGTGCACCCATGAGTAGGTTGACGTGGGGGAACCTAAAAGAATAACATTCCAACGGCCCCGCCCATCCAGGAACACGCTGCACGCCCCGGAGGAGCCTTTCCCCAAATGTCGCTTGCTTCGAAAAGGTATCGCCATGCCGTGCTCCTCACCGTTTTCAGCATGGCGGCCGCCTGGGCGACTCGGGCCGATGCCGAAGATTCAGACCCTGTGCAGAAGGTTGTCGAGCTCAACAAGAAGGCCCTGGCCGCCTTTGCCGACCTTGACGTGGAAGAGGCGATTAACCTGCTCAAGCAGGGCCTTGAGATCTGTGGGACTGCACAACTAGAGAAGCACCCGGCGGCTGCGCGCACGCACGTCCACCTCGGCGCGGTCTACGTGGCCGGGCTCAAGCAGCGCGATCAAGGCATGGAGGAGTTCAAGAAAGCGCTGCGAATCGATCCCACGATCAAGGTTACCAAGGCCCTGCTCAACCCCGAGGTTCAGTCGGCATTCGCCGAGGCTTCCATGGATGTCTCGGAAGGTGCCGAAGCAGCGGGGAGCGCTCCCGGCGCGGCCCAGGCTGAGCCTCAGGCCGCACCTGCCGCCCAGCCGGCGCCGCCTGCCCAGCCGGCGCAGCCTGCCCAGCCGGCGCAGCCTGCCCAAGCCCCAGCCTCGGCTGAAAGCGCAATCGTTCACACCCCGGTGACCGAGGGCGCAGTGGGCCAGTCCATCATTATCAAGGCACAGGTTCCGGAGTCCTTGGGTGCAGAGAGGGTAGCGATGGTCTACCGGCCCGAGGGTGCGACGGACTTTCTCACGCGCGAGATGGACCAGGTCAAAGACAGCGACTGGTACCAGGCGGAGATTCCACCCGAGGCGACCAGTGGCGCGTCGGTTGCTTACTACATCCTGGTGCAGAACGCAGAGGGCCAGACAGTGGCGCAGAATGGGAGCGTGGACGAACCGCACATCGTCACCCTGGGCGGCCAGGGCGCGAGGGGCGAGGGCGCGGGCGGCGCGGGCCCTGAGGGCGAAACCGCCGAGGCAGGTGAGGAGGGCGGCGAGGAGGGTGAGGCTCCGTTCCTCTGGTTTGCGCTGGCCGTAGGCAGTGGCTTTGGCTACCACTCGGGCACGCCCGAGGCAAACCGCACGAACGACAGCGGAGACAAGCTGAAGAGTTCCGGCTTCGCCTGGTCCGAGCTTCTGCAGATCGCGCCCGAGGTTGGCTTCTTCATTTCTGACAACCTGGTCTTGTCGCTGCAGGGCCGGATTCAGATCGTCACCGGTGCCAGCGCGGTCAAGGGCAGCGACGTGACGAGCAGCACAAGTGCCTGCAACAAGGGCACCTGCCAGCCGTCCCACTACGCCCTGGCGGGACTGGCCAAGGCGACGTGGTTCTTGGGCGAGCCCAGGAGGGTCACGCCCTTCGTCTCGCTGGCCGCGGGAGCGGGCCAGATTCGCCACGTGGTCAACGTTGGGGGCAAGGATAAAAACCTGTCCGGCTGTCCGTCGACGGGCTGCCAGGATACCGTGGTGGGCGGCCCGGTGCTGTTCGGTCCCGGCGGGGGCGTCACCGTAGAGCTAAGCGATTCATTCTTGGTCGTGGCCAGCGCGACCGCCCTGGTGGGCGTGCCCCACGTGATGGCCAACTTCGACTTCAACCTCGGCGTCGCCTACGTGAGGTAGGGGCGGCCTGCGCCAAGACGTCCTCGCGGCCGCCGAGCCGAGTGGCGTAGCGGGCCGCGACGAAGATGGCGTCGGAAAGGCGGTTGAGGTAGGGAACGCTGGAGCCGCCGACCGGCTCCTGGGCAGCGAGGCGCACCACTTGGCGCTCGGCGCGGCGGCAAACCGTACGCGCGAGGTGTAGGCACGCAGCCGCGGGTCCGCCACCCGGCAAGATGAAGACGCGGAGTGGCGGCAGCCTGCGAGTCCAGGCATCAATGGTTCGCTCCAGGGCCGTGACGTGGCGGGCATCGACGTGTTGTCCACCTGCTACCGGCGCGGCCAAGTCCGCGCAAAGGCCGGAAAGCTCTTCCTGGATGCGGCCCAGGAGAGCGGCCAGGCGTGCCGCGCCGGCGGGCGCAGGGGGTTCTTGCAGCAGAGCCCGCGCGAGCCCGATGCACGCGGAAAGCTCGTCCACCGCGCCCAGACATTCCAGCCGCTGGGCATGCTTGGCCAGGCGCCGCCCGCCGGGAAGCTGCGTCTGCCCGCGATCACCTTTGCGCGTGTAGATTCTGGCCAAACCAGTCACCTAGGTGGCGAAGTTGGCTTGCGACTCGTTTGGGTGTCGTAGTTGAGGACCACCACCTCCGGCACCGGCCCTCGCTTCTCGCTGTTTGAGTTGATAGTCCTGCGCGCCGACACCTGGTGGATGCGGAAGTCCGCGAATAGCTCACGCACCAGGGGCGTGTCGCTGTTCGACAGCATGAGCAGGCACCCGCGTCGGTCGAGCTCGGTGTAGAGATTGGCCAGGTCGCGCTGGTCCTTCTCGCCGAAGGAGCCGCGGGTGTACGAGGTGAAGTAGGCGGTCTTGGAAAGCGGTTGGTAGGGTGGGTCAAAGTATATGAAGTCGCCCTTGCGCGCGACCACGGACAGATTTCGGAAATCGTGCGAGTGTAGCTCCGCTGCTCGCAGGGCGACGCTGGCCGCGCGCAGCAGGGCCTCGTTGAAAATCGTCGGGTTGACGTGGCGGCCAAAGGGCACGTTGAAAAGCCCGCGGCTGTTCACCCGATACAGGCCGTTGAACCCCGTCTTGTTGAGATAGATGAGGCGGGCGGCGCGGGCGGCGCGGGTTCGGGGGCTGTGAGTCCGGATTTCGTAGTAGTAGGACTCGCAGTGCTGCTTCTGGTGTTGGCGCAGCAGCTCGATGAGAGAGTCCAGCTCATCACGCACGGCCAGAAACGTGTCGATCAGCTCCGCGTTCGTGTCGCAGAGCAGGGCACGCGACGGCTGTAGCAATGCCTTGACATGAAAGAAGACGGCCCCGCTGCCGAGGAAGGGCTCCAGGTAGCGGCCGAGCGAGCTTGGCTTTGGATACAGGGCTTGGAACTGGCCCAGAAGCTGGCTCTTGCCTCCGGCCCACTTGACAAAAGGCCGCAAAAAGGTGGCGTTTTCAGCAGTTCGGAAAGGGGAGCGCTGGTAGGGAAGCCGGTTGTCGCTGGGAGATCTTCGGGGTGACACCGGGACGCATTTAACCTGCCTTCCGCGGCAGAATGCAACGCCGGCGCGACGTTGTGGTGACGATCGTGCAGAAAATGGCACCGCAGCGTCACATAGATTTAGGTGGCGTTTGGGTCGTCGTCGAATAAACTGCCGCGCCTTTAGTCATCCCCCAGAATAGGTCACGCAGGTTTCATGTCGTCCATCGAAAAGATTCGCAACATAGGCATTTCCGCGCATATCGATTCAGGCAAGACCACGCTCTCCGAGCGGGTGCTCTTCTACACCGGCAAGATTCACAAAATCGAGGAGGTCAAGGGACGCTCCGGTGTGGGCGCGACCATGGATTTCATGGACCTGGAGAGAGAGAAGGGGATCACCATTCAGTCGGCCGCCACGTCGTGCGAGTGGGATGGCTGCGCCATCAACCTCATCGACACGCCTGGCCATGTGGACTTCACCATCGAGGTTGAGCGTGCCCTGCGCGTGCTCGATGGTGCGGTGCTGGTGCTTTGTGGCGTGGCCGGGGTGCAGTCGCAGTCGTACACGGTCGATCGTCAGATGCGGCGCTACCAGGTGCCACGCATCGCCTTCATCAACAAACTGGACCGCTCGGGCGCCAACCCGGAACGCGTGACCGAGCAGTTGCGGGAGAAGCTGCACCTACACACCATCCCGGTGCAGATCCCCATCGGTGCCGAGGACCGCTTCGAGGGTGTGGTCGACCTCATCCGCATGAGAGCGGTGTTCTTCGACGGGGCCAAGGGCGAGGACGTGCGCCTTGCCGACATACCGGCCGAGCTGGTGGCAGAGGCCAAGGCGGCCCGGCAGAAGATGATCGAATCCATCGCCAACGTGGACGACGCCATCGCCGAGAAGTACTTACACGAGCAGGAGTGCACGCCCGATGACCTGGTCCCCGCCATCCGCCGGGCCACCGTCGCCTTCAAGGGCACGCCGGTCCTCATGGGCTCGGCGTACAAGAACAAGGGCGTGCAGCTCTTGCTCGACGCCGTGAAGGACTACCTGCCCACCCCGTCCGAAGTGGAGAACATCGCGCTTGACCAGGATCTCGGCGAGGCCGAAATCAAGCTGCAATCCGACCCGGCCAAACCGTTCGTGGGGCTGGCTTTCAAATTGGAGGATGGCCGCTACGGACAGCTCACCTATATGCGGGTGTACCAGGGCAAAGTCAGCAAGGGTGACTTCATCGTGAATTGCTCGGCCCGACGGAAGAAGGTGAAAGTCCCGCGCCTGGTGCGGATGCACGCCGACGAGATGGAAGACATCCCCTCGGCCGAAGCCGGCGACATCGTGGCCCTGTTCGGGGTGGAATGCGCCTCGGGCGACACTTTCACCGACGGGCGCATCAACTGCACCATGACCTCCATGCATGTGCCCGATACGGTCATCTCGCTGGCGGTGGAGCCGCAAGACAAGGCGGCGCAGACCAATTTCTCCAAGGCGCTCAATCGTTTCACCAAGGAGGATCCGACTTTCCACGTCTCGCGCGACGTGGAGTCAGGGCAGACCATCATCAGCGGCATGGGGGAACTGCACCTGGACATCTACATCGAGCGCATGAAACGTGAGTACAACTGTGTCGTGATTCCGGGTCGGCCGCAGGTCAAGTACCGCGAGACCATCACTCAGCGCGGCGAGTTCAGCTACACCCACAAGAAACAGACCGGCGGCTCGGGCCAGTACGGGCGCGTGGCGGGCTACATCGAACCGTTGCCCTCGGGTCATGAGGCCGGCTACGAGTTCGTGGACGAAATCGTGGGCGGCTCCATCCCGCGTGAGTTCATTCCGGCATGTGACAAAGGCTTTCAGAGGGCGATGAAGCGGGGGCCCCTGATTGGCTTTCCCATCGTGGGCGTGCGCTGCCTCATCAACGACGGTCAGTCGCACCCGGTGGACTCGTCCGAGTTGGCCTTTCGCACGGCGGCCTTGATGGGTTTCCGCGAGGCCTACAACAAAGCGAAACCCACCATCCTGGAGCCCATCATGCTGGTCGAGGTGCAGTTCCCCGAGGAATTCCAGGGTGCGGTCATCGCGCAGCTCAACCAGCGCCGGGGAACCATTGCAAGCACGGAGAAGCACGAAGCCTTTGTCACGGCGGTGGCTGAGGTGCCGCTGGCCGACATGTTTGGCTATGCCACCGATCTGCGCTCCGCCACTCAGGGCAAGGGCGAGTTCAGCATGGAGTTCAAGCGCTACGCCGAGGTGCCCAAGCAGGCGCGCGACGCCATGATCGCCGACTACAAGGAGAAGCGGGAGAAAGAGCTAGCCAGCGGCCGCTCGCCGAAGAGAGCCGCAGGCTGACCTTATCCTGCGGCACGCGGGCAGAAGGGGCAGACCCCGTCGGACGGGCAGGCATTTCCATGCCACTCCGGCCACGGCCACGGCCACGGCCACGACCTCCTGCGGCTGTCGCGGGATTGCGGAGGAATCGGCGGTTGGACCGCAGCCCCCTGACGCGCGTATAGTTGCGCCTCGTTCCACCGATGGGTACGACCATGACCACAAGCAAGCATGCGTTTCTCCTGCTGGCTGCAGGGCTTGTGCCACCCCTGGTTCTGGCTGCCGGCAGGGCACAGGCAGCCGACGAGCCGCCCGTGCAAGGCGAAGGCAGAACCCTTGCCTACCTGAGTGACCTGCACACCAAGGTGCACCGGGCCTGGGCGGACAGCTTTCTGGCGATGGCAGCCGCGCGCCTGCCCAAGGACCATCCCGTCAACCTTGCCACGCGCACCGTGGTGGTCGAGCTGGTACTAGCCCGCGGCGGCCGCTTGCTCGGCACCGAGGTGACCACCCCCTCAGGGTCCTCCGAGTTCGACACGTCAGCGCTGGACGTAGTCCGCGACAATGCTCCCTATGGCGTCGCGCCCGAGGAGGTGCTTTCCGACGACGGCAACGTCCACGTGCTGTGGACCTTTGCGCGCGACGATCGCCAGTGTTCGGGCTTGCAGGTGAGGGACGTGCAGCATCCTCTGCCGCAGGCAGTACGCAGTTTGGTGGCGCAAGGCCGTGAGCAGGTCGCCATCCAGCGCTTGCAGACAGCCGGTGACGAAGCACGCGAGCAGAGCTTTTCGGCGTTTGCTTGGGCTTGGCTCGACCGCGCGGCATCCGACCAGGGACTGGCCGTGGCTGCTGCACGTGCGGCGGGCGGCGACCATGCGGGAGCTGAGATGCTTCGCCAAGCCGTGGCGCAAGGCCAGGAAGTGGAGACGGCGGCGCGTGGGTTGGCGCGGCTGGCGATTCCTCTTTGTCCGCTGGTGAAGGAGAAGCTCGAAGGGCCGGAGGGCGAGGCCCGGGGCGCGGCGGTGGAGGCCCTCGTGTTTGGGCTTGAGCGCGAGTGCTTGCCAGGGGTGCTGGCGGTGGCCAATGACCGCTCGGCGGCCCAAAGCCAGCGGGTGGCGGCGGCGCAAGCCCTGGGCACCCTCGATGATCCCGACGCGCGCAAGACTCTGCAGGGGTTGGCCGAAGACAAATCGCCGGGCCTACGGGCCGTGGCCTTGCTGGCCGGGACGCGGCCGGGAGGGGGGCGAGGCGCGGCGTTTCGCCTGACCGGTCTTCTGCATGATCCGGCGCCCGAGGTGCGTGGAGCCGCGGCCGCGGCCCTGCTGCGGGCCGGGGGCGAGGCGATGGTCCCTCAGCTATTCCAACTCCACAAAGAAAAAGACCCGCGGCTGGGCGAGTCGGTAGCGAAGGAACTCGGGGCCATGAACGGGGCGGCCTCGGCCGAAATGCTGGGCAAGCTCGTCCACAGCAAGTCTGACCGGCGGGTGCGCCTCGCAGGTGCGCGGGCATTGGCTGTGCGCCGCGATCAGCCTGCGCGCAAGGCGCTGGGCACCCTGGTGGGTAACCAAGATGCCGAGCTGCGTTTCTTGGGCAGCAGCGAACTCGACGCGCGGAAACGCCTGGCCGCGGCCTCCGCCCCCGAGGGCCATATCTGGCGCAGCTCCTACGCCGCCCTGGCTGCCGGTCCGGGGCGCATTGCTGCCGCGGACTGGGCTTTGGCCCAATTCCCGAAGTTGGATCCGGCGGCCCGCGTGGAAATCATGGCTGCGTGGTTGGCCGGGGCCAAGCCGGCCCAGAAGTAATACTGCTACTGCACCGTGATGGTGTCGATGTACGCCGTCACCGTGGTGGGGGTGAACGGCGTCACGCCACCATCGCCAGTGGAGGTGGGCGCGTCGGCTGATGCCAATTGGACCGTGAATTGAATGATTTGGGCGGGGTTCACGTTGGCGGCACCGGTCATGTCCAGGGTGTACGTATGCCAATCGTTGTCAGTCGGGGAACCCGCCCAGTGGTACTGGCCGCCATATTTGGTGTCCTGGGCGTAGAGCTGGATTCCGCCGCTGAAGCTGGCAGGCACCGCCGGATCGACCTTGACGCGAACGCTGACGACCTTGTTCGTCCAATCTTGAAGCGCGTCGGCTCCCCAGTTGAAGTCGGGGTTCACCTGTTGACTGTAGCCGGTGAACGTGACCACGATCTTGAGCGAGCCGGGCGGATCGCCGACGCTGCTGTCGGCGGCGATGGTTGGAAGCGCGACGCCAGCGTCGAGATCTCCTGCGGACAGATTTCCGGGGAAGACCAGGTTGTACGGACTGGCCGCGAGGCCGCTGCTGTCGGTGGCCTGATAGGTGTTGAAAACCCATCCTTGATCGCTGTTGGCGAAGTCGAAGAGCGTGACCGAACCGGCGCTGGATCCGCCCGAGCCGGTCGTGCCACCGCTGGCGCTGGATCCGCCCGAGCCGGTCGCGCCACCGCTGGCGCTGGATCCGCCCGAGCCGGTCGTACCACCGCTGGCGCTGGATCCGCCCGAGGCGCTGGCGCCACCCCTACCCGTGGATCCGCCGTTGGCCTTGGTGCCACCAGTACTGCCGCCGGGGTTCGGACTACTGGCACAGCCGGCCAGCATGCACGCGGCGCCCAGCCCGCAGATCAACGCAACTTGCTTGAATCGTCTTGTCGAACTTGCCACTTTCTTGTCCTTTCCCTTGGAAGGGTTGCCTCGCGCAAAAGACTAGGAACAGCGGCATTTAACGCCAAGCCTAGGTCGACCACAAGCCAAACCTCGGTGCCAGAGGAAGCCGAGGAGAGCGAGGTTCTCAAGTGCCAAGGCGGCGAGGGTGCAAGAGACAGAACGCAGCGCTCCAAGGAGACGATTAGCCTGAGGCGTTTGTGTGGACCGAACCGGCTGATACGGCTCCACGACATGGACTCGTGATTGTCTGCGGGAGCAAGCCGTTGGCATCGCCGCAGGTGCAGTTCCGGGTATTCGGACCTCTATCTTTCGAAGGCACCCAGGTCGGATCCGGATCCACTCGTCGATCGGGTCGCCACTTGCTGATCAGCGACGTACTGGAAGACTGGCGTCAGATCGAGGCCCTCAGGGTTGCTGGTGACCGCGGGAGCAAGAGTGCTGCCGATGAAAGCCAGACGCACGACGCCGAACGGGGTCCGGGCCACTAGACCCACGATGCCAACATTGGACCTGGCCCATGACTCAGCATGACTTGTCCCCACTCCCCGAGGAGTTACCTTTCTTCCAGTGGTCACGCACCCAAGGAGAAGAAACTGACTCATGAACCGCACGTTTGTCAGTCTCGGGGCGATGGCCGCGCTTGCAGCCCACACGCAGGCCAGCCCTTCTGTGGGAGGACCGCTGCCACCCATGCCGGTCCCGGAAGACAACCCGCAGAGCGCGGAGAAGATCGCGCTTGGCCGCTGTCTCTTCTTCGACGGCCGGCTGTCGGCGGACGGGAAGATCAGCTGCGCGAGCTGCCACGATCCCAGGCAGGGCTGGGCTGGGCACGACGCCACTGACACAGGGATCAACGGCCGCGTCGGTGAGCGCAACTCGGGAACCGTGGTGAACTCCGGCCACATGAAGTTCCAGTTCTGGGACGGGCGCGCGGGCTCGCTCGAGGAGCAGGCGCTCGGGCCGATCCAGAACCCGGTGGAGATGGGAGAGACTTTGCCCAACCTCGTGCGCAAGCTCGACGCTGTCCCCGGCTACCGGAAGCGATTCCAGGCAGGGTTCGGAACCGGAGTCACCGCCGATGGCATCGCCAAGGCCATCGCCGCCTTCGAACGCACCATCGTCTCCGGACCAGGGCCGTTCGACCGCTATCTCGCGGGCGACAAGAACGCAATGGGTTCGGAAGCTGTGCGTGGGGCGGAACTCTTCAACGGCAAGGGCGGGTGCGCTGCCTGTCACAGCGGCCCACTCTTTTCCGATCAGAGCTTCCACAACCTTGGCGTTGGCGCAAAGGCCGCACATCCCGACGTGGGTCGCGAGACGGTAACTAAGAGCCCGGCAGACCGTGGCAAGTTCAAGACCCCGGGACTGCGCAATGTCACGCGCTCGTACCCGTACATGCACGACGGCAAGACGAAGACCTTGGCGGACGTCGTCCACTACCTCGACCGTGGCGGCACTGCAAACCCGAACCTCGACGCGCTTGTCAAGCCGCTCAATCTGACCGTCAGGGAAAGGCGGGACTTGGTGGCATTTCTCAAAGCGCTGACCGGTCCCGAGCCCAAGGTAGCGCCACCGAATCTCCCGTAGGCCGCCCGTTTCCACTCTGCCTCGCGCAAGGCCAGCCATTCGAATACTAGCCCCCGCCCGGTTCGCAAACCGCCATCCCTCAACCGCCGGCTTGGCAGGTCAGACGTTGGCGCATGGCGGCCAGGTCCAGATTCGAGCCCGGAAAAGATCCCAGCCATCTCCGGGGCCAACATCGTTGAGCTTTCCAGATAGAGGACAACATGGCGGACGAGGCTGCACCATTCCCTGGCTGACATCGTGCCGTGACAGGTTCCGCGCAAATTCCGCGCCTTCTGTGCAGTCGACGCGTCTGAATCCAGGACGTGCTAGCGTTTCGTTCACAGCCTCGCAGGCGGCTGGACCGGTCGTCCCTCGCTGGGCGGATCGTCGCAAGCCTTTGAGGAGGCAAAATCATCGAGCACCTCAGCGATCTGCTCGATGCTCGGCGGTTTGGCGATGTGGCGCTCGAAGCCGGCCTCGCGAGCGCGTTGCAGATCGTCGGGGAGCGCGTAGCCACTCAACGCCACGAGGAACGCACCTTTGAGAGACTGGCTCGCACGAAAGGCGCGCGCGACATCGTAGCCGTCCATGCCGGGTAGACCAATGTCGCACAACACGACCTCCGGCCGGAAGCTGCGGGCCTTGGCCAGGCCCTCGGGTCCGTTGTAGGCCACGGCCACCTCGTGTCCATCAAGCTGAAGCACCTCGCGTAGGCTGTCCGCACCGTCGATGTTGTCCTCGATAATGAGTACGCGTCGGCCAGGGTGGTCAGCGCTGCTACGGTTCATCTCGGGAGCGACGGCGCCCTCGGCCGCAAGAGGCAGGCTCACGACGAACTCAGCACCCTTGCCCAGCCCATCGCTGTGCACGCAAACATCGCCGCCGTGGAGTTCGACGAGCCCCTTGACCAGCGCCAGTCCGAGACCCAGCCCGCCCTTGCTCCGGTCCAGGGTGGTGTCTGCCTGCATGAAGGGCTGGAAGAGACGACCAATCAACTCTGACGGTATGCCCGCTCCAGTATCCGAGACGCGGATGACGGCTTGCCGTTTCG